>Ga0310786_10011950_pt1 | contig 10798 bp, 8 predicted proteins | sample AusTroGonzalo_MG_FD_203881 | JGI IMG/M metagenome (GOLD analysis project Ga0310786, IMG submission 203881) | Bovine rumen microbial communities from tropical cattle in Woodstock, Queensland, Australia - Gonzalo_03 (v2) (version 2) | ecosystem: Host-associated > Mammals > Digestive system >...
TTCTATTTCAGTTAAAAGTAAATCCTCTCTTCTTGTTCCAGACTTAGCTATGTCAATTGCAGGGAATACTCTTCTTTCAGAAATCTTTCTATCTAAAACAAGTTCCATATTACCTGTTCCCTTGAATTCCTCATAAACAACATCATCCATCTTACTACCTGTATCAACAAGTGCAGTAGCAAGGATTGTAAGGCTTCCGCCCTCTCTCATGTTTCTTGCAGCACCAAAGAATCTCTTTGGCATATGAAGAGCCGCTGGATCAAGACCACCTGATAATGTTCTACCACTTGGACTAATAGTCATATTATATGCTCTTGCTAATCTTGTTATGCTATCTAATAAAATCATAACATCTTCGCCATGTTCAACCAATCTCTTGGCTCTTTCAATAACCATCTCAGAAACTCTCTTATGATGTTCTGGAAGTTCATCAAATGTTGAATAAATAACTTCAACGTTGCCACCTTCTATGGCTTCTTTCATATCCGTTACTTCTTCAGGTCTTTCATCAATTAATAAAATTATAAGTTTCATTTCTGGATGGGATTTCTTTACTGACTTTGCTACTTCTTTTAAAAGAGTAGTTTTACCTGCTTTAGGAGGAGAAACAATCATACCACGCTGTCCTTTACCGATTGGACTAATCAAATCAACAATACGCATGGCAGTGTTCTCTGTTTCATTTTCTAGAACGATTCTGTCATTTGGGAAAATTGGTGTCAAATCTTCAAATGCTTTTCTTTTACTTGCTAGTTCTGCATCATATCCATTTACTTTATCGAGATGCTGTAATCCACCATAATTTTCACCATTTCTCTTTGGTCTTACTTTTCCTGTTAAAATATCTCCGGTCTTAAGATTAAACCTTCTTATTTGCGATGGTGAAACATAAACATCCTCTTCACCAGGGAGATAGTTTTCACATCTTATAAAACCATATCCATCAGCCAACACTTCAAGAATGCCCTGTTTTATTTCTTCATTCCCAAGTGTTTCCTTCACTGGCTGTGTATTATTCTCTGAAGATTTTTTTGGAACATCATTAGAACTATCCTTTTCATTTGCTAATAATATTTCTTCTATCAATTCATCTTTTTTCTTTGTAGATGTTCCCTTTATTCCATTCACTTTTGCAATCTCTCTTAATTCCTTTACTGGAAGATTTTTTAGTTTTTCTCTCATAAATATTTTGGAAAAATCCAAACTCCTTTCATGTACATAAAAACAAATATATTATAAATTAATTTTACCATATATAAAATAAATGATATATCATATTTTTAAAAATTGATATATCATTTATTTATGCTATCTCTCTACTGCATTCATTTCTGAATCAAGTGAAAATAAAATCAAACATGAATCTTCATCTATTCCATCACCTGAAAGAACCTGAGCAAATGTGTAATCTTCATCTGCAAGACATATATATCTAACATTTCTTCCTAATAATGGATTTTTACCTGCTACATCTAAACAATGTGTCTTTCTAACCTTTTTACCATTACCATCCTTATATGTAAATATTCCACCGCTATATGATAAATATGATTTTGAATCTCCATTAGGTCCCTTGAGAACAAATTTGATTTTTGAACTTTTTCCTGACTGTGCAGAAATAAGGAAATTCTGAAATCCTGTTTCACCTTGGATTATTCTACCATCAGAGATTTCAACAACCGTTCCACCTGTTAATCCTGACTTCATATTTACAAATACTACAGCCCCTATTACTACTACCATAAAAATGACAATCAGCAAATAATTTGTTGCCATTCCGCTTGATTTCTTTTTACTCACTATTTATCTCCATTTCTATATATCTACAAATAAACATTTTCTTATATATTTTAATAGACTTTATATAATGTGTCAAGATGTGCAATGTTTTTCTTGCCCTTGACAGAGAGTTTTGATATGTTATTCTATATAAGGTAATTTAAAATAAAAGGAGAAAAAACTATGACTGAAAAACTAACTAATGACGAAAAAGCATTATTACTTCACGAACAGTGGCATGGTAAAATTGAGACAACCTCAAAAGCACCTGTTAATTCAAGAGAAGATTTAGCTCTTGCTTACACTCCTGGTGTAGCTGCACCTTGTCTTAAAATCAAGGAAAATGTAGAAGATGCATATAAGTATACAATTAAAGCAAATACAATTGCTGTTGTATCAGATGGTAGTGCAGTATTAGGTCTTGGAAACATCGGACCTGAAGCAGCAATGCCTGTAATGGAAGGTAAAGCTGTTCTTTTCAAGGAATTTGGTGATGTAAATGCTGTTCCAATTTGTCTTGATACTCAAGATGTGGATGAAATAGTTAATGCTGTGTGCATGATAGCTCCAGGATTTGGTGGTATAAATCTTGAAGATATTTCAGCACCAAGATGTTTTGAAATTGAAAATAAATTAAAAGAAAGATTAAACATTCCTGTATTTCACGATGATCAGCATGGTACAGCCATCGTTGTTCTTTCCGGCATAATCAATTCTTTAAGAATAATCAAGAAAAACAAAGAAGACTTGAAAGTTGTAATCAACGGTGCTGGTGCTGCAGGAATTGCCATTGCTAAACTTTTAATTAACTATGGTGTTGTTTCAACTAACATAAAGCTTCTCGGTCGTCATGGTATTCTTTCTCCATCAAACGAATATATTAACTGGGCTCAAAAGGAAATGGCTACAATCACTAACCCAGAAGATTTAAATGGTGATTTATCAGTAGCAATTAAAAATGCTGACGTATTCATTGGTGTATCTGCTCCTGGTGTACTTACACCTGAAATGGTTAAAACAATGAATAAGGATGCAATCATATTTGCTATGGCTAATCCAATTCCTGAAATTATGCCAGATGTTGCTAAAGAAGCTGGTGCAAGAATAATCGGAACTGGACGTTCTGATTTCCCTAACCAGATTAACAACGTAATTGCATTCCCAGGAATCTTTAAGGGTGCACTTGAAGGACGCGCTCCTGCAATCACAGAAGAAATGAAACTTGCTGTTGCAAAAGCAATCGCAAGCGTTGTAAGTGATGAAGAACTTTCTGAAGACTATGTAATTCCTGAAGCATTCAACCCAAAAGTTAAAGACGTTGTTTGTCAGGCTGTAAAAGATTTAATCTAAATTGATTAGAAGACCGGCAAAGCCAAAAGTTTCTAATCTACATAATATAAATAAAAAACTCTCACATCGAATGTGAGAGTTTTTATATTATCTTTATTTAGTTATACTAAAATATTTTTCATCGTTCTTAAGTCCACCTCTAAAAGCAGCCATTTCTGAAACAGTTACAAGCTGATATCCCTGAGCCTTAAGTGTACTCATTATTTCATCTGCTGCTTTTGCAGTTGACTCATGAAGATCATGCATAAGAATAATACAACCATCGCCAGCACCCTTTATAGCTGCCTTTGTAGTTTTCTTAGTATTCTTTGTTTCCCAATCCAATGTATCTGTATCCCAAAGAACGATTGGATGTTTAGATCTTCTAAGCTCATTATCTTCAATTCCACCTCCAGGTGGTCTTGTAAGAGTTGTTTCTTCACCAATCAATTCGTAAAGAGCTTCATCAACTTTATCTATTTCACGAGTAATCTCTGAATGTGAAAGATATTTAAATAATTCATGATCCCATGTATGGTTTCCAATTTCACAACCAACTTCTTTTTCACGTACGATGTAATCACTGAAACCATCAATCTGTCTACCGATTACAAAGAATGTTGCATGTGCATCATTCTTCTCGCAGGCATCAAGAACAAGTGGTGTATATAATGATGGACCATCATCATATGTAAGTGCTACCATCTTCTTATCTGCATCAATTGCTAACTGACTTGCTGGAAGACTTGCATCGCTCATGCCTTCATTTTCATCTATGGCTATTACTCTGTATTTATATACCTTGCCACCTTCTCTGTCAGCATCAACATAGTATTTTCTGCTAGCATTAACAACAGCTATTGCCTGATATCTATTATCATCAGTCTGTCTTAATACCTTATAATACTTAGCTCCTCTAACACTATCCCATTTAATCTTGAGCTGTTTTGAAACTTCTGTATTTATGATTTCATTTATTTTAGGCTTTCTCATTGCTACGCCTGCAGCACTTCTTGAAGTCTGTCCCTGCATAACTGAAGAGTTACTATAAGCAATGACTTTATAATAATATGTCTTTCCTTTTGCAACGCCTTCATCAATGAATAATGAATCTTTAACATCTGCGATTGCTTTATATGTACCCGCTGCATTACCAGCTCTTAATACAACATATCCATGAGCCCCGTCTACATCTTCCCAGTCAACGCCAATGCCCTGATCCTTTATGCTCTTTGTTTCGATATTTCTTGCAACACCTAAAGCAAGAACCTTTTCAGCATCAGAGAACTTTCCGCTCACATCGCCTACCTTAGCCTTAACTCTGTAATAAGTATAAGTATTTACAGGGGCAACATTATCAACAAAGAAGCACTCTTCTGTTGTACCTATGTATTTATAGCCCTGTGTTTTATCCTTAGATGCATAAACATCATAAGATGTTGCATCCTTAACTTCCTTGAACTGTATCTTTACAACACCGGATCTTGAAACCTTAACATCTGTGATGGAACTCTTACCTACTTCATCATGTTCTCTATCATCATTTACTACTGTTTCATCATCCGTTGTTTCTTCTTTATCTTCATTATTTCCTGTTAAAACACTCAGCAAATCACTATCATCGCCAATGCCTGAATTCTTTACATTAGTATCAAGCGCACTTGAACTTACATCTATCTCTGATTCATTTGCTGTATCATTTGATTCAACAAATGTTTTAACGCACACGCAATAGCCTCCAAATATCATGGAAGCTACAATTAACGAAGAAGTTGTTCTTTTTAAATTTTTAGCAAAAATTCTAGTTAATCTTCTCTTCATATTTACTCCTTAGAATCAGTATCCTCTTCTTCTTTCTTCTCCTTTAGTAATTCCTTGAATGCAGTATCATAAATCTTCTGACTGGCATCCTTCCAATTACTACACATAAGTGAAGCTATCTCCATTGTTGGAACTGATAAGTTTAACTCAATTAAAATTGAATCCCCTTCTTTTATCTGAGTGTGGACAATGTATCCACCATTTGTACTCCTATAATAATCTGAAACCGTACCAACTTCACTTCTAAGCTGATACTTATTTTTAATAAGATACATATCTACATCATCTATTATAGCATTTGTTATCTTATTTTCAAAGAACCCTATTGTCTGCTCTCCTTCAGTTGTAAGATGATAATATGATTTATTTCTCACCGTATCCATACTTACAAAGCCTGAATCTATCAATGAATTTATTGATTCCTGCAAGGAAAAATAGGATGTATAATTTCTTTCTAAAAAGAAATCTGAAATCTGTTCATTAGTTAATGGAAAATCAACTTTATTTAACATATAAAGTATAATTAGTTTATATTGTGTTGCTGAGTCCACTACCTACTCTCACTTTCTTCTGTTACATTTTCACAGGCATTCTCAATCACTTCCCAAATTTCATCCCTTCCCTGTTTTGAAACGGCTGAAAATGGAATGATTTTTGTACCCGCTTTTACTTTAAGGCCTTCCTTAATAGCCTTAATCTGCTTTTGCAGCTGGCTTCGTTTTATCTTATCTGCTTTTGTTGCTATAATAATTGGATTATATCCATTATAAACAATCCAATCATACATGTCCTTATCATTTCTTGAAGGATCATGTCTTATATCTATAAGCAACAACACTTCCCTTAGACAGTCAGATTTTTTAAGATAATTCTCAACCATCTTTCCCCACTTTACCTTGACTGCTTCTGATACAGACGCATATCCATAACCTGGCAAATCCACAAAATACAATTCTTCATTAACATTATAAAAATTGATTGTCTGAGTTTTACCCGGTTTTTGCGATGTTCTCGCTAAACTTTTTCTGTTTAACAACCCATTAATAAGGGATGATTTACCAACATTTGATTTACCAGCAAATGCAAATTCTGGCTTATCATTCTTTGGTAATGTACTTGTAATTCCACATACTGTTTCAAGTTCTACTGACTTAATAATCATCTGTTAATCCTCTATTAATGCGTTATTTAATACTTCATCCATATTATGAACATAGGCAATCTCAAGACCACCTGTTATTTCTTTAGATATTTCAGAAACATCTGTTTTGTTCTTATATGGAACTAAAACCTTTGTAATTCCTGCAACCTTTGCTGCAAGGAGTTTTTCCTTAAGGCCACCAATTGGAAGCACTCTTCCTCTCAATGTTATCTCTCCGGTCATGGCAATATTTGCTCTGACCAGTTTGCCCGTTATGGCGGAAATCATAGCTGTTGCCATGGTGATACCTGCTGAAGGTCCATCCTTTGGAACTGCACCTTCTGGAATATGAATATGAATGTCATGCTTTTCATAATAATCTTCCGGAATATCATATCTTTCCGAAATACTTCTTATGTAGCTAAGACCTGTAGTAGCTGATTCCTTCATAACATCACCCAGTTTACCAGTTAACATAATATTACCTTTTCCAGGCATTATGTTAACTTCAATCTGAAGTGTTTCACCACCTACTGACGTCCATGCAAGACCTCTTACTATACCTATTTCATCAGTAAGATTAGCTGGATCAATATCATATATTTCATTTCCAAGGTATTTGTTCAGGTTATCAACTGTAACTTCAACTTTTTCCTTATGGTTTTCAACTATTTCTCTGGCAGCTTTTCTACATATTTGAGCAATCTTACGCTCTAATGTACGCACACCAGCTTCCCTAGTATAATTCACAATTATCTTCTTAACTGCTTCATCGTCAATTGATAACTGCTCTGATTTAATTCCATTGTGCTTCTTCTGCTTTTCAATCAAATGCTCTTTTGCAATGTGATCTTTTTCATTTGCTGTGTAACTGTTAACATCAATAATTTCCATTCTATCAAGAAGCGGTCTTGGAATGGTTCTTACATCATTAGCAGTTGCAATGAATAATACCGCAGATAAATCAATTGGAATTTCTATATAATGATCTCTGAACTTAGAGTTCTGCTCAGGGTCTAAAACCTCAAGCAATGCTGCTGAAGGATCACCTTTGTAATCTCCACCAAGCTTATCAATCTCGTCAAGAAGCATAAGTGGATTCTTGTATCCAGCCTGTCTTAAACCATTGGCAATACGACCTGGCATGGCACCAACATATGTCTTTCTGTGACCTCTAATTTCAGCTTCATCTCTAACACCACCAAGACTGATACGAACATACTCCTTATCAAGAGCCTCCGCAACAGACTTAGCTATGGAAGTTTTACCTGTACCTGGAGGGCCAATAAGACAAAGGATTGGACTATATCCACCCTCTGGCTGAAGCGCTCTAACAGCAAGGTATTCCATAATTCTTTCCTTTACTTTTTCAAGACCATAGTGATTACTGTCAAGGACCTTCTTAGTATTAGTAAGATCAATACTATCCTTTGACATCTTATCCCATGGAAGTTCAAGTAAAGTCTCTATATAACTTCTAATAACACTTGCTTCTGAAGGGTTATTAGACTGTGTTCTAAATCTATTGATTTCTTTATTAATTCTCTCCTTAACTTCATCACTTGCCTTAAGTTTACTTACCTCTTCAGCAAATGAATCCGCATCAGAAACAACATCAGTTTCCCCTAGTTCTTCCCTGATTAACTTCATCTGTTCACGAAGAACATACTCTCTCTGATTGTCATCTATCTGTTTTTTTACACGTTCCTGAAATTGATTCTTAATCTTTATTACCTGAATCTCATTAGAAAGTGTTTTATTTATTACTTCATATTGAGTTGAAATATCTTCTGCTTCTAAGAATTCCTGCTTAACTGCATAGTTGATCGGAAGATTAATTGCAGTCTGTAAAAGTAATTGTGATAAATCATTAGTATCCACAAGGTTCTTTACAGTCTCCTGTGTGATCTTATCGTTTACCTTCGCATAATCTTCAATCAATTCCTTAACAAGTCTCTTCATCGCTTCAATAACAATCGAATCAACATTGTTTGAAACATCTGATAATTCACATACTTCCGCTCTGATGAACGGATCATCCAATATTATTTCTAAAAGTTCTGCACGAAGCTTTACTTCTACCAAAACTCTTGTCATCTTGTTTGGCATTTTAATGACCTGCTTAACCTTGGCTAAAACACCAACCTTATACAAATCATCAAATTCCGGAGTATCATCAACCTGATTCTTTAAAGTCACAATGAAAAGATCTACATTTTTCATCATGGCATTCTCTGCAGCCTTAACAGACTTTACATCACTTATATCAAAATGAACAAGCATTCCTGGTAAAAGAGTTGTATTGCTTAATACAGCGGTACCGACTATTTCTCTCTTATCTTCCATAAAAATCACCCCAAATCCTGACAAAACAAATCACGAATCATTTATGATGCTGTATTCTTTGAGCGTTTCTTATTAGTAACTGTTTTTATCTTCCCTTCAAGATCAAGTTCAAGCTCAGGCTCCTTGCCCTCTGTAACTGTATCCTTTGTAATTACACAACGAGTTATCTGATCATTAGATGGAACCTCATACATGATTTCCATCATTGTTTCTTCCAAAATAGATCTAAGACCTCTAGCACCAGTCTTTCTCTCAAGTGCTTTCTTAGCTATTGCTCTTAAAGCTTCATCAGTGAATTCAAGTTCAACATCTTCTAACTTGAACAATGCCTGATACTGCTTAACAATAGCGTTCTTAGGTTCAACAAGAATTCTAACAAGTGCTTCCTCATCAAGACTATCGAGTGAAACAACTACAGGTACACGACCTACGAATTCTGGAATAATACCAAACTTAACTAAATCCTCAGGCTGAACATCCTTGAATCTGTCAGTATTAAGACCATCCTTGCTTTCATTAATGTCTGCAAGGAAACCAATTGACTTCTGGTCCTGACGAGTTTCAATAATCTTTTCAAGTCCAGCAAATGCACCGCCACAGATAAATAAAATATTAGTTGTATCGATATGATACATCTCCTGCTGTGGATGCTTTCTTCCGCCCTGAGGTGGAACTGAAGCAACAGTACCCTCTAAAATTTTTAGAAGTGCCTGCTGTACACCTTCACCTGAAACGTCTCTTGTAATTGAAACATTCTCTGATTTCTTTGTAATCTTATCTATTTCATCGATATATACAATACCGTATTCTGCTTTTTCAATATCGCCATCAGCTGCCTGAATAAGCTTAAGTAAAATGTTTTCAACATCTTCACCAACATAACCTGCTTCTGTAAGTGTTGTAGCATCTGCAATAGCAAATGGTACATTAAGCATACGAGCAAGTGTTTCAGCTAAGAATGTCTTACCTGAACCTGTAGGTCCAAGCATTAAAATATTAGATTTCTGTAATTCAACATCAACTTCTGATGCTCTGTTAATTCTCTTGTAATGATTATATACAGCAACTGCTAAAGCTCTCTTAGCATCTTCCTGTCCAATAACATACTCATCAAGAAATGCCTTTATTTCCTTTGGTTTTCTTGATAAATCTGGCTTATAATCTTCTTTATCATCAAATTTTGCGTCTTCAAACTCTTCTTCAATAATCTCTGCACATAACTCAACACATTCATCACAAATATAGAGATTTCCAGGTCCGGCAATAAGCTTTCTTACCTGACTCTGAGTCTTTCCGCAGAATGAACATGAGTATGAAACATAATCACTTCCTCTTTTATTTGCCATATTTTCCTTCCTTCTTATATAGCACTTTAAGGGGTACGAAATTGCACCCCTTAAAGATTATCTTTCAGTTATAACCTTATCAATAAGACCATATTCTGCTGCTTCATTAGCATCCATGAAATTATCTCTATCTGTATCCTTTTCGATAACATCAAGTGGCTTACCTGTATTGGCAGCTAAGATCTCGTTTAATTTCTTTTTTGTTTTTAAAATGTGTTCTGCAGCAATCTGAATTTCTGTAGCCTGACCCTGTGCTCCACCAAGTGGCTGATGAATCATGATTTCAGCATTAGGAAGAGCCATTCTCTTGCCCTTAGCACCACCTGATAAAAGGAACGCGCCCATGCTTGCAGCCATACCAACACAAATTGTTGATACATCACATTTAATGTAATTCATAGTATCATAAATAGCCATACCAGCTGTTACTGAACCACCAGGACTATTTATGTATAAGTGAATATCCTTTGATGGATCTTCAGACTCGAGGAATAAAAGCTGTGCAACAATAACACTTGCTGACGCATCATTAACCTCTCCATCAAGGAATATGATTCTTTCCTTAAGCAGTCTTGAGTAAATATCATAAGATCTTTCTCCTCTGCTTGTTTGTTCTATGACATAAGGTATTAAACTCATCTTAATTCCCCCGTTCTTCTAGTTCTTTATTTTGCCTGTTCAACAATTAAGTCAACAGCCTTCTGAACAGCTAAATCAGACTTCATCTGTTTGATTTCATTTTCACCCATGTAACCCTTAAGTGTTTCTAATTCCATCTGATAGTTTTCAGCCATCTTCTGTAACTGTTCATCAACGTTTTCGTCTGTGATTTCAATCTTTTCTGCTGCTGCAATAGCTTCAAGAACAAGTCTTGACTGAATTCTCTTAAGAGCCTGTGGCTTCATCTGTTCAGCCATTGTTTCAGCTGTAAGACCTGTCATCTGCATATACTGCTGAATTGTGAATCCCTGAGCCTGCATGTTCTGAGCCATCTCGTTAACCATCATACGAGCCTGTTCGTCAACCATAGCATCTG
>Ga0310786_10011951_pt1 | contig 10797 bp, 15 predicted proteins | sample AusTroGonzalo_MG_FD_203881 | JGI IMG/M metagenome (GOLD analysis project Ga0310786, IMG submission 203881) | Bovine rumen microbial communities from tropical cattle in Woodstock, Queensland, Australia - Gonzalo_03 (v2) (version 2) | ecosystem: Host-associated > Mammals > Digestive system >...
TGTTGAGTATAATTGTTGACATATTATATTTGATTGGGCATATTGCAATAGTTGTTGCTGCCCTGGCTGCATTTTTGGGACTTGCGGCATTTGTCGAATGGTTTGCTTCTATTATATAAGGAAAGAGGTGCTGAAATGGCTGTAAATTGGTCAAAGGCTATGTATATCAATGGCGGTGGAGATTTGTTCATACAACTCAGAGCTGATGGATGTTATATTCTAAAAGACGATGTTGCATACGTGCGTCTTGGGGAGTATATTGCATATGGAGATTTGTTCCGGAGAACGAAAGCCGGAATAGTATTACGGAATTGGAGGATAGAACATGAACATTTTTTTGCCATTCCCGAATAACATTGACAAGTCGGTACGCAGCCTGGATGATGTTCGATTGACAAAGCAGATACTTGAATGTCAAACGATGATAGATGTAGCATCCGGGTCAATTGGTTACTCGAACCATCCTATTGTGAAGCATTATACCAAAGATCCACGGCAGATCAAATTTGTAAGATACTATGCTTTCAAGTGCTGCAAAGAATTTGAGTACCGATTCGGCAAGAAACATGCATATGCCGGGAAGTTTCCAAGAGTGGCATATTTTCTCGGGACCCCGCAATATGAGCCGTTGTATCTTGAGGGCAGAAAGCCGAAGCAACTCATTGAAACGGACCCTAAAGAAATAGAAGCACTGTTTCAGCAAAAGTTGACAAACAAGTGGCTCAACGATAAGTTTGTACCGAAATGGACCAAACGTGATATTCCAAAATTCTTTGCTGATCGAGTATCAGAAGAAACATTTTTAGAACATATAAGTATATACCAGGCAGTGCAGATTGCAAGGATAATAAAACGAAAGGAGCGGGAAAAGAATGATTGAGCGTATTATTACCAAATATGAAGCCGTTGATGGTAAAACATTTGATAATGAAGATGAATGCTTAGATTATGAGAATAAAGTTTGCCAGTTTAGAATTTATAACGATGAGATGGTTCGAAGACCGGTAGATGCAATTGAATCCACAATATATGTTGTGATTCCAAATCAAGAATCGTTACAACAGTTTAAAAAAATATCAATCTGGTATGAGTGTTCGATTGATGGTGTAACTGGTCCGGGTGTATATAAGTGGATTGAGAATGCATATGTAAACATCGATGATATAATCAAAAATCGATTGGAAGAGATTGAGAAACTTAAACGATTTAAGGAGGAGTTATAATGGAAAATGAAAAGATCTATGTAAACAACTTCATTGAAAAATATGAAGAATGGGTATACGATGGGTACAAAATGAATTTGTCCAGATGTGGGCGAGATTGTGCAAAAACCGAATCCGCATACAAAGAGTGGAAGAATGTCTTACGATTTGTAGATGACTACAATGTTTCGGCGGAATTTACTCTGGATGATTTCAAAGCTGCAATTGATAATATGGGAGACAAACTTGTCCACCGGGGGAAAGATGAAGATTTCGCAGAATATTGGGTGGCAGCCACAAAGATGTATTATGCAGTTCTTGCGGATTTGCGAAATAAACGCAAATAACACATTTACATTCAAACAAACATATGATATAATGGTGGAGCAAATCCACCAATAGGGACTTGGTGTAAAGGCAGCACAACAGACTTTGACTCTGTTGGCGGTGGTTCGAGTCCACCAGTCCCAGTTGGGAATCCAAGAGGATTCCAAATAAACTTTGATAACAGAATAAAGTAATGCAAAAGAATAACAGGTGCAACAGAGAGAGCCTATGCAATCCACACCCCATAGGGGGCGACAAAGCATTTGATAGGACAATCCGCAAGTCGCTGACTGAGTTAAATGGGGTTTGATTAACAGCCTGTTATAAAATATATAGGTGCTACGTCATCTGTGCAGGTATTAGTAACATCATTAAAATCCCCTATGTAATCTTACCGGGGTTGGTGAGCTAACAAGTTGTATCTTGGAGACTGAACTAACAAATTGCATCAAGAGCGGTAGTTAAATGGAGTTTGAGGAACAGCCTATCCAATAATCTTGCTCACTTAGCTCAATCGGCAGAGCATTCGGCTGTTAACCGAAGGGTTATAGGTTCAAGTCTTATAGTGAGCGCCATTTGCACATTAAGTTTGCACAACGTGTACATCTAAGATGAGGATCAAGGTGTGGATAATATGAAAGACTGGTGCAACAGTCCGGTTCGACTCCCGTTGATAGATGGCAAGCTTACTGATCTCCACATATGAGAGTAAGTAATGTGCATTAAAATATGGATAGGTGCTACGAAGCTGAGGTAATAGGCGGGAGAGAAGGGTACTAAGACTCAACCTGTCAATATCTTCTCAACCTATGAAAGGGATAAAGGAGCAGTAGTAAATGGAGTGAAATGAACAGCCTATTCAATATAAAAGATAGTGGCGGAATAGGTAGACGCTTACCTATACGGAGAGTTAGTGTACGGAGCACGCCGGCCTCAGAAACCGGAAGAGTGGGTTCGATTCCTACACCATCCAATATGCGGATATGGTGGAATAGGCAGACACAATGGACTTAAAATCCATCGAACGAAAGTTCATATCGGTTCAAGTCCGATTATCCGCACCAAGAGAGGAGAAACTGATAGATGACCATAGAGAAACGATACGAGATATTCGAAGCATTTAACGAGGGGTTCTTCACGGAAGAAGCAGTAAAGTGGTTAAAGATGAATGGTTACTTTACTGCTCCGGCAAGTTCGAAGTATCACTTGGCATATGAAGGCGGTCTATTCGAGCATTGCTCTAATGTTGCGTTGAACTTGATTTTTTTGACCAACAAACTCGATCTCAAATGGGAGAGGGAAGAATCCCCTTGGCTTATTGGATTACTTCACGATGTATGCAAAGTTGATCAATACATATGGGATCCCATACTCAAGAAATACACATGGAACAAAGACCAAGTTGTGCTTGGACACGGAGATAAATCCATCATATATATCGAAAAACACATTTGTAAACTTACCGAAGAAGAGAATGCATGCATTCGTTGGCATATGGGTGCATTCGATGAGAAAGAAAATTGGAGCAAATATACCGCTGCAATACACGAATATCCAAATGTATTATGGACGCATTCTGCCGATATGATGGCAAGTCATATAGTTGAACAACGATCCCAAAGTGAGGGGAACAAAAATGGCGTTAACAGTTGAAGAACTATTAATATCGGTTGACACAACAGCATTGCTGTCAAGACCGCTTAGTGCTTGGCGTCCGATTTTGTCGAAAGAATGCCAGGTTTATGTGTTTGGCGAAACATATCTTGCCAAGAGATTTGACCAAATACATTATAAATTTTGTGACAAGATCGAAGCAAAAGAAGTTGCAGTTGATAACGTGTATGCATTGCTTCGATTCAAATATTTCCCCAAAAGTTCAGAAGAAGTTGATGACCGCATCCAAAAGATTGTCAACTCGTTCACGGCTAATTTGAAGACCACACTTCGGCGGGTATCGTTCGATAACACTGCCGATTGTGATATGATCCATCAAATCCCGGACAGTTGTGTAGCATTCCGCAATGGTGTGTATGACTTTAAAAAGAATGATTGGTTCTTCAAGTACGACATAACCTCTATTGAAAGTCTTTCCAATAAGATATATATGTATAGAGAAGACTATGCCGTTATGTGGTATTTGAACTATGATTTCGAGCCTCTCCCATTCGACATTAACACAATACCGCTTAAAGAGTTTGTGGAAATGATGAAAGCAATAACGGAAGAGAACTCAACAAAAAACTATTGCTTTGAGCTGATGTACAACATTGCTCATAACCAGGATGACAAGTTCTCGTTAGACCGATTCACGCATCTTTGTGAGATTCTTGGATATACATTATTACAATCATTTTCACAGCATTTTGTGTTGTTGATTGGTTCGGGTCAAAATGGCAAGAACTCGTTATTTGACGGATGCTTCACGAACCGCATCATACCAAGACCCGCAGCCAATGATATGGATGCTATTGAGAACGACCGATTCATTACAGGTTCACTTGAGAACAAGAGCCACAACATCTTTCTTGAAACATCTGCTAAGACATATAAAGAATCTAAGATGATCAAAGCATTGACTGGTTCGATGTATCAAACCATCGAGCCAAAAGGTGTGACAAAGTACTCCGGCATTATTAACTGTAAATATATCTTTGCTGGAAATGACCAAGACAACATTAAGTTCTCAGACAATACCCGTGGATTTATACGAAGAATCAACATGTTGGAGATCTTCTACCAATGGGATGCTGCTAAGCGGTTTCTCCGTAAAGGTGATTACTATGATACCACTTTTAGTGACAGTTTAGCAGAGTTGAAAGATGATGTTGCTAATAGCACGATGTATGTGTATTTTGGTATGTACGGCATTATCAACGGCACCAAGAACTTTACAACCAACTTCAAGTTCTCATATAATGATTGGGCAATGAAGTATACAGACATTGACAGTGAACTGAAAGATAAGTTAAGTCGAGTATCTATTAGATCTTTATCCTCTTATTTGTTGAATGCAGCACGAACCGAAGAAGAACGAAGAAGTGCATTATATGATATCAAGAAGATTCGACTTTACTCATCACCAACGATGAAGCCATACAGTGTTACAACGCCGGAAGCATTGATTGATCTGCTTTGTAACGAAGAGTTAAGCACTGCATACTTTTCCGAGAACGATGTGTATATGTCTTTGCGAGTATTGCAGGCAATCTCCGGCTATGTTGGTTCAAGTGTACAATTTACCCAAAGTGTGAAAAAGATGTATTCCATTCCGGCATACGAAACTCTTTACAACAACAAACCATACATCAAATGCACATTTGTTTCCGGAAGAATCAAGATATTGAAATGAGGTGAAACAATGAACGAAATCCAGGATATATCCCAACAAGCACAAGAGCTGGAAACATCATATCTCCATGAATTAGATGTCAATCCAAAGTACTCTCTTGAAGTAGATCCCGAAAATAAATACGGATTTACCGAAGAAGAGAAACAGTTTATACGACTTTATGTAGATTACAAATCCATAGCAACCGTGGCAGTGTTTATGAACATCAAGACCGAAACGGCAAGAGCATACTACTTATCATATAAATGTCAGCAAGAAATACGTCGTATCAACCTGGCATTATATCAACGGCAGTTTGCAGCAAGGTTGTTGAATCTTGATGAAATTGGTGGATATCTTACAAGCATATTGACGGATAGTTTTGTGCCCGAAGCTGATAGACTCAAACCCAAAGAGAAGCTTGAAGTGGCAAAAATGATTATTGACATTAATAAACTCAAGATAGACTCAATGCATCAGCCAGAGATTTTGATGGTAAAAGAACTTGATAGTGAAATCAAAAATCTTTCAATTTCGACCATCAAAAGACTTATTTACGAAAACAACAGTATGCATGACAAAAACAATGTAATTGCAGAAATAGACAACGATATTGCTCTTTTGCCGGAAGAAACGGCTTTGCTGAGTACACTTCCAACCAACGAACTGTTAGATCTGATTGAAAGCACGAACAAAGGAGGAACCGACATTGAATAAGCAAGTTACAAAGTTATTAGGCATTACCGAAGATGATTATTTGAAATGGTGCAGAGCAAATAAACGAGCTGCATACAAGAAAGACTCCAGGAAAGAATTTATAAGTAAGGTGCAATCCGGCAAACTTGAACGAGATGAAAACGGAAATTTTGTGAAATGTAGAAAGAGGGATTTAGATGAAAATTGAACTGTATCTTAAAAACAAAAAGAAACCAGTTATAATAATTGGCAAGAACATATTAGATGTGTTATACACCGAACTTAGAACGAGTGACATTATCAAACTTGGACCCGTAATCTTTCGTAGAGAAAACTTCGTATATGCAGTGGAGGCAGACAAATGAAACTATCACATTCTAAACTTTCAACCATTCTCAATTGCCCAATGACATATTATCTTAAATATGTCGAGGGTATAACCCCTATCGTTGAGAAATCAGCATTAAGCATCGGTTCGGCAGTTCATTGGGGTATTGAACACAACACTGATGACCTTACCGAGTACTTTGGTTCGGCAGAATCCGAATATGGCAGGGACCAACTCTTAAGCGAAGCAATGGTGCATGGCTATCTCAAGCAGAAAGACAGGATCTTTAACCAATTGCTTTCGTACAATGGCGAAAAATTGAACTTGTTAGAAGAATCTCACGAAGTATATCTTACTGCTCAACTGGATGATAATGAGTTCGTTGGCATTATAGACTTGCTCTTATTAACCGACAAAGGATTTGTATTAGTAGATTATAAAACCTCTTCAACGGAGCCGGATTGGAACTCATATCTTGATCAGATTTATAGATATATCTTTCTGCTTAAAGCAGAGTTTCCGGATATTCCCGTTATTAAGATTGGTATCATTAATCTTAAAAAAACTAATATCCGTCAAAAGAAAACCGAAAACAACCTGGAATTTTTAAATCGATTACGGCAAGAGTATATGGTTAGTGATGATGAATATATCAAATTTTATGAATATGCTTATGAATCATTAGAAGAGCAGCGTATCAAGGATTATATCAACAATCTTCGAGTAATGTGTGCTTTGGCAAATGCTATTGATGAAAAGCAAATGTTCTTTATTAACTTTGCAAATGCAACAAGTATCTACGGCAAATCGGATTATTGGGATATGTTCTACAAAACTCCGGATGCACATCTACTTTATAAGATCGCCGATAAAGATATCGTTGATGGAGAGATTGTTGATTCCAGGCCGTGTGTACTAATTGATATGATGGTAATCGAACATCATAATGTACTTAATCATTATGAAACATATGAATCACTTAAGAAAGCACTTAAAGATGATGAAGCAATTTATGAATACATTCGGCAGCATTTTATCTATGATGATGAACTTCTTAAGAAATATGAAGAAATTTTCAAAAAAGTTGGTAAATGACTATTTACATTTAAAAGCAATTGTGGTAGAATAGCGAAGCGAAAGGAGGTGATTGAGATGATGAATAATCTCAAGCTGCTTACGGATAAAGAGCTGGCATATTTGAATGATAAATTTATTTTCAGTGTTGATGAGAATGGAGATGTCGTTGTTGAGAATAAGTATTACAACCGAAGAACGGTTCATGATGCTACTCAAACATTCTCACTCAACACTAAAGTAAAGCGAGTGTCGTTTAATCCCAAAATCATTGCTTTATGGAAGCAGTTCAACAACGAAGGATTAAAATGCACATTGTTCGATGTAAAGCAGGCAGTGACTAAGCTTTACATCAGTTACCAGGAATTGAATGATGAAAACATCATACGAGGAATTAAGGAGGAGAAAAAATGAAACGAATCAAAATGGTGTTATACGCAGAGCCGGGTGTGGGCAAGTCCGTGTTTGCTTGCCATGCTCCCAAACCCTTTTTCATCTGCACAGATGGAAACTATGAATGGTTGATTGATTTCGGTGCCAAAGAAGAGGATCACGTCAATGTAACATCCTGGAGTCAAATTAAGGATCTTATCAACCATCCGGAAAAATTTGATGACTATGAAACCATCGTACTCGATCTTGCGGAAGACAGCTTTAAGTGGTGTGAAAGTGAGTTTTGCATCCGCAACAAGATCGATCATGTTTCGGATATTGGATATGGCAAAGGTTATGACATAACTCGGAACGAGTACTTTATTCAGATATCCAAGCTCTTAGCATTTGACAAGAACATAATTCTTCTTATGCATGGAGTAACCGTTATCGAGAAAGACCGTCGTGGAGTAGAGCATACCAAATATGTTCCGTCAACACGAATGCCGGATAAAGTCCTGGATATGATCGAGGGAAGAGTCCGTTACTTTCTTCGCGCATATATCAAGGATGTTGAACAATCCGATGGTACAATTCAAAAAAAGAGATATCTTTCTCTTGTACCAAAACCGAACGAGTTTGGTATTATTCGTGGAGTAGATGAAAATACTATTCCTTCAGACATTGATCTTGATTGGAACGAGTTTGCTAAAGCCATCGGTTATGATGAAGTTATCACCGAGATCAAAGAAAAACCCGTCAAAAAAGCCCCTAAAGAGCGAAAAGTCAAACCCGTGATATTAGATGATGCAGTTAAAATATCTGCCCCCGAAGAAGCCGATACTGCTCCCTGGTGCGAACCCGCAGCAACAGTTGCAGCTCCATCTACTCCCATCTTAGAACCCCAAACGGAGAATATTAAACCGAAACCGAGTGTTGAGGAAGTAGTCAAAACTGTTAGCGAAGTACCTAAGACCGCAATGACAAATGAGGAGAAGTTGGCCGCCATTAAAGCCAAGCTTGCTGCATTGAATAAGAAATGAGGTAAATCAAATGGCAGATACATTACAAAAAGCAATGAATGCTTTGGACCAAATACTTTCGCAGACCAAGTTAGATGATGTCTCGGCAGAAAGTCAGGGTTATTCCGAACTACCAAATGGATATTATCTTTGCGAAGTGGACAAAACCAACTTTGGCGAGTCTAAAACCTCACACTTACCGATGGTAAGTTTCACATTTAAGATTATCGAGGATGGTACAGGATTCATTTATACCGAGAACGAAGTAAGTCCGTTTACAATTAAAAACACAAAGAATCGACTCATTTTCAAACACTATGTGTTCAAAGACGAGAGTTCGGTCAAACGCTTTGCATCGGATATGCTCAAATTCGAGGGTGATACGCCGGGGGAGTCATTACTTCCCAAAGAAGCATTCATCACATCCGAAACAATGTTGGATGCATTAGACATTCTTGTCGGGTATCGGATCTTCATCCAGGCAGACACCAACGAAAAAGAAGATGGAACGAAGTCAACTTGGTATAATCTCATTTCGTGGAAACGAGCGGCAGAGCTGGAACTTATCTCATGAAAGCCATTGAATGCCTTGATCGGCTTAAACAAACATCACTAATGTCAAGACCGCTTAAGTTTTGTTTTGTAGATGAAAACAAACGGCCTTTCAAAATCAACGGCGAAATGGCTCGACCGAACCACATTGAAGACTTTAGTGATATGATCGATTTGCTCAACTCCGACAAGATCAATGATTTTGCCGGAGTGGGCATATCAATACAAGCAAGCAACATCTTTGCAATAGATGTTGACCATTGCTTTGTTAGAGATGATGATCTTATTTTTGAAGATGACCGAGCCAAAGAAATCTTAAATATATTTGAAAACAAAGCATACTGCGAATACAGTTTTTCTGGAACAGGATTACGAGTTCTCTTTGATGCTAAACAAATAGAAGACTATTCAAAATACTATATTAAAAACTCCGAAAAACAAATCGAGTTCTATCAACCGGGTTCATCGTTTAGATATGTTACATTGACTGGTAATACATTATCAGACAATTTCTCAGCAATAGAACCAAGTGTACTAAAACAGTTTTTGGAAAAGTACATGAAACGACCTATTCGAACATCTTCCAATACAGTTGTTAAAGTTAATGATCAACCAATTGAACAGTTAATGCCAAAGATAAAATGGATGTATCTTACCAACCATTCGTTCCAAGAACTATGGTTTGGCAAAGCTCCAGGCAGCGGTAAAGACGAATCCGAGCGGGACTATCATTTACTTACATATCTTTATGAGCAAGTAACCCAAAACAAAAATAAAATCAAGCAGTTGTTCGAAATGTCTCCATACTTCAAATCAAAAGATTGGAAACATATTAAGAAATGGCAACAACAAGACTTTAGATATTTCAATTATGTATTTAATAAAATAGAGGAGTGTCATCAATGACAATTTATTACAAAAAGATTGGAAACATCGATATTGAGCTTAAAAAGAAATCCAATGATGTAGGCATCAACATTCCACTTGATAGGAATGTTCACATTAGAGCATTCGAAACAATACATTTTTCACTTCATATTGGTTTGACTATTCCGGAAAATTATTATGGATTAGTCATAGCCGGTCCCGCAATAACACAGCAAGGTGTGATTGTTCCGCCTATTATTATTCCCCCGCACTGCAACAATGAGATAAAATGTGTTTTGACCAATTGTTCGGCAGAACAATATTGGTTAAAAGAGGGGGACTTGTTCTGCACGATTTTGATAATTCCTAATCCTAATATAGAGTTGACCAAACTCAATAACTTAGTAGAAAACGAACACAACAATAATGGATATGGCAGCACAAGTGAACTACGTTATATTTAAATTTGAAGTTTTTAAATATGATACTTTGTTTGGATGCATTGTTGTTAATGACAACGATGGCATCATAATTCAAACATGGGATTTGGATGCTATTAAAAACTTTTGGGAATGCCATTCAAAAGATATTTGGGTTGGGCATAATAATGTCAATTACGATAACATTATCCTTAACTCAATTTTGAAAAACAAAGATCCGTATATTATTTCGCAAAAGATAACTTCGAGAAATAAGGTATATTGTGCTTTAGATATAACTTCATATGATACAATGCGAGGGCAATACTCTCTTGATTTACCAAAGCTGGTTGTCGGCAAAGATATCACCGATCGTTCATTTAATGTCGATAAACAATTAACAAAAAACGAAAAATCTCAAATTGAAGCATTTAATCTTACTAATTTATATCAAATCCGGCAAGATTTCACAGCTCAATTTGATGAATTTTCAATTCGGTTTGATATAATTAAAGAGTTCAATTTACCGATGAATGCGTTAACCATATCAAGCACATCTTTAGCTGCCGAAGTGCTTGGTGCAAAAGCCATTGATAACATTGAAGAAATG
>Ga0310786_10011955_pt1 | contig 10795 bp, 8 predicted proteins | sample AusTroGonzalo_MG_FD_203881 | JGI IMG/M metagenome (GOLD analysis project Ga0310786, IMG submission 203881) | Bovine rumen microbial communities from tropical cattle in Woodstock, Queensland, Australia - Gonzalo_03 (v2) (version 2) | ecosystem: Host-associated > Mammals > Digestive system >...
CCCTTTACGGAAGCAGGCTTCGCGCCGTTGACCGCGCTTACGACTGCCTTGATGTTCTCTACGAGGGCTTTCTCATCGAAGCTGCGCTTGCCGGCCACTACGCAAAGGTTGCCGGTCTTGTCCATGCGGAAATCGACCTTGCCGCCCTTCGCCTCCTTTACCGCAGTCGCGGTATCGTCGGTTACGGTGCCAGTCTTCGGGTTGGGCATCAAGCCGCGCGGACCGAGGATACGGGCGCACTTCCTGACTTCCTTCATCGCTTCGACGGTGGCGATCGCCACGTCGAAATCGCACCAACCTTCCTTGGTGACCTTCTCGATCAGGTCGGCCATGCCGACGAAATCGGCGCCCGCCGCCTTGGCGGCCTCGGCCGCGTCGCCGCCGGCGAACACCGCCACGCGGACATTCTTGCCCGAGCCGTTAGGCAGCTTTACCGTGCCGCGGACCGCGGTATCGCCCTTGGTGAGTTCCTTGCCGAGGTGGAAGTAAACGTCCACAGTCTCGTCAAACTTGGCACCGGGGTTCGCCTTTACGAACTTGACGGCCTCCTCGAGGGTGACTTCCTTCTTAGGAGCCTTCTTCAGCGCATTGAAATATTTCTTGCCGTGTTTCATTCGACCACCTCGATTCCCATGTTGCGGGCCGTACCAGCGATCATCTTCGCGGCCTGCTCCGGATCGTCCGTGTTAAGGTCGGCCTTCTTCATCTCGACAATCTTGAGAATCTGGGCCTTGGTCACCTTGCCCACCTTGTTCTTGTTGGGCACTCCGCTGCCCTTGGCGAGACCTGCCTCCTTCTTGAGAAGCACGGACGCCGGCGGCGACTTGAACTGCAGCGAGAAGCTGCGGTCCTGGTAGACTGTGATGATTACGGGGATTACGAGACCCGCATCCTTAGCGGTCTTCGCGTTGAACTCCTTGCAGAACTGCATGATGTTCACACCAGCAGAACCGAGCGCAGGACCCACCGGAGGTGCGGGATTCGCCGCACCTGCAGGAATCTGGAGCTTTACTACGCCAGTTACCTTCTTGGCCATTTGCCTTTTCCTTTTTTCGTGCGGCTCCTCCCGGGGATCCTGCCCGGTTATGACGGACCGCAATACCTGCCGATTACGGCTTCAGCGATTCGAAGGTCTCCTCTATCGGCACCTTCTCCACCTGCCAGCTTTCGACGTCGACCTGGACTTTGCGGTTGAAGATGTTCACTTCAACCTTGAGTTTATCCTTGTCGGGATCCACCATTGACACCTGGCCCGTCAAACCCATAAACGCGCCATCGATAATCTTTACCGTCTCGTCGACGGAGAAAACAACTTTCGGGCGAGCGACATCGCTGGAGCCCGTCGGCTTGTCGTTGAATATTGCATCCAACTCGGCCTTTGTGAGCGGCAACGGCCTTTCCCCGCCCACGAACCCTATCATGCCGGGGGTGTCACGCAAGAACTGCCATGTGCGCTCGTAAATCGCCTTCTTCCCGTTCTCGTCGAGCCCCTTGGCTTCATCGTACAGGGCAAGCTCCGCCAGCACGTAGCCGGGGAAAATGCGACGGGTGAAAGTACGCTTCTTGTGGCCGGGTTTCTTATCCGTGACCTTGACCTTTTCGGTAGGTATAACGCAACGGCCGATGTAGTCCTCCATTCTTTCAAGCTGGATACGCGCAAGGATGGACTTCTGGACTTTCAATTCCTGGCCAGTCAGCGTATGGAGGACAAACCACTGCTTTTCCATTCTTAGTGCTCCTTGATGAATTACCCTTGGACGATGTCCAGGAAGAACCTGATGGTCTTGTCGCAAACAAGCGTAGCGACAGCGAGAATGAAAATGAACGAAACGACCACGAGGGTCGATTCCCACAGCTCGTGCTTTCCAGGCCATGTTACCCGCCTGCCTTCAGCTGCTACCCCCGAAAGGTATTCCTTCGTCTTTATGAAAAACTTCTTCATTCTATGTTACCGTCCGATTGGCAGGGTAGGAGGGAATCGAACCCCCATAGGCGGTTTTGGAGACCGCTGCACTGCCATTGTGCTACTACCCTAACAGAACCATCATTACTTGGTCTCTTTGTGTGTCGTGTGCTTGCGGCAGCTCGGGCAGAACTTCACCTTCTCAAGACGCTCGGTAGTCGTCTTCTTGTTGCGCGTGGAGGTATAGTTCCTGCGCTTGCATTCACCGCATGCCAATATAGCGAGATCTCGCATTTTTTCCGTCCTTCCTCTGTTGAGTTTTCAGCCCCGCCCGCCCCACCGCCCGACCACTTGCGGGTCGGTACTGGCGGGCGGACATCTCACAGAAGACTTCGAGATTACTTGATGACCTTCGAAACCGTGCCGGCGCCGACCGTGCGGCCGCCTTCGCGGATGGCGAAGCGCATCTTCTCTTCAAGCGCGACAGGAGCGATCAGCTTGACGGTGATCTCAACGTTGTCGCCAGGCATGACCATCTCGACGCCCTCGGGGAGCTGGATGTCACCAGTCACGTCCGTCGTGCGGATGTAGAACTGGGGACGATAGCCCTTCATGAACGCGGTGTGACGGCCACCCTCTTCCTTCGTCAGGACATAGACCTGACCGGAGAATTCGGTGTGAGGTGTGATGGAGCCGGGCTTCGCGAGCACCTGGCCGCGAGCGACATCTTCCTTCTTCGTGCCGCGGAGCAGAGTGCCGATGTTGTCGCCGGCCTGGCCCTGATCGAGCAGCTTGCGGAACATTTCGACGCCCGTGACGGCGGTCTTTGCGGTCGGCTTGAGACCGACGATTTCAACTTCGTCGCCCACCTTGACGACACCGCGCTCAACACGGCCGGTAACCACGGTACCGCGGCCTTCGATCGAGAAGATGTCTTCGATAGGCATGAGGAAAGGCTTGTCAAGCTCACGCTCAGGCTCGGGGATGTAGGTGTCGAGAGCGTCCATGAGCTCGTCGATGCACTTGCAGGCATCCTCAGATGCGGCGGTAGCCTGGGTGGCGGGATATGCAGCGCCGCGAATCACGGGAGCATTGTCGCCATCGTAGTCATACTTGGAAAGGAGTTCGCGAACTTCCATTTCAACGAGGTCGAGCATCTCGGGATCGTCCACGAGGTCGCACTTGTTGAGGAACACGACGATCTTCGGCACGCCTACCTGGCGGGCGAGAAGCACGTGCTCGCGGGTCTGGGGCATCGGGCCGTCGACTGCGGAAACCACGAGAATGGCGCCATCCATCTGAGCGGCACCGGTAATCATGTTCTTGACGTAGTCGGCGTGGCCGGGGCAGTCGACGTGCGCGTAGTGGCGGTTCGCCGTAGCGTATTCGACGTGCGATGATGCAATAGTCAAAATCTTGGTAGCGTCACGACGACCGGCCGATTCGGAAGCCTTTGCCACCTGATCGTACTTGATCTCTTCGCAGAGTCCCTTGAGGGACTGCACATGGGTAATAGCGGCCGTAAGAGTGGTCTTACCGTGGTCGACGTGGCCGATCGTGCCGACGTTCACGTGCGGCTTTCCGCCGCGATCGAATGTTTCCTTTGCCATTTTATGGACTCCTGTGAGTTGTTTCTTCAAACGTCCCCGCGCGACTGGAGCCACCTAGCAGAATCGAACTGCCGACCTCTTCCTTACCAAGGAAGTGCTCTACCTACTGAGCTAAAGTGGCTTCTAGGGGCACGAAAACTCGCATAGTATACCATATTTTACCCCGTATGTGCAAGGGGGTATTTTAGTTTTTTAGTTTCCGGCACCCCAAAACACGATTGAAACCGCCGCAGATTCAGGTAGCGCGGCACGCCCAAAAATGGTATAATTTGCGTCGTTTGCGTGAAACACATGGAAAATTGCGACATATTCGACGACTTCAGAAAATATCTGGCACCGGGCCCGGACAAGACCGGGGCTTGCCATATTTCGCCTTTTGCAGGTGCATCGGATGCCTTTGCCGCAATATCTTTGGCCCGCGACGGCATAGTATTGGCAATCACCCCGGGGCTCCCGCAGGCCGACAGGCTTCTCGACGATTTGCTAGCTATCGGCGACAGATTTCCCCCTTCGGACCGCGCAAGGATACTGGACTTCCCGCCCGTCAACCAAGACGACAAAGGGACGGCCGGGCGCAGAAACAAGGCAATCGCGGCCATCGAATCATGGCGCGAGGCTGCGGCCCCTTTGATTGTAGTGGCGCCGTTTGCCGCGCTCGCTACGGGAATACCATGCAGATGGCCCGATCCGCTTGAGTTGAATATCGCGCCCGCCTGCGGACAGGCGCCGGCGTTCGAGGACGTTTGCGCCTGGCTGGCTGCAAATGGATATACGCGCACAAGCGCCGTCGAAGCCGAAGGCGAATACTCGGTGCGAGGAGGCATTTTGGACGCCTGGTGCCCCGGCGAAGAATCTCCGGCGCGCGCGGAGTTCTTCGGCGACGAGCTAGAATCCCTGCGGCTTTTCGACCCGGCGACGCAGGTTTCTTCGCTAAGAATCTCGAAATATTCCCTAATCCCGTGCGGCGAATGCGACGAGACCGCCGAAACCGCTAGGCCGCTCGGCGACATACTGCCCGACGGCACACACATCTTGGCACTAGACCATGACGAATTCGGCCTGCCGCTGCGTGAATCCATACTGCCGGACGCCGGATGCTTCCACATAATCTATTCCGGTCAAACCGTCCCGGAGGGCTGTGCCGAATGCGGACTGCGCACTTCGGTCCTCCCCGGTTTTTCGGAACTTGGCGGAAACGAAGCACACCATCCGGAGTTGTTCGAGGCGGCACGCGCGAGGCTGGACAAACACATCGCGGCGGCAAGGCTTCGCGGCAAGACAGTACTGAAAATAGACGATCTTTCCGGTGGATTCGAGACGCAATCGCTTATCGTGGTCACAAAGGCGGACCGCGTTTTCACGAAACGCCGCCTGCCAAGGCGCCACGCCCCAGCGCCGCAGGGCCAAAGAATCGACCGTTTCGAGGAGTTGGAGCCGGGTGAGCTCGTTGTCCACGTCGACCATGGAATTGGACGCTTTCGCGGTTCGTCCGAGGTCAGGATGGACGGCAAGCTGTGCGAAGTATTCACCATAGAGTACGCTGACGGCGCCTTGCTTCATGTGCCGGCGGCGCACGCGCACTTGATTTCACGCTATGTCGGCGTAAAAGGCGCGGAGGTGCGCCTGCACCGGCTCGACGGCCGCAAATGGGACAAGGACAAGGCGGATGCGCAGCGCGCCGTAGCCGATTTCGCCGCCGCGCTTCTTGAAACGCAAGCCCGCAGGCAGGTAATGCCCGCATTCGCCTACGATGTCCACTGCGACGGCATCGACGCTTTCGAAGCCGCATTCCCCTTCTCCGAGACCGAGGACCAGCTGAAGGCCATCGCCGCCATCAAAGAAGACATGGCCAGCACCAAGCCCATGGACCGGCTGATATGCGGAGATGCAGGATACGGCAAGACCGAAGTGGCCATGCGCGCGGCATATATTGCGGCTATGAACGGCAAGCAGGTGGCCGTGCTCGCTCCCACCACCATGCTTGCGGAGCAGCACTTCGAGACGTTTACATCGCGCTTCGACGGCACGCCGGTAAGGATCGAGGCCGCAAGCCGCCTGCAATCCGCGCAGACGCGAGACGGCACTTTCCAGCGCGTCTCCTCCGGCGTTTGCGACATAATAATAGGAACGCACGCAATACTTTCCTCGAAGCTCGTCTTCCACGATTTGGGTCTTATAATAATAGACGAGGAACAGCGCTTCGGCGTCCGTCAGAAAGAACACCTGAAGCGGCTGCGGGCCACCGCCGATGTTCTGGCGCTTTCGGCGACGCCGATTCCGCGGACGCTCTATCTTTCAATGACCGGCGCTAGAGATCTATCGATACTGAGCACGCCGCCGCGCGAAAGAGTGGCCGTGGAAACGAAAATCATGCGCGACAGCGACGAAGCGATACGCTCGACCGTAGAAACGGAACTGGCCCGCGGCGGACAAATTTTCTACCTGCACAACCGCGTCGCCACCATCGCCAGCGCCGAGACACGCCTGCAGGCACTTTGCCCAAAAGCAAAGATAACAATGGCCCATGGCCAAATGGACGCCGCCACGCTCGCGAAGAAAATACGAACCTTCGAGCGCGGGCGCTCCGATATCCTGCTTTCCACCACAATAGTGGAATCCGGCATAGACATTCCTCGCGCCAACACCATAATAGTGGAGCGGGCGGACACGTTCGGGCTTGCCGACCTCTACCAGCTGCGCGGGCGCGTCGGCAGGTCGTCGCGCAAGGCTTTCGCCTACATGATGCTGCCGCCGTCCGGAGATGCGTCGTCCGAGGCGCGCGAGCGCCTGCGCGCGCTTCAGCGGCACGCAGCCCTGGGAGCAGGCTTCAGCCTAGCTCTCCGCGACCTGGAGCTGCGTGGCGCCGGCAATCTGCTCGGCGACAAACAGTCCGGGCACATAGCCGCAATAGGCTTCACTCTGTACTGCCAGCTGCTGCAACGAACTATTGCACGCCTGAAAGGCGAGAAACCGCGCGAAATCGCCGATGTAAGGCTAAATCTCGACTTCATGGATTCTTCTCCGTCAGAGCCGGACGCCCCTAACTGCGCCGCAATCCCCTACCAATACATTGAAGACGACGCCCAGCGCATGACCCTGCTGCGCAGGTTCGCCGAAGCCCTAGACGAGCGCGAAGTGCGCAAACTGGCAAGAGAAATGGCCGACCGCTTCGGGCCCTGCCCGGAGTCGGCGCGGAGATTCGTGAAAATCGCATCGATCCGCGCCAAATGCGCATCTCTCGGCATAGGAAGGATCGATTCGAAGGACGAGCGCGCGATAGTCTACGCGGCAGACTCGGGTAAAATAATGCAAGTGATAGACCTGCCGCCGTCAAGTGCGGATGCCCGCATCAAGGCCATAGCGAAAGCCCTTGAAAAAACAGGCGCCGCCTGCAGCGGCGGCGAATACAAATAAAAACAAAACCCAAAGCGGCGGGCGGCGAATAAGCCGGATTCTGTTCCTCCGGATCGTTGGATCCGAAGTCCGATCATTCCTCTAAGCGATCTACCCGAAGCCTTTTGCGCAATTCTCATCGCACATCCAGAGGGGTCCCCTGTACGGCCTCCTATTTGATCTTGCACCGAGGAGGGCTTGCCTTGCGGTTGCGCTTTCGCGCACTACCCGGTGGGCTCTTACCCCACCCTTTCACCATCGCCGGGCATTTCTGCCAGGCTGTATCGTTTTCTGCGGCGCTATCCATCGCGCGATTTTACTCGCGCTCTCCGCCCTTGACGAGCGGATCCTCCACCCTGCGGTGTCCGGACTTTCCTCGGCCTCCCGGCCGCGACCGGTCGCACGCGCGCCGCTTTGGGAAATCCATCAAGCGCGATAGAGCATGCGGCCGCACATCGTGCAGGCCACGACGGCCTGGGGCTTGCCCTGCTCCGCGTTCTTCGCGTTCGCATCCACGAGCTGCGAAACACTTGGCGGCTGCACCAGATGGCAACCGTCGCACACGCAGGCGTGGGTCAGCGGAACCACCACAGGCCAACGCTTGGTCCTGAGGCGCTCGTAGTAGAGGCGGGCCTTGGCGTCGCCGACCGCCGCCACCTTCGCCTGGCGCTCCTTCATGGCTTCGTCGAGCTCGGCCTTGACTGCGGCAAGCCTTTCGTCCAGCTCCGCGCAAACCGCATCCACGCCCACCTTCATGCCGTCGTACTTCGCCTGCGCCTCGGCAATCCTGTTTTCCGCCGACGGCATATCGTCCATTGCGGAAAGCTGATTGTTCTCGGTTGTTTCGAGATCGTGGGAAACCAAATCTATCTGTATGGAATACTGCGCGTATTCCTTGTTGCTTGAAAGCCCCGCCTGTGTAGTTTTCAGCTGCTGTATCTTTGCGCGAAGGGAATTTGCCTCCGCCTCGTAACCCTTGACGCGTTCCTGAATTTGCTGGCGATTGGCCTTGGCCGCCGTCAAATCGGCGATCACTCCCGAAAGCCGCGCCATTTCGAGCGCCCTGCGCCTTGGCAAATCCTTGAGCTCGTGTTCCAGCTCCCGTATCCTGCCATCGACATCCTGCAATTCAATCAACTGCTCAACTACCGTCACGATATATATCCTTTCTGGGGCAGGAGACGGGACTCGAACCCGCAACCCACAGAATCACAATCTGTTGATCTAACCAATTGATCTACTCCCGCCGTCTATGCTGGAGCCAGGTAAGGGACTCGAACCCCCGACCTGCTCATTACGAATGAGCCGCACTACCAACTGTGCTAACCTGGCTAAGTCACTGGACAGGTATTTTATCATATTCGGAACACGCGCGCAAGGGGGAATTTCGGGAAATATTGCAGGGCGCGATTTGCGCCCTTCCACGGCTAGGCCTGCCCTTTTCCCAGCGCGCACCTGTCCCCGGCCGCGGCGCCCGATTGCGCCGGGTCGTAGCAAGCTAGAACTTCCCACTAGACGCGAACGCGAGAAAATGGTAAAATATGCACTCATTTTGCAAATACTAGGAGAAATATCAAATGAAGACCGAATCAAAGGCCCTGAAAAAGAGTGCTGTGGAGCTTAAGGCTGTTCTTGACGCTGAGGAATCGAAGAGCGTTGTAAAGAAGGTGGAGAACTATTTCGTATCCCACGCAAGCATCCCGGGATTCCGCAAGGGCAAGGTGCCGCTGGAGCGCATTCGCCGCGAGTTTTCCAAGGAAATCGCAGACGAAGTCCGCAATGAAGTCTTCCGCAAGAAGCTTCCCGAAGCGGTGAAGGCGGAGAATCTCGAACCGCTCGAAGTCACCTCTATAAAGGAATACGCTCAGAACGACGATGGCATCACCTTCACCGCCACGATTGACGTCAAGCCCGTCTTCAAGCTTCCCGACTACAAGGGCCTCAAGATTTCGAAGCAGGATACTTCCGTGAGCGAAAGCGAACTGGCCGAAAGGATCGAGGACCTTCGCAAGGCCTACGCCAAGTACGAAGACGCCAAGGAAGGCGAGTGCGCGGGCGATGGCGATTTCGTCCAGATCGACTTCACCGGCAAGATCGACGGCACACCGATAGCCGAGATTGCGCCCGAAGCCAAGGCGGTCGGCAACGCGCAGGGCTTCTGGGTTCAGATCGAGGAGGGCCGCTTCCTTCCCGAAATCCTCGACGCCATCAAGGGCATGAAGATCGGCGACAGCAAGAGCGGCGTCAAGGTCGAGTTCCCTAAGGAGATGGGCCACGACCTGCTCAAGGGCAAGAAGGCCGAGTACGAATTGACGCTCAAGGCGTTGCGCCGCCGCATTCTGCCGAATGACGCCGAGCTCGCCGAGAGGGCCAAGGCCGAGAGCTACGAAAAGCTTCTTGAGACGACCCGTAAGCAGATGGAGGACTTCAAGATCAAGCAGGAGGCGGCCCGCCGCGAAGACGAGCTCGTCAACATACTCCTCAAGAAGACCGACCTCGAGGTGCCCCAGTCCAGCATCGACAAGATGCGCAACATCTACCTCAGGCAGCTTTCCGAGCGCGCCCAGCAGTCGGGCATCGGCGTGGAGTACTTTGAAAAGAACCGCGACGCCATCCTGAAGGACGCCGACGAAAACGCCGAGCGTCAGGTCAAAGTGTGGTACATAGTCGAAGCAATCGCCAAGGCCGAGAATATCACCGCCGACGATCCCAAGGACATCGGAGACAAGGTCACCGACTTCCTGCTTGCCAACGCCAAGTAACGAGACGAACCCGACAATATTGCACATTGAAAATGAATAGCTACATGATACCGTATGTCGTCGAGCAGACGGGGCGCGGCGAGCGCACCTACGACATATATTCACGCTTGCTGCTCGACAGAATCGTGTTCATTTCCGGAGAAGTGAACGACGAGATGGCGAACGCCGTCTGCGCGCAGCTCCTTTTCCTGCAGTCGCAGGACCCGAAGAAGGAAATAAGCGTGTATGTGAATTCGCCGGGCGGCAGCGTCACGGCGGGCCTGGCGATATACGATACCATGCAATTCATCAAGTGCCCGGTGGCCACATACTGCATCGGGCAGGCCGCATCAATGGGCGCGGTGCTTCTTTCAGCCGGCGCGGCCGGCAAGCGCCACGCGCTGCCGAACGCCAGGATAATGATACACCAACCTTGGGGCGGTGCAGAGGGCAAGGCGAGCGACATCGAAATCACCGCGCGGGAAATCCTTCGACTCAAGGCTAGGCTGAACGAAATTCTGGCGAAGCACTCCGGCAAGGCGCTCGAAGATGTCGAAAAAGATACCGACCGCGACCACTTCATGAGCGCGGAGGAAGCCAAGGCCTGGGGAATTATCGACAAGGTGGTCGAATGAGAAAGCAAAAAGAGAAGTTCTGCGCATTCTGCGGCGCGTCCGAGAAGCACGCCTATCTGATACCCGGCGAAACCGCCGACATTTGCCTTGGCTGCGCAAAGCAGATCCACGACATGATCGACAAGGCCGAAAAGGCCTACGAGGACGAGCGCGCGCAGAAGACGGCCAACGAACCCGCGGCGATCACCCCCAGCGCCAGGAAAATCAAGGAGTTCCTCGATAAATACGTGATCGGGCACGACGAAACGAAGAAGATTCTTTCCGTCGCCGTCCACAACCACTACCGCAGGCTCGAAGCCGCCGCGGCCGGCAAGGCCGGCGACGACGACGTGGAGATCGAGAAGAGCAACATACTTCTTATCGGCCCCACCGGCACGGGCAAGACCCTGCTCGCGCGCGCGCTCGCCAAAGTGCTGGGCGTGCCCTTCGCTATCGGCGACGCCACAGTGCTGACGCAGGCTGGCTACGTGGGCGAGGATGTGGAGAACCTCGTGCGCTATCTGCTGCAGAATT
>Ga0310786_10011956_pt1 | contig 10795 bp, 7 predicted proteins | sample AusTroGonzalo_MG_FD_203881 | JGI IMG/M metagenome (GOLD analysis project Ga0310786, IMG submission 203881) | Bovine rumen microbial communities from tropical cattle in Woodstock, Queensland, Australia - Gonzalo_03 (v2) (version 2) | ecosystem: Host-associated > Mammals > Digestive system >...
CGTTCGTTCGGTTCTATCGGTATCTTCGGTATCAAGAACATGAGCCGCTTCTATCGTCACGTCCTCATCGAGAAGCACTATCCGCACCACGCAGCTGTGATGTTCGAGCACGCTGGTAAGTATCTGTGGGAGGTGCTGAAGTACATGGGTATCCCCGTTGAGGAGATTGACTACAACTTCCCGAAGGGTGACTTCTACCCCACCGAGAATCCGTTCGCATAATAGCGATGAAGCAAAAATACAGCCCGCCTACTTCGACGAGGCGGGCTGTTTTAATTAGTATCAAACTAACATTATTTTACTTAAATAAAAAACGCTTATGAAGAATTTTTTACACTATTCATTCGTTGCTTTGATGGCTATGTTTATGGGAAACGTCTTTGCACAGAAGACGGTGACTATTGATTTTGATAACGACTATCAGAAGCTCTTCCCTACCCTCAAAGGAGTTTCATCAGGAACTGGTGACAATTATGTTAGCGATGGTGATTTCACTGAAACCACCACATCGACTTCAGTAGATGGTGTTATGGTTATAGTCGCTCCTGCTGAGGATGCTAAAACTCCCAGTCGTATCTGGAGTGGCAACCCACGTCTGCGTATGTATTCTGGAGCATTTACCGTGTTGTCTACAGGTCTGCCGATTACCAAGATTGAGTTTAATGCTCACAGCAAGAACTTTAACCTTGCACCCACAGATGGATCTTTAAGTGCAGATAGAGTCTTTACTGGTGCGTCTATGACAGCTATCTTTTTAGTTGGAGGGAATACTCAGATTAGTAGTATTGTTGTGACTTTAGGTGAAAGCGGTGACGATCCCGATGATCCTGATAACAAGAGTCTGTTGCAAAAGTTTGATTTCTCTTCAGGTACCATCACTGATAATGGCGACCAGACAGTATTTGAATTCGCAGGCCAAGCCGCTATGGGTGACACAGGGGAGAAGATGGATGTAGCAGGAAAGATATTGTTCGACTTTGAGAACGAGATCTGCACAGCTTGTAAGGCATTCGTTACATTCCCTTCTGAGGTCATAGCTGCACTTGCAGAGATAGAAGCTAAAGCCAGTGCCGATCAAGAGGGCTATGCTTCTGTAGAAAGAGACGGCGCCACATTGACAATTGTTTCCTCAAGAGATTTCCTTGGCTATTCAAGAATTCTTATCAAGTCTATGTTGAGGATATTGGTAGGCGCTGAAGCAGAGGGCAAGGGCATTCTTGATAGTCCCCTGTCACCCAGTCAGGCTAATATCTATGCTGGTAGTCTTCCAAATAAAAATGTCACAGAATATGATGTTTACATCAAGGGTAAGGTTGCCTCTATTCTTTACCCCTTCGATGCTGAGCATGGAACTGCTACATTCTTTATCTCTATTGACGGAGAAAATAATTTCACCTTTGAGTGCTACTCTGTTTACTATTTGGAGAACAAGTCTTGGGTAGATGGTAACACACAAATTAAGGTAGGTGATGAAGTGATTATTTGTGGAAGGCTGACTAACTTTAATGGCACACCAGAAACCGCTTCAAAGAAAGCTTACATCTACTCACTGAATGGTGTAACCAAGAATGAGGGTGGCGATTCACCTGATGCACCAAAGGAGATAACCGTAGCGAAGGCTCTCGAGATTATCGCAGGTCTTGAAAACGGAAAGAAAACATCAGAGGAATATATCGTGAAAGGTATCGTTACTGCTGTTGAAGAAATCTCTACAAGTTATGGCAATGCAACATTCGACATCGCAGATACTGCTGGTGATGCCACAGTTCTGAAGGTTTATCGTGCAAAGGATGCCGAGGGTCAGAACATCACTGATGAAAACATTGTGAAGGTTGGCGATGTAGTTGTTGTACAGGGTCTCCTCCAGAAATATGTTAAGAATGACGTTATTACGCCAGAGGTTGCCCAGAATGGTAAAATCTTGACTGTCAATGGTCAGATTACAGGTATTACCATCATTAAGGCTGCTCAGGCCGAAGCTCCTCTTTATAACCTCGCTGGTCAGCGTGTTGACGCTAACTACAAGGGCGTTGTGATTAAGAATGGTCAGAAGATGATTCAGAATTAATCATTCTCTGCTCTATAATAATCAGAGCCTCCGTGCAAACCGCATGGAGGCTCTTTTTATAGTGGCTTTTATGTAGTGCTTTATTTACCAGAGACAATTTTCTTGATGTCGTTAAGCTTGTTGAGGGCTTCGAGAGGTGTGAGATTATTCACATCAAGGCCAAGGATTTCATCGCGAACTTGACAAAGCACGGGATCATCGAGCTGGAAGAACGAGAGCTGCATACCTTCGCGAGAAGCGGCGATCTCTGCTGTGGGCTTGCCTACGCTGCCTACGGAAGCATTCTCGGCCTCCAGCTGCTTTAAAATCACGTTAGCGCGCTTCACTATCGAACGAGGCATACCTGCTATCTCAGCTACGTGGATACCAAAAGAGTGTTCACTCCCACCCCGCTCTAATTTACGCAGGAAAATCACCTTGCCATCAACCTCCTTTACTGAGACGTTATAGTTTTTGATACGCGAGAAGTTCTTCTCCATTTCATTCAGCTCATGATAGTGCGTAGCGAAGAGTGTACGAGGATGGCCTTTGGCATTCTCGTGGAGATATTCCACAATAGCCCAAGCGATGGAAATACCATCATAAGTGCTGGTTCCTCGGCCTAACTCATCGAAGAGCACCAGCGAGCGAGAAGACACATTATTAAGGATATTCGACGCTTCCGTCATCTCCACCATAAACGTGGATTCTCCAAGGGAGATATTATCTGAAGCTCCCACACGCGTGAAGATTTTATCCACCAGACCGATTCTCGCGGCTTCTGCGGGCACGAAACAGCCTATCTGCGCCAGTAGTACTATCAATGCCGTTTGACGCAGCAGCGCCGATTTACCAGCCATATTCGGACCTGTTATGATGATGACCTGCTGACGCTCATTGTCAAGCAAGATATCATTAGGCACATAACGCTCACCCAAAGGCAGCTCTTTCTCAATCACAGGATGGCGACCTTGCTTGATATCGATAACCTCCGTAGAGTCTATCACAGGCCTTACATATTTATTCTCTTCAGCTGCCTTCGCAAAGCTTAATAGGCAATCGAGATGAGCAATGATGTTCGCATTAATTTGAATCTGCGGGATATATTCCTGCATACCAAGAATGAGATCGTTGAAGAGTTTGGCCTCCAACGACAGAATCTTATCCTCAGCGCCTAAGATCTTCTCTTCGTATTCCTTCAACTCCTGCGTGATATAGCGCTCTGCCTGAGCCAATGTTTGCTTGCGAACCCATTCAGCAGGCACCTGATCCTTATAGGTATTGCGCACTTCGAGGTAATAGCCGAACACATTGTTATAGCCTATCTTCAGCGAGGAAATGCCTGTTTCCGCAGCCTCACGCTCCTGAATCTTCAACAGATAGTCCTTACCACTATACGCAATGCTGCGCAACTCGTCGAGCTCAGCATTCACACCATCGCGAATCACACCTCCCTTGGCTACCAACTGTGGAGGGTCATTCTGGATTTCCTTCTCGATTCTGTCACGTAATGACTCGCAAAGATTCAACTGCTCCCCTACCCGCTTCAGCGCCTCATTGTCTGCATAAAGACAGGCTGTCTTGATAGGTTGGATAGCTTGCAGAGCAGTCTTCAGCTGCACCACTTCACGGGGTGATACGCGACCCACTGCCACCTTCGAGATGATACGCTCCAAATCGCCAATACGATGAATTTGCTCATCGATGCACTGGCGGAAATCAGGCTCACGATAGTAATACTCCACGATGTCCAGACGCTCATTGATGGGCTTTTCGTCTTTCAGTGGAAATACCAGCCAGCGACGAAGCAGACGGCCTCCCATCGGGCTCACCGTCTTATCGATGACATCCAATAGCGACTTGCCATCATCCTGCATCGGATGAATCAGTTCAAGACTGCGAATCGTGAACTTATCCAGTCGCACATATCTATCTTCTTCGATACGCGAGATAGATGTGATATGGCCTATCTGCGTATGTTGCGTCTGTTCGAGATATTGCAAGATGGCACCAGAGGCAATAACTCCGTTTTGAAGATGATCGACCCCAAAGCCCTTCAGGTTTTTTACGTGGAAATGCTTCAGCAACTTCTGTCTGGCAGTCTGGTCTGTAAACACCCAATCGTCGAGTTCGAAGGTAAAGAACTTATTGCCAAACCTCTGCTCAAACTGCTGCTTCTTGCCTCGCTCAAAAAGCACCTCCTTTGGCGAGAAATTCGCCAGCAGCTTCTCCACATAGTCTACTGTTCCTTCGCCTGTCAGGAACTCTCCTGTGGAGATATCGAGAAAAGCCACACCACAGGCCACTTTGCCAAAATGCACAGCAGCCAGAAAGTTGTTCTCCTTATAGTTCAGCACATTATCAGAAAGCGCCACACCAGGCGTTACCAATTCCGTGATGCCTCGCTTGACGAGTTTCTTCGTAAGCTTGGGGTCTTCGAGCTGGTCGCAGATGGCCACACGTTTACCAGCTCTCACGAGTTTTGGCAGATAGGTATCGAGGGCATGATGGGGGAATCCTGCCATCTCGTCACCCTTGTTATAGCCGTTATTCCTGTGTGTCAGCGTGATACCAAGAATCTTCGCAGCCGTTACGGCATCCTCGCAATATGTCTCGTAGAAGTCGCCACAACGGAACAACAGCACAGCATCAGGATGCTTCGCTTTCAGGTCGAAGAACTGCTTCATCATCGGGGTAAGTTCCCCGTCTTTCTTTGCCATCTTTCTTTATCTTTCGTTTGAGCGACAAAAACAGAGCAAACCGAATGCAGAGAATGTATTCTTTGCTGAGGTGCAGCCTGTTTTCGCAAATTCATTTGCAAAGTTACGAAGAAAAAACGAACCCTCAAAATTATTCTTGGCTTTTTATATCTTCAAGCGAAATAAGTTACTAGTATTAATTGATAAACGCCACTTCCCAAGCGAGAAGTGGCGCTTAATTTTTGTCACCAGGGGCTTATTATTTGTAGGGATTGACGAAGCTGATACGGACGTTATATTTCATCCGCGTGATTTTTCCATTGAGCTTGCCAGGAGTCCATTTCGGCATCTTCTTGATCACACGGTAGCCCTCCTTGGCGAAGAGTTTGGCGAATTGCTCTTTCAGCTCTTTCTGCTTGGATTCCGTTTCCTGTGAGAATCTAGTTGTATTGAAACGGTTAATCTTGCAGTCGCGGGCAGAGATGTCCGATAATGAGCCGTCTTCATTGACGAAGAACGTCATGATAATTTGTCCTTCTACGTCGTAGTCCTGCGCAGCATCAGGATACTGCACGTTCTTCTCAAGAAATTGCATCAGCGCTTTCTGCCCGCCAGGGAACTGAGGAAAAGTCTCAGCGATCTCACCAAAAACCTTCTTCTTTGTTCCTGTTGTGTCGTTTTTAACGCGAATGCTGTCTGAACTTTGAGCTACTGCACCCATCGTCAGGGCTGCAAGCATGATAGATAGAATCGTTCTTTTCATATTATCTGTGTCTTATTGTTTTACTTTCTTAGCCCTTACCATGCAGTAGACACCAATGATAATGAAGGGAATCGAGAGGATCTGACCCATGTCGAGTGGGAGAGCGGCCTCGAAGGCTTCCTGGATCTCCTTGGTATACTCAATGATGAAGCGGAAGGTGAAGATATAGGTCAGGCAGAAGCCGAAATACCAGCCAGTGCCGATCTTCTCGGGCATCTTCTTGTGGAGGGCCCACATGATGAAGAAGAGTAGGGCGTATGCGATAGCTTCATAGAGCTGGCCAGGATGGCGAGGCATCGCATCAACTTTCTCGAAGATAAAGGCCCAGGGAACGTCTGTAATCTTGCCGATAATCTCAGAGTTCATGAGGTTGCCCAAGCGGATAAAGCAGGCTGTGGTTCCTGTGGCGATGGCGATATTGTCGAGTACCGTCCAGATGCTGAGTTTTGTCTTGCGGACATAGAGCCAGAGGGCAATCATCAGACCTAAGGTTCCACCATGCGAGGCGAGGCCAGCATAGCCCGTGAGTTTCCATCCGCCATCCGCCATGAAATGGATGGGCAGCAGCATCTCTATGAAGCCCTTAAAAGAGGTCAGGTAGTCCTGTGGCTGATAAAAAAGGCAATGACCTAAACGGGCACCAATCAGGATTCCGAAGAAGCAGTAAATAAAGAGGGGATCAAAAAGTTCATCTTTGATCTTCTGCTCCTTATACAAGCGCTTCACGACAATATAAGCGAGTGCTAATCCGATGATCCACATCAGACCGTACCATCTTACCGTTATCGGCCCTAAACGAAAAGCCTCAAGATCCGGATTCCAGACAATATATAAGAGTTCATAATTCATAGTTCATAATTCATAATTAAGGAAAGTGAAGTTATTCTGTATTCTTCACTATCCGAGTTAATATTTTAATTAATTCGATATTATCGTTAATAATAGAAGTATAAGATGATTCATCTATGTATTCAGATTCGTGCAATAGATCAAGCAAATATTCAGTCTCACTTGCTTCTTTTAATGCGATAGACATCTTTGCTCTAAAATCAGGACAGCTTTGACCTCGAAGAGCTTCTTTGATATTTGCACCGATGCTTGTTCCACTCCTAAGTACTTGTTTTGATAGGACATACTCTTTGTTCTCAGCCGAAATAGTGAGGTATTTATATAATTTTGATAATTCGTAGTGCAAAGTTCTTACTTTTTATCTTTAATGATACTATCCTTCATTGTAAAAACTATGAATTATGAACTATGAACTATGAACTAACTCAAACGTTGAATCTAAAGTGCATGATATCACCGTCCTGGACGATGTAGTCCTTGCCTTCGACAGCCAGTTTTCCGGCTTCGCGGACAGCAGCTTCGGAGCCGAATTGGATATAGTCATCGTACTTGATAACCTCTGCGCGGATAAAGCCCTTTTCGAAATCAGTATGGATGACACCAGCACACTGAGGCGCCTTCCAACCTTTCTTATACGTCCAAGCCTTTACCTCCATCTCACCAGCGGTGATGAACGTCTCAAGGTTCAGCAGTGCGTAAGCCTTCTTGATAAGGCGATTCACGCCACTCTCTTCGAGACCTAATTCCTCTAAGAACATCTGCTTATCCTCAAAGCTTTCGAGCTCTGCGATATCCTCTTCTGTCTTGGCAGCGATAATCATCGTCTCAGCACCTTCTTCCTTGGCCAGTGCCTCTACTTTCTTGGTGAAGTCGTTACCGTCTTTGGCATCGGCCTCGCCAACGTTACAGACATAAAGCACGGGCTTCGACGTCAGCAGGAAGAGATTACGGGCACAATCCTGCTCGTCTTTGCTCTCGAACTCCACGATACGGGCGTTTTTACCCTGCTCCAATACCTCTTTATAGGCCTTCAAGACCGTCACTTCTATCTTCGCATCCTTATTGCCAGCAGCAGCGGCCTTCTCCGTCTTGGCCAGACGGCTCTCAATGGTTTCGAGGTCTTTCAGTTGCAGCTCCGTATCGATGATTTCCTTGTCGCGGATGGGGTTGATGGTGCCATCTACGTGGGTGATATTCTCATCCTCGAAGCAACGGAGCACATGGATAATCGCGTCTGTCTCACGGATATTTCCTAGGAACTTATTGCCTAAGCCCTCGCCTTTTGAAGCGCCCTTCACAAGGCCTGCGATATCTACGATTTCACAAGTTGCAGGCACGATACGTCCAGGGTGTACCAGCTCTGCGAGTTTCGTCAGACGCTCATCGGGTACGGTAATCACACCCACATTCGGCTCAATCGTACAAAACGGAAAGTTTGCTGCCTGTGCCTTTGCACTTGAGAGGCAGTTAAACAACGTGGACTTGCCCACATTCGGCAGTCCTACAATACCACATTTTAATGCCATTTTCTTCTATAAACGTTTATTTCGGGTGCAAAGTTACTGTAAATCGAGCGAAATACCAAAATTTATTTCTAATCTTTGAAACTTTTTGCACCGTTTGTGCGTCAAACAGACAAAGTGAAACCAAAAAAGAGAAAGAATATGAAGACTTATTTGTTATTATCGTTATTGGTAGCGTTGCTTTCTGTAAATGGATGTAACGTGAAAATAGGTGAGGGTGGTGACATCCTTGAGCCCAGTGAGAACATTGCCAAGGCCAAGTATCCACAGGCGGCTTTTGATAAGGTCGACAACCATGTGGTAGGTACGATTCAATTGGTTCAGAGCGACCAGAGTCGTGTGACGCTCTCAGCTCCTGAGAACTATATCGAATACTTTGAGTTTGAGAACAAGGATGGTAAGTTGAATATCAATTATACTAAGAAGAGCGTGAATATGAGTGCGAACGACGTGGTGATTATCATCTACACGCCCAATCTCCGCGAAGTGAAAAACTCAGGTGCTGCTGATATCCATCTCGACAGTCTGACAACGGATGAATTCAAGGCCATTAATTCTGGGGTTGGCTCGTTCGAGTTGAATCATATCAACGCTAAGAAGATTGATGTTTCCTGCAGTGGTGTAGGCAGTATCAATATCGATGGTCAGACGAATGAAGCAGACTACTCTTGCTCAGGTGTAGGCAGCATTCATGCACAGGAAATGAAGGCTCGTGACGTGAAGGCCAAAGTGAGTGGGGTAGGGGGCATCGACTGCTACGCTTCAGACTATATAAACGGAAGTGTCACAGGTGTCGGAGGGCTTAATTACGCAGGTCATCCAGAAAAGAAAGACCTGCATCATTCGATGACTGGTGGCATCAATGAAATTTAATGGGCTTCGAGCCAGTTCTGGCCAAAGCCTGAATCAGCCACGAGCGGCACACTTAAGGGGAAGGCTTTCTGCATCTCTTCGATGACGATGGCCTCCACCTTTTCTTTTTCCTCAGGATAGACGCTGAAGTTGAGTTCGTCGTGTACCTGGAGAATCATCTTACTCTTGATGCCCTCTGCCTTGAAACGCTGGTGGATATGTATCATCGCCACTTTGATGATATCAGCAGCTGTGCCTTGAATAGGAGCATTGATGGCGTTGCGCTCAGCAAAACCACGAACGGTGGCATTATGGGAGTTGATATCTGGCAGATAACGACGACGTCCGAATAGGGTAGTGACATAGCCTTTTTGACGAGCCACTTCTTTTGATTTCTCCATGTAGTCGTGCACCTGTGGGAAGGTAACAAAATAGCCGTCAATCAGCATCTTGGCTTCATCGCGAGGGATATCCAAACGTTCTGCCAAACCAAAAACGGTGATGCCATAGATGATACCAAAGTTAGCACGTTTCGACTTGGTGCGCTCGTCGCGTGTTACCTCTTCGATAGGCTTCTTATAGATATTCGCTGCTGTAGCTGCATGGAGATCCTTGCCCTCCTTGAAGACCTCTATCATCTGAGGATCTTGCGAGAGATGGGCCATCACACGTAATTCAATCTGACTATAGTCTGCTGAAAAGAACAGACAGTTAGGCTCTGGGATAAAGGCCTTGCGGATTTCCTTACCATCTTCGCCTCGGATGGGGATATTCTGAAGGTTGGGATCCGAAGAGCTCAGACGACCGGTGGCGGTGATGGTCTGATTAAATGAGGTGTGGATATGTCCTGTGCGAGGATTTATCAGTTTAGGCAGAGCATCGATATAAGTACCGATGAGTTTCTTTAAGCCTCTGTGTTCCAAGATGTCTGCAACGATTTCGTGCTTATTGCGCAATTGTTGGAGTACTTCTTCTGAGGTAACATACTGGCCAGTCTTGGTCTTCTTGGCTTTCTCAACAATCTTGAGTTTATCGAAGAGAATCTCACCAACCTGCTTGGGAGAAGCAATATTAAATGATACGCCCGCGAGTTCGTAAATACGACGTTCGAGTTCATTCATGCGGTCTGTGAAAACCTTTGACGTTTCCTTCAACGATTCCGTATCAAGGCAGACGCCATTCATCTCCATCTCTGCAAGCACAGGCATCAGTGGCATCTCAATATTATAAAAGAGGTCTTCGCACTCGAACTTCTTCAGTTCAGGCTCCAGTTTGTTCTTCAGGCGCAGGGTGACGTCCGCATCTTCAGCAGCATACTCATAAACCTGAGAGGGTAGGAGGTCGCGCATGGATTTCTGGTTTTTACCCTTCGGACCAATGAGTTCATCAATATGGATGGTTTGGTAGTTCAGATAGATCTCAGCCATATAGTCCATATTGTGATGCAGTTCAGGTTGGATGAGGTAGTGGGCAATCATCGTGTCCCACATCGGACCAGCGAGATGGATGTCGTAGTTTCGTAACACCTCGAGGTCGTACTTCAGATTCTGGCCGATTTTCAAGATTTGCTCGTTTTCGTAGACATCTTTAAAGATATTAACAATTCGCAACGCTTCTTCACGATTTGCCGGAATCGGTACGTAGAAGGCCTCAAATTCCTTCACGGCAAAGCTCAAACCCACCAATTCTGCATCAATCGGTGAGGTGGAAGTGGTTTCCGTGTCTAAACTGAGAATTTCATTTGTCAAGAAATAATCATGAAGTTTCTGCAAATCTTCCTCATTTTCAACGAGTTTGTAATCATGAACCACCGTTTTTAGGCTCTCAAAACTCGAATTTTCGCTTAAATTCGCCCTGTCGGTAGGAAATTCTGCAAAGAGGTCGAGTTGTCCGTTAACGGGAATTTGCGGTTTTTGGCTTTTTTTAAGAACTCGGTCTGCGAACGATTTCATCTCCAATTCAGAGAGCAGACGACCCAATTCGTTCTCATTAGGGTCGACGAGTTTCAAACTCTCCATATCGAGTTCGATGGGAACATCCGTTTTGATGGTCGCGAGGAAGT
>Ga0310786_10011957_pt1 | contig 10793 bp, 8 predicted proteins | sample AusTroGonzalo_MG_FD_203881 | JGI IMG/M metagenome (GOLD analysis project Ga0310786, IMG submission 203881) | Bovine rumen microbial communities from tropical cattle in Woodstock, Queensland, Australia - Gonzalo_03 (v2) (version 2) | ecosystem: Host-associated > Mammals > Digestive system >...
GCCTGGGCTATGCGCCGCCATTCAACGCTTCAACGGTCAACTGGCTTCAGCATACCGCATTCCTCGACCAGACGATGGAAATCCTGCGCAGGTTCCTGCCAAACGCTCCGGAGCGCGCGCTTGACGAAGTGAAAGAAAGGCTGGTCGAATCGTTGCCTGTTCCCAATGCGGCATCTTTTCTGCTCGGCAGCGGCTTCCGTTTCGTATCGTGGATAGCCCGCGAGTGCTCGTTTGCCGGCGCGGCGACAATTCTGGACGCAGGCAACCTGACCGGCGCGGCGGCCATATTGGAGGCGGTGCGCGATTTGCGCAGCGGCGATGCAGACGTGGCTTTGGCCGGCGCTGTCACTTCCCCGCTCGGCCGGGCATATTTGGAGGGGCTTTCCGGAGTCGTCCGTTTCTCGTCCAAGCCCGCGCTGGAGCCGTTTTCGCAAGATGCGGACGGCACCATACCCGGCGAAGGCGGTGCGTTTTTCGTGTTGAAGCGGCGCGAGGACGCCTTGCGCGACCACGATAGAATCTACGCCTTGATTCGTTCGGTCGCTATCGGGCACAACCCGGAGGGCGATGGATCTGCGATTCTTGCCCAGGCGCTGAGGCGCGTCGGAATAGCGGCCGGGACGGTAGGCCTTGTCGAGGCGGACGGTTCCGGCATCGGCGGCCCGGAGGCGCGCGAGGTCGCAGCGATACAAAAGATATGGGGTGAACACAAGCCGGGCGAACACCTCGTGGGAATCGGCTCGGTCAAGGGTAATATAGGCCACACGATGAAAGCATCCATGGCCGCTGGCCTTGTAAAGACCGCCCTTGCACTCAAGTACCGCGTGCTTCCGCCGCAAATCGCGCCGGCAAATCCCATGGAAGCTCTTTGCTCGCTCTCGTCGAGCGCGTATTTGCTCGTGGAACCGCGGCCGTGGATAAAGGGCGAAGCTGCAGTGCCGCGCCGGGCGGTCGTGCTTGGTGACAACTTCGACCCGACCGAATCTATCGGAGATGCATCGAAGGGTGGGCGTTCCGCCGCAATCGTCCTCGAGGAAGAACCTGGGGATTAGTGCTCGCTGTTCGTTTCGACCGTTTTGCTATGGCAATCCGGCGCGAGGTATGATATAATATGGGTGTTTCAATGCATTCAGCCAATTTGCAAAACAACAGCCAAGAAAGGAAAATAACCATGGAACTCAAAGGATCGAAGACCGAGAAGAATCTGGCGTTCGCATTCGCAGGCGAATCCCAGGCCAGAAACAAGTACGACTATTTCGCTTCGCGCGCGAAGAAAGACGGGTACGAGCAGATAGCCGCGATATTCCAGGAAACGGCCTTGAACGAGAAAGAACATGCGAAACTTTGGTTCAAGCATCTTGGCGGGATTGGCGACACCCCTGCAAATCTGCTTGCCGCGGCCGCGGGCGAACACGAAGAGTGGACCGAGATGTACCGCAAGTTTGCGGAGGAGGCCCGCGCTGAGGGCTTTGAGTCTATTGCAAAGCAGTTCGAAGGCGTTGCTGCGATCGAGAAACATCATGAAGAGCGCTATCGCAAGCTTCTCGAGAATATCGAGAAGGGCGAAGTGTGGGTTAAGATAGGCGAAAACCGCTGGCAGTGCCGCAACTGCGGGCACGTCTACGTCGGCGAGAGCGCGCCGGATGTTTGCCCTGTATGCTTCCATCCAAAAGCGTATTTCCAGATCGAGGCGGAAAACTATTGATAGCCGCATGGATCGCGAACATAGACTGTATAAGTGGAGGAGAAATGAAAAGGGGACGAAAGAGCAAGTGCAATAATATGGTGATCGCCCAGTCGGGCGGTCCTTCCATGGTCATAAACGGCTCGCTGGTGGGCGCAGTGCTGGCGGCGCAGGAGTACCGTGCCTCCGGCAAGATAGGCAAGATTCTCGGCGCAGTCCATGGCGTCGAAGGTATGCTCAACGGCGAGTTTGTCGATTTGACGAACATGAAGGCAAAGAAAGCCGAAGCTTTGGCGGCCACGCCGTCGTCGGCGCTCGGCTCTTGCCGCCACAAGCCGACGGCCGCAGACTGCCGCAAGATATTCGAGGAGTTCAAGAAGCGCAAGGTGGGCTACTTCTTCTACATCGGCGGAAACGATTCTGCCGATGCCGCGCGCATCATCGCCGAAGAGGCCGAGAAGGAAGGCTATCCGCTTGTCGCCTACCATATCCCGAAAACCATAGACAACGATTTGCGCTCCTGCGACCATACTCCTGGCTACGGTTCGGCGGCAAAGTTCGTGGCTTGTGCGCTTATGGGCGACGACCTCGACAACCGCTCGCTCGGCGGGATAAAAATCGATGTTATCATGGGGCGCGATGCAGGCTTTTTGACTGCAGCCTCCGCCCTAGCTCGCACGCGAGACGACGATGGCCCGCACCTCATCTATTTGCCTGAAGTCCCGTTCACGATCGAAAAGTTCGTGAAGGACGTCAAGGCGGCCATGAGGAAATTCGGCCGCTGTGTGATTGCCGTTTCGGAGGGCATAAGGGGCGCGGACGGCGTTCCGATCGGCGCGACGCTCGGCAACGGAGAAAAGGATTCCCACGGCAATGTCCAAATGTCCGGCACTGGTGCGCTGGGCGATTACCTTGCGCGCTGCCTCAAGGAAAAGGCGAAGGTCAAGCGCGTTCGCGCAGACACGTTCGGCTATTTGCAGCGCAGTTTCCCTGGAATCCAGAGCGAGAGCGACATCTTCGAGGCCAAGTCCGTCGGTAAGGTCGCCGTGTTTTGCGCGGTGGAAGCCGCCGCCGGCGCCGAGGATATGCCGCGCAAGGGCACCATCGGCATAAAGCGCCGCGAAGGCAGGAAATACGGCGTGGATTACCTCGCGCTGCCCGTTTCCGACGCGGCAAAGTTTACGCGCTCGGTCCCCAAGGAGTTCATTGCAAAATCCGGCAATGATGTCACCAAGGCGTTCATAGACTATGCAAAGCCGCTGGTGGGCGAATTGCCGTGCACTGAAATCATCAAGCCGCGCCAAAAAGGAAAATAGAGCTAGGGGGGCAAAAGGATGATCAACTTCAGCGACAGCCAGAAAAAGACGGTGGCAAGCGGATTGACGGTGCTTGCGTTGGCGCTAGTGTTCGCGTTTGTGGCTATAATAGCGTGGGGCGCGTTGAAAGTGCTCTCCTTCGTTTCCACTGCTATAGTGCCTGTCGTTCTGGGGTTCTTCCTTTCTCTCTTTTTCAAGCCTTACTACAGATGGTGGGTGAAAATCGTGCGCAATCCAACTTTTGCGCTTTTGGTCATGATGGCCACGATTTTCATCCCTCTCCTTTTCTTTGTTTGGTATTCCGGTTCTCTCATGGTGGATCAAATAAGCAATTTGATCGCCCAGGGGCCGACGCTTGTGTCAAAAGTGACTATGTGGCTGCGCACCACTTTCCCCAAGGCGCTTTCGCTGATGGATCACTTTGGCGTGCCGTACGAGGATGTGGCCAAGCTTTATACGAATTACGGCGGGGCCGCCGTAAAGGCCGGCACTGGGGCGCTGCGGTGCCTTTCCATGCTGGTGACGCTGGTGATTTCGCTCATCTTCTTTGTGTTTTTCTTGATGACTCCTGAGCGGACGGGCGGCGAGATAGTGCACGAAATGCCGTTTTTGAAAGATGAAACAAAGAGTTTCGTAGCGGAGCAGATTGACGCTTTCGTGCGGATACTTGTGTCGTTCTTCCAGCGACAGACGCTTATATGCCTTATTGAAGGCGTAATGTACGGTTCGGGTTTCGCCCTCGTAGGGCTGCCGTACGGCTTTCTGATAGGTTTTGCGCTCGGCGTCTTGAACCTGATACCTCTTTTCGGTTCGCTGGTCTGCCTGCCGGTCGCATTGCCGCTGGCATATTTCGGCCACGACGGTTCCGCTACTAAACTCTCGCTCGTGCTTATCGTTTGGGGGCTTGGACAGCTTGCGGATGGATATGTGATCACGCCACGTATCCAGGGCGACAAAACCGGCCTTGGATACGCCGGAGTCATATTCAGCTTCTTCTTTTGGGCCAGGGTTCTGGGGCCCATCACCGGCATGCTGCTGGCTATCCCGCTTTCCGCGTTCTGCACGGTATTGTGGCGCGCGCTGAAATCGAAGTACCTGAAACCGGTTGTCTAACCCGCCATTTCTGCATTTTTATTGCATATGCACTAGACCTGAACAACGGGATATGCTATAATATGCAACGAATCCTAGAAGGAGGTTTATGAGCGAAGAGATTAAGAAGGCCGAAAAGCAGAACGATGCTGCGGACATACGCGACACGGATATCGTGTTCGATTGCCCTTATTGCGGCAAAACCTTGGTGATTGATTACCGGGGCGCCGGGCTTCAGATAGAGTGCTCTGATTGCGGCAAGTCGGTGCTTGTCCCGATTCCCGATGGAATGGAGCTTGGCGACTTGGATCTCAACCCCGGCGAAATACTCAAGCAGCTTTTCGCAACGCGCCGCAACTTCCAGAAGGCCGAGCTTCAGATCCAGGCGCTCAAGACCAGACTGGTGCAGATGCAGGAAGCGCTCGGCGTAATGCAGGATGTTATCAAGGAAGGGCTTGCTGAATAGTGGGAGCAAGGCAGGTCATAGTAAACGCGATAACCTTTTCCCGGCTGCCGCTGGTGTTCCTTTGGCTTGCGCTCGCGCTTGCCGGGGAGTACGTTGGCGGCTTTGCGTTTGCCGTGGCCGCTCTTCTTGCCCTCTTCCTCTCGGGTGTTTCCGATTTTACGGATGGCGTGCTGGCGCGGCGCTGGAATGTGGTCACGCAACTCGGTAAGATGGCCGATCCCCTTATGGACAAGGCCGTCTATGTAGTTGTGTTTCCGGCCATCACCTGGCTTTTGATGCACCAGAATTGCACTTGGCACTCGCTCTTGATGCTGGCGTTCACGATACTTTACGTGTTGAGGGACCTGTGGGTGACGTTCATGCGCTCAGTCGCCGCGCTTTTCGGCGGCGAGGTGGGTGCGATGAAGCTCGGGAAAGTGCGCACGGCGCTTACTTTCCCGACCGCCGGCATAGTTTACATGTATGTGTCGCTGCGAGGCCTGCTCCCCGGCGAGGGGCGCGCGCTGTTCGCGTACACATGCCTGTTTGTGGAGCTTGTAATGATTGCAATCAACCTGGTGTCGTTCGCGGTGTACACCAGGGCCTACATGCCTTTCCTGAAAAGGGCGCTTGAGCGCAAACGGGATTTGTGATTTATCAACATCAACCGAACAATAAAAATAAGGAATAACAAAACATGAAAAAGATGGAAAAAGGATTCACGCTTGTCGAGCTCCTCGTAGTTATCGGCATTCTGGGCGTCTTGATGGGTGCGCTGTTCCCGGCGATTTCATCTGCGATGCTTTCCGCAAACGCTTCGGCAATGTCGATGCGCGGCCGCAAGCTGTTCGAGGGCATTACCCAGGTCAATATCGACCGCGAGGGCAAGGGCCGTCCCAGCATTTGGCCCCACAACGACGAGAACGACGGCAAGAGCGACGATACCGACGATATCGCCGGCAAGACCTTCGGCACTTCCACGGACTATTTCAAGGAAGTGTTCAACATGGATCAGTACGGCTCTGACGACTGGGAACCCTACGTGACCAGCTGCGACCTGAGCGTGCTCTCCGGTTCCGGCGTGCCCGGCTTCTCCGGCAGCACTCTCACCAAGAACAACGTTGCCTGGACCGTGGCATCTGGCATCACTTCCGAAATGGAAGAGGTCGTCCCCGTGTTCGTGACGCGCAACGTCGATTCTAGCGCGCTTCCCACCGGCGCCGGCACGCACGACATGTCCACGCAGAAGACCAAGCTCACGCTCGGCAAGACCTATGCTGCGCCGTTCGGCAACAAGGCTTGCATCATCGTCCACAAGGGCGGTTCTGCGGATGTTGTCAAGGCCAAGGACGCGAAGCTCTACCTCGTCTACAACCAGCAGAGCTTCTCTGTGCCGAATGGCGTCACGATGAAGTACCTCGAGCCGTAATTGTCAAGGCTTGACGGCGCTTGTTGCCATAGATCTGGCGCTCGACCGGTTGTTTGAATATAGCGTGCCGGAAGCGCTGGAAAAGAAGTTGGCCATTGGCCAACTTCTTTGCATACCGTTTGGCCACCGCCAGGCGCGCGGGTTCGTTATGGCCATAAGGCGCGAAGCCGCCCCGTCGAATCAGGAGGACGGCAAGCAGTACACGCTGAAGCCCGTAAGCTCCATAGTGGATGAAGTGCCGTTCTTCAGCGCATCGCTTTTGGAGCTGGTCAAGAAAATCGCGAGCTTGACCGTCTCGCCGATAGAGAGCGTCCTGCGCTCGGCAGTGCCGGCGGCGGTCGTCAAAAGCGGTGCGCGCGAAAAGACCCAGCTATATGTCAGTGCAGTGGAGGAAGCGGTTCCTCCGGAAGGCCTGCCAGAAGAAGCCGCCGCGGAATCAAGGCAGACGAGCCGCAGGGTCTGGCTTTGCGGGCAAATCCGCAGGGTTGGCGGCGGCTGGCTGAACCAGATCTGCAAGGAATTTAAGACTACGCCGGCCACATTGCGCCAAATGGTTGCGGAGGGCATGTTGAGGCTAGAACCGCTTGCAAGAAGGCGCAACCCTATAGACTTGACGCGCATACTGCCGTCGCGAAAGCTTCAGCTCAATCCGGAACAGGCGCAGGCGCTCGATGCGATTTCCCGCGCGGCAAAGCCCGTTCTGCTTTTTGGCGTTACAGGGTCCGGCAAGACCGAAGTGTACCTCCAGGCCATCGAGCGTGAGCTTGAATCCGGCCGCGGCGCGATAGTGATGGTCCCTGAAATATCCCTCACTCCGCAGACGATGCAGCGCTTCGCCTCCCGCTTCGGAAAAAAGGTTGCCGTTTTGCATTCTGCTCTCAACGACGGCGAACGCTATGACGAATGGCATCGAATCAGGAACGGCGATGCTCGCGTGGTCGTGGGGCCGCGCAGCGCGGTGTTCGCCCCCGTGCGGAATCTCGGATTGATAGTGGTCGACGAAGAGCACGATGCCAGCTACAAGCAGGAAAACACGCCTAGGTACAACGCGCGCGACGTTGCCGTGATGCGCGCGGCGCTCGAACACGCCAAGGTGGTGCTTGGCTCCGCCACGCCTTCGCTTGAAAGCTGGCTGAACGCCCGCAACGGCAAATACGAACTCGCGTCAATGCGCGAAAGGGCGGGCGCGGGCAGGCTGCCGGCCGTCGGTATAGTCGATATGGGCTGCGAGAAGTCCGCCGGAATATTTTCCGGCCAGCTTTTGGATGCGATCGCATCTAGGCTCGACCGCGGCGAGCAGACGATCTTGCTGTTGAACAGGCGCGGCTACTCGCGTTCGCTCGTGTGTGAAGTCTGTGCGCAGCCTGTGATGTGCCCTGATTGTTCGATGGCATACACGTACCACCGTGCAGACGAATGTCTGCGCTGCCACATTTGCGGCGGTTGGCGCGAGCTCCCCGCAAGATGCCCGGCGTGCGGCTCGAAAAATCTTACGTACAAGGGGATTGGCACGCAGCGCGCCGAAGCCGTCCTCCAAAAATGCTTTGCCGGCGCGAAGATTCTGCGCATGGATGCAGATTCCACCTCCCGCCGCCATTCGCACGATGAAATCCTCGGGATGTTCCGCAGGGGCGAGGCGCAGATCCTGCTTGGCACGCAGATGATCGCCAAGGGCCTTGATTTCCCGAACGTCACTCTGGTAGGGGTTTTGAACGCCGATTCCGCGTTGAATATGCCGGATTTCCGCGCCACCGAGCGAGCGTACCAGCTGCTTTCTCAGGTCGCCGGGCGCGCGGGGCGCGCCGGATTGCCGGGCGAAGTGTTCATTCAGACGCGAAATCCCGATTATCCGGCGATAATTGCGGCCGCGAAAGGCGACTTCGCCGCGTTCGCGCGGGAGGAGCTGGAGTCGCGCAAAGAGGCGAATCTGCCGCCGTACTGCAAGCTCGCGGCCATTTGTGTGGCTTCGCGGGACAACGTCAAGGCTGCCGCGTGGGCGCAGATGTATGCGCAGAGCCTTGAATCGTATTCACGCCATGTGCCCGGGTTTTTCTCCAGCGAGGCGTATCCAAGCGCGCTGGAGAAGGCCCAGGGGTGGTTCAGGTGGCAAATCGTACTCAGATCGGGCACTTTGGCCAGCCTCGCGGCGGCCTGGAAATGGCTTTTGGGGGCCAGGCCGATTCCAAAGGAAATTAACGCCACTATTGACATGAACGCCTATAGTATAGTATAATGCACGAACTTTACTTTCCTAGCTAGGAAGATCGAGTATGAAAGATAAGGTAGAAAAAGAAACTGAAGAAACAGAAGTGATGGATGTGCAGCAGGTCGCGGCAGCCGAAAAAATCGGTTTTCTCGACTTCATTGTTGCGGCGCTTTTGGCTGTCGGCGTTTATATGCTGCAGTTCTTGTGGGCGTACCCCGGAATACATCCCGCATCGTGGAATCAAGCCGCAATCGCGGCCGGCGTGCGTCCGGCTGTCAATGTGGTGCCCGGTTTCTGGACGAGCATAGCAGGGTGGGTGTTCTCGCATCTCGGAGTGCAGGCCGGAGCCGCCGCGCTCAGGAATCTGGGGCACCTGTCGCTTGCCATGATCACGATGTTCGTGTATTTCTTCCTGAGGGAGGTGCTGACGTTCGTGATGCGCGCAAGGCCTCAGCGATCGCCGCGCCGCAAGCTGGTCATGCGCATAGCCGCCGCGATTGGCGCTGTTGCTTTCGCGTGCGCGGACCCGGTCTGGAGCGCGGGCCAGTTCTTCGGCGAGACTACCTTGATGCTTGTCATAACCGTGGTAGCCATCGAGTTTTTCTTCGCATTCCTCAGAAAGGGGTCGCTCAAGTTCTCCTATCTTTGCGCGATTCTTCTCGGCCTGCTCACGGCCGAGACCCCGATGGGTGCGCTCTTGCTGGTTTCGTTCATTTCGCTGAACTTCCTCGTCATCAAGCTGTTCCCCAATCTGGAATCGCCGTTCTTCAAGCCTGAACTGATCGAAGTCGGCAAATGGCACATGACGTTCTTCTTCATGGCGGCGCTCATTTTCGGCATAGGCGCGAACTGCATCGGCTTTGCCGCCAAGGACGGTCTTCTGCCTACGGGCTCGTCGATGGGCGATTTGCCGTTCATGTACCTTTCGGACTACATCGCCCGCGCGAAATCCGCAGCCGACGTGGCCGGGTGGATTCTGCTCGCGACGTTCGCTATGGGCCCGTTCGTGGTGTCGATGGTGCGCTTCGCCTCTGCGGCCGACGAAGAGAACTTCCTTTCGTATTCCACCGGCATAGTGTTCCTCTTCTGCGGCGTCGCCGCGCTTTCGCAGTGCGCCTCCATTCCCGCGCTCTGGTTCTGGCATCGCGAAACGGTCAATGTAAATTCCGCGTATCTGCTTTCGCTTTGCTCGCTCATGTGCGCGCTGACCATAGCCTGTTCGATTACAATCCTCGGCGTCGACTCCCTCTGCCGCGACCACAAGAGGCTCACCAAGAAGTTCTTCGGCATCCTTGAGGAGGAGGAAGAGGAGATGCCTCTCGAATCGGTGATGAAGCCTGGTCTTACCGAGGTGCTGAGGAAGCTCGGCATAGTGGTGGTGCCCCTGCTGCTTGTAGCGGCCGTCCTGCCCGGTCGCAAGAAAGCTTCCACGCGCCAGATGCTCCAGCTCGTCAACGATGCCGTGAAAGCCACGGTAGACGAGGCAGCCGATGCAGAATACATCTTCACGGACGGCAACCTCGACCCCATGCTGGAGCTAGAAAGCCGCTCCCGCGGCGGTAACCTGAAGTGCATGGCGCTTATCGGCGGCGGCAAGGCCGCTACATGGTTGCGCACGCGCGGCCTGAAGGACAAAGAGGACATCTTCTCGTTCGAGTTCGATGGTGCAATGGGCCTGAGAAGCTGGATACGCGACAAACCCGAGCGCCTCGCGAAATCGGCCGTCCAGATCGGCTTCGACCTGTGGAAGCGCGACGGCAAGCGCATTCCGGCAATTGGCGGCCTCCTTTCCCGTCCGCTTTCCGACGACTTCGAGGCCCGCCGGATCGGCATCGAAAAGGCCCGTGCAATCGCCGACCGCGCCATTGCAATATACGACGGCGGCATAAGCGACTGCACCGAAGACAAGATTCGCGACGCGTTCTTCAACGTGGAGTGGCGTCTTTCGCGCATGTGCTTCTACCGGGCTGAGTCCAACGACCTCGCGGGCAACGCCAACGCCGCCATTGCGGATATCGAACTTTCCAAGAAGCTCGAGGATCGCAACGTGAAGTATCAGAAGCTCCGCAAGGAGATGGAGAAGCGCAGCGAGCAGATGATGCGCCGCCTTACTCCCCGCGAAGGTTTGCAGCTCGCGCTGGTGCGCGCCGACTTCAACCTCGGCAAGGTTTATGCGGAATCCATTCTCGATGCCGATTTCGAGAACCCCGACGCGAACTTCGCCATGGGCATGTACTATCAGCAGAAGCGCCAGCTTTCGCGCGCCGAGGAATACCTAAAACGCTGCCTGATCCGCAAGCCCAAGGAGCCCACGTTCTACAACAATCTGGCAATGGTGCAGTATGAGCTTGGCAAGCTTGATGCCGCCGAGATCAACGCCCGCAAGGCGCTAGAGCTCATTCCCGATTCCGATGCCATCAAGGAGACCTTGAAGGATATTCAGGATGCGAAATCCGGCAAGAAGAAGGAGTCCGCAGAACAGTAGAGCGCGCATCCGCCCCCGCAAGGCCAAGATATGGAACAATAAAGAAAGAAACACAGTTTGGAGATGAAATATACCGTAAAGTTGGCGTCAATCGTGTTTGCGCTCACCACGCAGGCGCTGTTTGCAGAGCTTACAG
>Ga0310786_10011958_pt1 | contig 10793 bp, 7 predicted proteins | sample AusTroGonzalo_MG_FD_203881 | JGI IMG/M metagenome (GOLD analysis project Ga0310786, IMG submission 203881) | Bovine rumen microbial communities from tropical cattle in Woodstock, Queensland, Australia - Gonzalo_03 (v2) (version 2) | ecosystem: Host-associated > Mammals > Digestive system >...
GAACTGCCGCACGATCTACGGCAACTCCGCTGACTGGAACCGCGCCCGGTACTGGAAGGGCACCATCGGGGCTCTGCCCGATGCGCTTCCGGCTTTGGGCGAGCTGCCTAGCCTGCCCGGACTCTTCCTGAACTGCGGCCACGGCATGGCCGGCATCGCGACGGCCTGGGCTTGCGCGGACATCGTGGGCGACCTCATCGTGGGAGCGGCCCCGTTGGTCGACCCCTCCCCGTACCGGCCAGAGCGCTTTGGTGCGGGCTAGAACCGGCGAATTCACCGCGACGAACGATTTCAAAGAAACACACGAGGATCCTTCAACCTATGAGTCAGCAGATTTTGAGTACTGAGGAACTGATGCAGCTCGAGGAGCGCTGCGCGAACAAGCTCGGCGAAGGCGAACTGATGCGCCGGGCCGGAGCCGCGGTTGCCGCAACCGTGAGAACGCTTGCCGAGCCCGCCTCGCACGTGGTGATCATCTGCGGCCCGGGCAACAACGGCGGCGACGGATTTGCCTGCGCCCTCGCACTCAAGGCGATGGGCTTTCGCGTGACCTGCGCCCTCATCGGCTGCCGGGAGCCCAAGACCGATGAAGCCCGCGCGATGTTCAATGCCTGGGTGGCGGCGGGCGGCGCCGTCATCGAGGATCCCTACGGCGCCGACAAGGCCGACGTGGTGGTTGATGCGCTCTTTGGCACGGGCCTCAAGAAGGCTCTGAGCGGCGACTTCCTTGACGCGGCGATGTGGTTCAACGAACGCCAGGCCGCGCATGTCTCGATCGACATTCCCTCGGGACTGGACGCCCAGACCGGCAACTGGGTGGGCGGCATGAAGGGCTGCATCGCCGACATCACGGTCGCGATGCTCTGCCCGAAGGCCGGCTGCTACATGAATGACGGCGCCGACGCGTGCGGCCGCATTCTTCTTGAGGAGCTCGATGTCTCGGTGCCCCTCTCCACCCTGGGCGTCATCGACACCGATGACTTCCGCCATGTGCTCGAGCCCCGCGCCCGCAACTCCCACAAGGGCACGTACGGACACGTTGCCGTCGTGGGCGGCGAGAGCGGATTTGTCGGAGCTGCTCTTCTTGCCGGCCGCGCCGCTCTGAAACTCGGCGCCGGACGCGTCACCGTGGAGCTTCTCGCAAAGAACGCCCCGGCCGTCGATCCGGTCTGCCCCGAGCTCATGCTCGCAGCCGAGCCGATCGATCTCACGAAGACCGACTGCAACGTCGTGGGCTGCGGCATCGGATTTTCCGAGAAGGCCAAGGAGCGCGTGATGGCCGCCATCGCCGCTCCCGTTCCGCTCATTCTTGACGCCGACGCCCTGCGCATGATCGCCCAGGACCAGAAGATGATCGAGGCCATGGTCGTGCGCCAGGCTCACACGGTAATCACGCCGCATCCGGGCGAGGCGGCCGATATCCTCGACACGAACGTGAAAGCCGTGAACGCCGACCGCGTGCAGGCCGCTCGCGAACTGTCCATTCTCACCGGCGCGATTTCCGTGCTGAAGGGCTGCGGCAGCGTGATTGCACTCAGGAGCTCCCGCACCTGGATCAACCCGACAGGCAATGCTTCACTGGCGACTGCAGGCTCGGGCGACGTGCTAAGCGGCATGCTGGGCGCGATGTTCGCCCAGCAGTACGACCTTGTCTCAGCAGTGCTCTCGGCCGTGTGGCTGCACGGGCGCGCCGCCGAGGACTGCTACGCCGGCATGACGGCCAGTGACATTGCTCCGGCCGCGGCTGACATCCTGGACGCCTTGCGCGGAGGGGATGTTGAAGACGTCGAGGACTAGCTGACACGTTTTGCAGATGTTGGGGGGCGGGTTCCACACAACGGAAACCGCCCCTTTTTAATGCTTGGGAAGCGCTGGAAGCCAGGACAGTGCTTGAGCGTCCAGGCCTGGATACGACCACGGCCTTCAGCATGTTCCTGTGACCATGCAATCGGATGCAGGCCACCCCGTTCCGCGTCAACTTCAGCAAGAGCGACAGTCCGCTGCAACCGGCAAAAAACTCATGTCACTCCATCTTGTTTCCCCTCTAGTAATATAATCACTCCACCCTAAGACAAATACCTTAGGCTCAACTAGAAATCCGTCTCAAAAGGACGGTTTTTTTTCGAACAAAAGAACTGCCAAAAGGAGTGCATATGTTCTCGTCCATCCGCCGCACGGCTGCCGCAGCCGCAGTGGCTCTCGCCCTCACCTCTTCCGCATTTGCCTGCACCACCATTCTCGTCGGTCCCGAAGCGAGCGCAGACGGCTCACTGCTCATTGCCCGCAGTGCGGACAGCAATGCGATGAAGGCCCAGCATTTCGTCGTTCACCCGGCCGTGAAAAATCAGAAAGGCATGTACCGGACCAAGGATCACAACGGCGCAAACGCCTTTGAGTACCCGCTTGCCCAGAATGCCCTTGCCTACACGACCGTCCCGAACTGGAAGACGCAGGTGCACGGAGCCGTCGGCTGGAACAGCGCAGGTGTTGGCGTCTCGGGCACCGAGTCGATCTACGCCAAGGATGAACTGCTCAAGCTTGATCCCTACATTGAGGACACCGGCATCACCGAGGACGACGTGCACGAGGTCGTGCTTCCCCGCGCAAGGACTGCAAAGGAAGGCGTGCTGATTCTCGGCAAGATCGTCGAGACGATCGGCGCGGGCGAAGGCTTTGGCGTCGCCTTTGTCGACAAGAACGAAATCTGGTACCTGGAAACGGGCACCGGCCATCAGTGGATTGCCCAGCGCCTGCCGCGGGACGTCTATTTCGCCTCCGCCAACCAGGGTCGCCTGCAGGACTTCAAGGCCGGAGACCCGGACTTCCTCGCGAGCCCGACGCTTGTTTCCTGGGCTGAAAAGAACGGCTTTTACAGCGCCAAGGACGGCGCCTTCAACTTCTCTCGCGTCTACACCCGAGATGACGGCCGCGACCGCGCCTACAACGATCCGCGCGTGTGGCAGATCCAGAAGACTCTCACGCCGTCTTTGAAGCAGGATGCAAAGAACGGCCGGGAGTTCCCTGTGTTTGCCAAGCCCGAAAAGCCTGTCACGGTCAGCGACCTGATGCGCCTCATGGGCGACTTCTACGCCGGCACCGAACATGACCCGTACACGAAGAGCCTTCGCGGAGACGAACCCTACCGCCCGATCTCGGTCTTCCGCACGTACGAAAGCCATGTGATGCAGGTCCGTCCGAACCTGCCCAAGGAAATCGGAGAAGTGACGTATCTGGCAATGGGCATGTCGGCCCTTGGCATCTACGTGCCCTTCTACCAGGGCTATCGCGCGATCCCCGCGGAGTACCGACTGGGCACCGACAAGGTTGACAGCAAGTCCGCCTACTGGCGCTTCCGCAAGCTGCAGACGCTTGCAATGACCGATTTCGAAAAGCTCTCTCCGATCGTCCGCAAGGCATTCAACGCCTATGAAGCCGAGTGCCGCGACAAGATGGCGACGTTCGAATCGAACTACGTGAAGACGCGCGCCAAGAACGCGAAGAAGGCTGACGCGGATCTGCAAAAGTTCAACACGGAGCTTGTTCAGCGCGCCTTCCAGGTGGCCGAGGACGTGGAGAACGAACTCTTCACGATCCGCACAAAGGACATTCAGGACAAGGTGTTTTTCAAGAACAACAAGCAGCTTGACTGATACTTTGACTGATCTCGCTTAATGCATCTGCCAGCCCGCAGGACTTGTGCCCGCGGACTGTCATGCGGCGTCTTCATCCAACCCGGCCCAGAAGCGCACTCTTTCCTGCGTCTGCTCGGAGAACACCGAAAGCTCCTCGATGCTGATGGCCTTTTCCCTCAGAAGGTTGGCGAGATTCTGGTGCATGAGCGATCTGCGCATCTCGCAGCAGACGCCCGTCTTGCGGACATCGCGGCGCAGCCTCTCCTCCAATTCCCAGAAGCGGTCCTCGCTGGGAGTGTCAGACTGAAGGAGCTTTATGTAGTCAGCGATGAGCCGCTCCATAAAGCGCCTTTGCCAGTCGGGCAAAAGCTTTCGCAACAGTTTCCAATCGGCTTCATTGACGGGCATCTTTTCTCGCTCCTCTTGCTGGGTGATCATCAGACTTTACGCCCGGGGACGCGGACAGTCGAATGCCCATAATAACGAAGGCGCGGCCGGGGACTCACCGGACGCGCCTTCTTGGGTTCCTATCAGAACCGACTGCTAATTACTTGGCAGCGGTCTTGATGGGGATGGCCTTCTTGGGCGTGGGAACGATCTTGCTGTAGTTCTTCACACCCTGCTGGGCCATCTTGCGACGCACGAATGCGATCTGGGTCTTGAGCGGCAGCTGCTTCGGGCAGAAGTCATGGCAGCCGAGCAGAGACATGCAGCCGAACACGCCGGAATCGTCGCCGACGACTTCGTAGAAGTCAGCGTCGTTGCGGTTGTCGCGCGGGTCGAGACGGAAGCGTGCGATCTTGTTGATGCCGAAGGCACCGACAAAGTCCGGACGGATGCGGAACGTGCCGCAGCCGGCCACGCAGCAGCCGCACTCAACGCAGCGGTCGAGCAGATAGATGTCCTCAGCAAGCTGCGGATCCATCGGCACTTCCTTCTTGCGCAGATCGATTTCGTCGTTATCCAGGTGCACCCAGGTCTGGATGCGCTCGGACATGCCGCGCATCCACTTGCCGGTGTTGACCGAGAGGTCGCCGATGAGTTCGAACACGGGCAGCGGGGCCAGCGTGAACTCGGTGGGCAGATCGCGGGTCAGCGTACGGCAGGCCAGACCGGGCTTGCCGTTGATCAGCATGGCGCAGGAACCGCAGATGCCGGCGCGGCAGACGAAGTCGAACTGCAGCGACGGATCCTGCTTGTCGCGCAGCTCGTTGAGCGCGATGAACAGGGTCATCGAATCAGACTCTTCGAGCTCGAAGGTCTGCATGTGCGGCACGCTGAGCGGATCAGCAGGGTTGTAGCGCAGGATGCTGATCTTGAGCAGGCGATGCTTCTTGGAAACTTGAGTACTCATTTAACCAGCTCCTATTAGGAAAGGGGTTCATCGACACGTTCATTGCGGCCCTGCAGGCGCTTGGGCAGCAGATGATGGTACGGCATGATGGCGTCCTGGATCGCGAAGCGATCGGCGCCTTCGGCTTCCATCTTCGAACGGATTGCATCGACCTCGGCCTGACGCTTGGGCGTGTCGGGGTGATCGATGTAGTTCTTGGCGCCGTATCCACGGAATCCCGGAGGCAGCTCCATCTTGGAGATGTCGAGCTTCTCGTAGGTGAGCGTGGGAAGCGTGTCGCCTTCCTTCCAGGTGGACAGCGTGCGGCTGAGCCACTCGGCGTCGTTACGACGCGGGTAGTCTTCGCGGAAGTGAGCGCCGCGGGACTCGGTGCGAGCCAGAGCGCCGCATGCCATCGCGAGGGCAACCTTGAGCATCTTGCGGGTGCGGTAGGCGTAGACGAGCTCGGGGTTGGCACCCGGCTGATCCTTGACGGCAACCTTGAAGGTCTTCTTGTAGAGATCCTCGAGTTCTGCCACTGCGCTTTCCATGTCGGCGCCGCGGCGGAAGATGCCGATCTTGCTGGTCATGATGTCCTGCATCCGGGTGCGGATGGCGGGCATGTCTTCGCTGCCGGTGTTGTAGAAGAAGCCGTCGAGCTCGTTCTGCACCTTGGCCACGGAGTCGTAGATCAGCGAGGTCGGGATGTCAATGCCATTCTCAGCCTTCTCGCAGAAGTCGGCAATGAATTCACCGACGATCATACCGGCGACGACGGTCTCGGCAACGGAGTTGCCGCCCAGGCGGTTGAAGCCGTGCATATCCCAGCAGGCAGCTTCGCCAGCGGCGAACAGACCCTTGAGCTGACGGGATTCGCCCGTGTAGTTGGTGCGCACGCCGCCCATCGTGTAGTGCTGGGCCGGACGGACCGGGATCCATTCCTTGGTCGGGTCGACGCCGAGGAAGTAATGGCAGATCTCATACACTTCACGCAGGTTGTGCTTGATGTGGTGCTCGCCAAGGAGCGTGATGTCAAGCCAGATGTGCTCGCCGAAGCGGCTCTTCACACCCTTGCCCTGAGCGATGCGCTCTTCCATGCGGCGGGAAACCACGTCGCGGGAGGCGAGTTCCTTCTTCTCGGGCTCAACGTCAGGCATGAAGCGGTGTCCGTCGACGTCGCGCAGCAGACCGCCGTCACCGCGGCAGCCTTCGGTCACCAGAATGCCGGCCGGGAAGATGCCGGTCGGGTGGAACTGAACGGCTTCCATGTTGCCGAGGGTGGCAACGCCGGTTTCCAGAGCCAGGGCGTGGCCGATGCCTTCGCAGATCACGGCGTTCGTCGTGACGCGGAAGAGGCGGCCGGCACCGCCGGCGGCGATGGCGGTTGCCTTGGCAACGTAGGCCATCAGTTCGCCGTTGCGCAGATCGCGCACGACAGCGCCGTAGCAGCGCTTGCCGTCATGGATCAGGGAGAGAGCCTCAACGCGCTCAATCACGGGAATCTGCTCGGCGATGATGCGGTCGCTCATGGCGTTCAGCATGGCGTGGCCGGTACCGTCGGACACGAAGCAGGTGCGCCACTTCTTGGTGCCGCCGAAGTCACGCTGGCCGATCAGGCCGGCGGCTTCCTTGCGCTCGGTAATCGTGACGCGCTCGCCGTTGATAACGACCTGGCGGTCACCCGGGGTGATACGGCTCCAGGGCACGCCCCAGGCAGCCAGCTCACGCACGGCCTTCGGGCTCGTGTTGACGAACATGCGAACCACATCCTGGTCAGCACCCCAGTCGGAGCCGCGGACCGTATCAGCGAAGTGGACGTCCTCGTTGTCGCCAACGCCCTTGATCACGTTGGCCAGGCTGGCCTGCATACCGCCCTGGGCAGCCTTGGAGTGAGAGCGCTTCGGGGGCACCAGCGACAGCACGATCGTGTCATGGCCACGGCGCTTGGCAGCGCAAGCAGTGCGCAGACCCGCGAGGCCGGCACCGATCACCAGTACGTCGGTGTAGATAATTTTCATAAAGGTTTCTCCTTGATCCTAAATGGATCCGCCTTGCGCCCCTTCTCCTTCTCCCTTGCGGGGATCCAGGGATGAAGCACTTGCGGCAGGGTCGAAATGTGCGACTCGCCTGACCCGCCGACGCTCCCTTCATGAATAAAAGGGCGCCTCGTCAAATCCGGCTCCTCGCCCGATCTCCGGCGCTCCGCCCCAAGCGAGGCAGGAATTCCAGAGACCGTTCAGTTAGGGGTCTCGACATCCAACACAAACTTTCCTGATAGGCATTGATGTATCAGGAAAGTCCGCTTGGACAGGCACAGACTGTGCGTCATGCGGTTTTGCTCCTGTGCGCGCGCCGCCCGCTCCTTCGAAAACCCCAAGCACAGAATCTGTTGCCAGATCGCTGTTTCGAGGACCGGCCGGCCCGTCAAATGACGGCCGCATCACGCATGGCGGGAAATTCCTTTCCCGTCAAGGCACAAGCCAAAGCGCCCTGATTCTCACGAGGAACTAGGGCTTTTGCCTGAGGGCAGTTTATGGAAGACTACCTACTCAGAACTATAGGGGTAAACCCTTACTCCTCCCCTTTCCCACATTTGTTTTGTCTTTTTTGGTGACTCGTAAAGCCGCTGATTTGTCTCGCTATTCATGCGGTTTTGAACGCATTCTCCTTTCACCGCCCCGGGAGCAGGCAAAATTATGAATACACGTTCTTTCAGATTTAGAAATCACAGCCAAATTACCTACTAGGAGGTATTACCAGGCAAAAATACCACCTGGCTAATTCATTTCTTCAATTGAATTATTAATTGAGTTAGAATTTAACAATGAAAAGAACTTGCCCCCGCGACAAGTGACAAAACCCATCAATTGTCCGGACAATTAGAAAGTTCTTAAGAATTCCTTCAGCTGACGAACCTCTCGATCCGACAGCTGACCGCAACAACTCAAAAAGGACTCAAAGCATGAAATCCATCATCAGCACCAAGAAGGCCCCCGCCGCAATCGGTCCCTACAGCCAGGCGGTGATTGCCGGCAACCTGCTCTTCACGAGCGGCCAGATCGGACTTGATCCGCAGACGGGCAGCCTTGTCGAGGGAATTGAAGCCCAGTCCCTGCGCGTCATGGAAAATCTGAAGGAAGTGCTCGCCTCGGCGGGCTGCACGTTTGCCGATGTCGTGAAGTTCACGGTCTTCATCGCAGACCTCAAGGACTTCGCCCTGGTGAACAAGATCATGGCCGAGCAGGTGCCCGAACCCTTCCCCGCCAGAAGCTGCGTGCAGATTGCTGCGCTGCCCAAGGGGGCGCTCGTGGAAATCGAGGCGATCGCCCAGATCCCTCAGAAATAAGAGCGCAATCTTCGCTGCCTTCAGAGTGCTTCCCCGATGGCAAAGATTCAGAAAGGCGCCAAGCTGCCGCCCCTTTCAGAGCGGCTTGCCCGCATCGGCCTTGTCAAGGACTGGGACTTCGTGCTCCATCTGCCTCTTCGCTATGAAGACGAAACGCGGATCACGCCGATCGCCGGAACCGCTCCCGGCGCCGTCTACCAGATACAGGGGCGCGTGAGCTCCTGCCACATCCGCCAGTTCGGCTACGGCAGGGAGCAGCTTGTCGCGCATGTGGCTGACGAAACCGGCGAGATGCAGGTGAGGCTCCTGCACTTTTATCCAAGCAGCCGCACGCAGTTTGCCGAAGGCAGCGAACTGCGTCTTCTGGGCGAAGTGCGCGAAGGCTACGGCGGCGTTCTCGAGATGGTGCATCCCCGGGTGAAGAAGGCCGCTCCTGATGACACGGCGCTGCCCAGCACCCTCACGCCGGTCTACCCGGCCGGGGAAGGCATCACGCAGCCGTGGCTGCGAAAGCGCATCGACCGGGCGATCCTGGATGTCGACATCATCGACATCGTGCCGAAAAAATTCCTCGAACCCCTGGATCTTCCGGGCCTGAAGGAATCCATCGACACGCTCCACCATCCGAAACCCGGCGCGGACCTTGCAGCGTACGACGAACGCAGCACAAAGGAATGGCGCAGGCTCAAGTTTGACGAGCTTCTCGCGCAGCAGATCGCGCTTCGTGAATCGCGCAGCGTCAAGGACAGCATCCTCGCCCACCCGATCCTCACCGGCCAGGGCGACCTCGTGCGGCGCCTTGTCGAGTCCCTGCCCTTCCAGCTCACCGGCGCACAAAAGCGCGTCTGGCGGGAGATCGTCTCCGACCTCTCGCAGAGACGGCCCATGCAGCGCCTGCTGCAGGGCGACGTCGGCAGCGGCAAGACGATCGTCGCAGCGATGGCCGCGGCGCTTGCCGTCCAGAACGGCTATCAGGCGGCCTTCATGGCGCCAACGGAAATCCTTGCAGAGCAGCACTACCGCAAGATCAAGACCTGGCTCGAGCCGCTTGGCGTGAAGATCCTCTGGCTTGCCGGCAGCCTCAAGCCCAAGGAAAAGGCCGAGCGCCAGAAAGCCCTTGAGCAGGGCGAGTTCCAGATCGCCGTCGGCACGCACGCGCTCATCCAGAATGCAGTCCGCTACAAGAATCTTGCGCTTGCCATCATTGACGAGCAGCACCGCTTCGGCGTCTCCCAGAGACTGAAGCTGCGGGAGACTGACAGCGAGTCGCGGATGCCGCACATGCTGATGCTCTCGGCAACGCCCATTCCGAGAACGCTCGCCATGAGCTACCTCGCAGACGTTGATGTCTCGGTGATTGACGAGCTGCCGCCGGGGAGAACCCCCATCACGACACGCCTTGTGAATCTCTCCCGCATCGAAGAGCTCGAGAGCGCCATCGACAACGCCATCGGCACAGGCGGCCAGTGCTACTGGGTGTGCCCGCTCATCGAGGAGAGCGAAAAGGCCGATCTCACGGCCGCCACCATGCGTGCGCAATATCTTGCGGACCGCCATCCCGAGTGGCGCGTCGGCCTCGTGCACGGGGCGCTCACCGCCGAACAAAAGCACGCCGTCATGGAGCACTTCAGCAGCGGGGATCTCGACCTTCTTGTCGCCACGACGGTGATCGAGGTGGGCGTTGACGTGCCCAACGCCTCGCTCATGGTGATCGAGCACGCCGAGCGCTTCGGTCTTGCCCAGCTCCATCAGCTTCGCGGCCGAGTCGGCCGCGGCAGCGCCGTGAGCTACTGCTTCATGCTCTACGACCCGCGCCTTTCCGAAGTGGGCCGCGAGCGGCTGCTTGTCATCCGAGAGCACACCGACGGGTTTGTCATCGCGCGCGAAGACCTGAAGCTTCGCGGCCCCGGAGAGTTCCTGGGAGCCAGACAGTCCGGCCAGCCGATGCTGCGCTTTGCCGACATCCAGACCGATGCGGATCTGCTCGAGGCCGCGCGAAACGCCGCGGCCGAGTGGCTCAGGCAAGACCGGGAAAAGGCTGCGCTGCACGCCCGGCGCTGGTTCAGCTCAAGAGAAAACTATTTGGACGCTTAACGGACATGACACTCACAGAACTTAGATACACGGTCGCGGTTGCCCGGCTCAAGCACTTCGGCCGGGCCGCCGAGTACTGCCACATCTCCCAGCCTTCGCTCTCGGTTGCCGTCAAGAAGCTTGAGGACGAACTGGGCGTCAAGCTCTTCGAGCGGCGCCGCGGCGAGCTTGCCGTGACTCCGATCGGCCAGCTTGTCGTCGATCAGGCCCAGAAGGTGATCGAAGAGGCCGAGCACATCCACAAGATTGCAGAACAAGGCAAGGATCCCCTCTCCAGCCCCCTGCGCCTTGGCGTCATCTTCACCGTTGCCCCCTATCTCATTCCGAGCCTTGTGCACCAGATGCTCCAGAAGCTCCCCGAGATGCCGCTCATCATCACCGAGGACTA
>Ga0310786_10011959_pt1 | contig 10793 bp, 9 predicted proteins | sample AusTroGonzalo_MG_FD_203881 | JGI IMG/M metagenome (GOLD analysis project Ga0310786, IMG submission 203881) | Bovine rumen microbial communities from tropical cattle in Woodstock, Queensland, Australia - Gonzalo_03 (v2) (version 2) | ecosystem: Host-associated > Mammals > Digestive system >...
TTCTTGCACGCTGCGAGCGCACCATTTCCTTGTACGAAAACAAGAATCTTGTTTCGCAAACTGAAAGGGACAAACTCTCGGGGCTTTACACCATTGACTATTTCTTTGAATACCTGAAGCAGATTATCCCGCTGGACATGGGATCTGACCGCGACGCTATCGTTATTGACATTGAGCATTTCAGGCTTATCAATGAAATTTACGGGCGCGGTGTGGGCGACCAGGTTCTAGCAGAAATCGGTGCCTACCTGCAACAGATTCTGACCACCCTGAATGCCATTGCCTGCCGTGCGGGCGCAGACGTATTCTTCGTCTACTGCATTCACCAAGACAGCTACCAGGAACTACAAGAAGATCTTCAGGATATCCTCGCCCACCACATCAAGGTCAACAACATTCGAGCCCGCGTTGGCGTATGGCAATACGTGGAGCGAGGCCTGATTGACCCCGAAACGTGGTTTGACCGCGCCAAGAGTGCCTGCGACCGCATTAGCGGAAACTTTACGGTTTCTATTGCCACATACAACAGTGGACTGCATACCAAGCACCTCCGCGAAGAACGCCTGATCAGGGACGTTTACGAAGCTATTGAACACAAGGACTTGAAGGTCTACTACCAGCCCAAGTACGCCATTCAAGGCGAAAAGCCGCACCTGCGCAGTGCCGAAGCCCTAATCCGCTGGATTCACCCCACACTGGGCTTTATCAACCCGGGTGACTTTATCCCGCTGTTCGAATCGAACGGGCTGATTCAAATGGTGGACTACTACGTGTGGAAAGAGGCTGCCGCCCAAATCCGCCGCTGGAAAGACGAATACGACTTTACCGTGCCTGTATCCGTAAACGTTTCGAGAATCGACATTTACGACCCCGACCTAGAGAACAAGTTCTGCAACATTCTGGAACAGAACAAGCTTTCGCCTAGCGAATACATGATCGAGATTACCGAAAGCGCCTACGCCGAAAACGCCCAGGGCCTTATCGAAGTCCTTGAAAGCATGCGCAAGAAGGGTTTCAAAATCGAAATGGACGACTTTGGCACCGGCTATTCTTCGCTGGGCATGCTGACCGAAATTCCTATCGACATTCTAAAGATTGACATGTCCTTTGTCCGCAACATGGAAAAGCACGAAAAGAACAAGAGGATGGTGGAACTGATTATCGACATCGCCAAGTTCTTGAGAGTGCCCTGCGTGGCCGAAGGCGTCGAAACGGAATCCCAGTTGCTTACCCTCAAGAAAATGGGTTGCGACGTGATTCAGGGCTATTTCTTCTCGAAGCCGGTGGCCCCCGAAGATTTCGTGAAGTTTATTGAAAAAGAAAAGAGCCTGTGGACTAAATAAGACCGAAGATTTTGTATCTTATGGATATGAAATCGATTGCTCTTAAAGTATTAGATTACCTCAAGAATTATTTAAAATCCCTGAACTGGATTGTCCTGCTCGGGATTGCCGCATTCTGCATTGCCCTTGCCGTTATCAACAACATTCGCGTTGAAGATTCCAAGTCTGTCGATTGGATCGGCAGCCAGGAAATTCTCGCCAAGCCGGACGAGGTGCTGTAATGAAGAATACGATTATTTCTGCAGTTCTCCTTGTGGTCGCCTCGATTCTCGTGGCCATCGGCGTTGCCGAAATTTCTTTCCCGGAATCGTTCCTGACTTTTACCGACCAAGATTGGCTGATTGACATTTGGCCCAAGGCTTACCGCTACAATATTCAAGTGGGTCTTGCCGCTATCATCATTGCCACGGGCATTTGCGTTCCGGCTTACCGCCTGCAAAAGGACTTTGCCGTTCGCGCTCTTGAAACGCTGTTCCGCGTGGGCATTGGCGGCATGTTCATTTTCGCAAGCATTTACAAGATTCAGGACCCGCACCAGTTTGCCGTCCTTGTGGCGCAGTACCAGTTCTTCCCCGCTTTGCACTTGGAAAGCGTGAACAACTTCTTTGCGCTGGTGTACCCGCAGTTTGAATTCTGGTTTGGCCTTGCCATGATTGTAACGCCGTTCGTGCGTGAATCGGCCTTCGCCATTTTCTGGATGTTCGTAAGCTTTATCATTGCCCTTACCTGGGCGCTCGGCAACGATCTCGGAATCACTTGCGGCTGCTTCGAGCTGGAAGACGGCGACGCCCACGACAAGGCCGAAGCCTGGACCAGCCTAATCCGCGATATTATCTTGATTTGGCCGACACTCTGGCTTGCAACCCGCAAGAACCACAGCTTAATTAAAGTGTGGAAAAGAAAGTAAGAACGCGCTGACTGAATGATTTCATGGAGCAGTGGTCCAGAAGGGCCGCTGCTTTTTCGTTGTCCAGCACGTTTTCGCCAGCGAGCACGCGGTCGATTACCTTGGCGTAAGCCTCGGCATCTGTCGGCGGGTCAATGAGCGGGCACACGCCTTCAAGGTTTTCCTTGACGGCAGACGTGGCGGCACATAGCGCAGGTGTTCCGCAGGCAATCGCTTCGATTGGCGGAAGGCCGAAACCCTCTAAAAGCGACGGATACACCATCAAGTCGGCATGGCGGTAAAAATCTCGCAGCTCATGGGCATTGAATTCGCTGAAATGGTAAACGTTATAGAGTTTCTTGACATTCACGATTTCACGCAGGCGTTCCGAGAACTTGCCCACACGAACAAAGGCCACATGCGGCCTGAGGCTTGCCATTTCAAAGAACGTCTCGATGTTCTTGCGGGGTTCATCGAGGCTTACGTTCAGGCACATGCCATCAAAATTCTTGATACCGTACTTACGGAGGAAAGCCTTCTTTTCTTGGAGCGTCGGTTTCGTTTCGGGCTTGTTGAACAGGGCGCTATCGATGGGGCAACCGATTACGGTTCCCGGCTTTGACGACATTTCGACGCCAAAGTGGTCAGCCGCCTGTTCGCGAGTCCAATTGGAATTGTACACGAAAAAGTCCGCCTTGACGGTCGGGCGAATGTAGAACAGGTTCAACAGCTTGAACTTCGTACTGTTCGGGTACAAGGTCTCGGCAAAGGTATCATGCACAAACATGACCGTCTTGGCGCGGCCCTTCACCACCGGCACCAAGAAACCGAGTTCCGGACGAATAAAGAAAACGATTTCGGGCTGGATTTTTTTGATCAGCTTTTTAAGCGGAGCTCGAAAACTCAGATATCCCGTATAGAGCGATTTCGCCCACACTTCGTGCGACACATAATTCGAATCTTGCGAAGTCGCCGCATTCTTATCGGCTTCACCAAAGAACTTGGGAGTCTTGAGCCAAAGCACATGGGCATCGAATTTTCCCGACACCGCCTTGACCAGATTCAGCGTCAATCGACCGAAACTGGTACACTCGTTTTTATCGCAAACAAAAAGGACTTTCGCAAGGCTCATAGTACATCCCTCAAAAATCAAAATAATAGCAAAAATAAGATTCAAAACCGCCCAAAACACCCTTAAAAAAGGCGTTTTTGCTATATTCAGAGTATGGCGAAAATCGGCATAGTCCTTGCGACCTACAATGGCGAAAAGTATCTGGCACAGATGCTCGATTCGCTTGTGGCGCAAACCCGGCAGGCCGATTTTATTGTCGCCGTCGATGACGGTTCAAAAGACAATACGCCCGCGATTTTAAAAAGCTATGAGAACCGATTGCCGCTGCAGGTGACGATTCTCGAAAAGAATTCCGGGCATCGCGCCGCATTTTCGAAAGCATTGGAACTCGCGCAGCCGCAATTATGCGATAACGATTTGATAGCGCTTGCCGACCAAGACGATATTTGGCTCCCGCAAAAATTGGAATTACTTGAAAAAGAAATCCAAGACAATGCTCTTGTTTTCGGAGATGCCCAAGTGGTTGACGCCAACGGAAAAATCACGGCCGAATCTTGGCGAAGCTATTCGAAGATTGAAAAGAAAATTTCGATGGAGCAGCAGATAGCAGGCATCAACAATGTGACAGGTTGTCTTTCGCTTTTCCGTGCCGCATTGCTGAAGACAATTCTCCCGATTCCCGAGGGTGTGACCGTTCATGACCGCTGGATTGCGATGATTGCGGACAGACAAGGCGGAATTGCCGCCATCGACACACCTGTTGTGCAATACCGTATTCATGGCAACAACGCCGTAGGCGGTGTGGCAGCGCCTTCGATGAGCAAGACGCTTGAAACCCAGATTCAATGGATTCAGACTATCCTTGATAACGCGGGCAAACTCTTGCTCACCAAAAAAGAGATTCGCTTTGCCAAAAAACTTTTAGGCCTTACCAAGGCGCGACTCACGCGCGCAATTTCGCCACTCCGTTTGCTGTGGATTGCTAAGCACCGTAAAGAACTTTTCTTGAAAGATTCCGCCGCTGTTACCCTGAAGCGCATTCTGTTTACCGCTGTCGGCCTGCCGCTTGCACGCAAGATTTGGAAAAAAGACTAATGCGTATCGGAATCGACATCAAGTGTTTACGCTATAACAATAGCGGCATCGGCCGCTATCTGATTAGCCTGTTAAATGCACTCCAGCAAATCGACAACGAAAACGAATACTTCTTGTTTTCGCCGCACGCAATTGATTACCCGATTACAAACAAGAATTTCAAACTTTGCCCCTATTCCGGAAAATTCGCATTTCAAAAGAAAATTCCGGGCATTCTCTGGCAGCAACTGACGCTGCCGCGCCTGCTCAAGCAATACCAGATTGATGTCTTCTGGGGGCCGGAACAAACGCTGCCCTTGGGCAAGTCTGACTGCAAAAAAGTTCTAACGGTTCACGATTTCGTTTACAAGCGCTATCCTGAAACCATGCGCAAGTCGGTCCGCTGGATTAACAACCACATTGGCGAGAGTTCCATTAAAGAAGCCGACGTGGTGGCGGTCAATTCGGACTTTACGAAAAGCGAACTTCTGCATTTTCACCCAAATATTGTGCAGGACAAGCTTGAAGTGGTCCCTTGTGGGATCAATTGCGTTGTCACGCCTTTGTGTGCGAACCCACAAAGAAAAGGATTGCTCTTTGTCGGGAACTTGGAACCGCGAAAGAATTTCGGCAACCTGGTGAAGGCTCTTGAGATTTTGGACAAAAAAGGGATTCAGGTGACGCTTACCATGACGGGCCCCAAGGGTTGGAAAAACAGTTCCGAGAACAGCCTGCTGCAAAATTCGCCGGTGGCAAAGAACATTCAGCATTTAGGGTTCGTGAGCGACAGTGAATTGCAGAACTTATACGCAAGCAGTGCCGCGGTCATATTCCCTTCTGTGTACGAGGGTTTCGGGCTCCCGGTGTTGGAAGCGCTGAACAACAAGACGCCGGTGTTAACCACCAAGGGTTCCGTGATGGAAGAAATCGCGGAAGATTGCGGGATTTATTTTGACGCCAACAGTCCGGAATCGATTGCACAAACGATTGAAGCCTTTTTAAACGGGCCGCAAGATTTCTTGAGCGACAAAGAAGACAAGCGCAAAGCCATTCTCGAAAAATACCAGTGGAAAAATTCGGCGAAGCAGTTTGTGCAAATTTTTGAACGATTGGGCCGTTCTCGCGGAGGTGCCGCATGAGAACCGCCGTCATTCTAGTGACTTTTAACGGGTGGGAAATGACCCGCAACTGCCTAAACGACATGGCGGCGCAACTCAAGGACAGTGAGCATTTTGTAGTCGCGATTGCCGACAACGCCAGCTCCGACGGCACGGTAGAAAACCTGCGTAAGGAATTCCCGACAGTTCATGTTTACCCGAGTAGCAAGAACCTTGGATTCGGAGCCGCCAACAACTTAGCCATCAAGGGTTTGCTTGGCGACAAAGAACCGTTCGATTCGATTTGCCTGCTGAACAACGACACGCGATTCTTGCCGAACATGCTCCCCCGCTTGCAAAAAGCGTGGGAAAAGGCAGAAGCATTCGCTTGCGAAAGTGGAAATGCCTACGCCGTTATAGCGCCGAGCACCAAGAACAAAGACGGCAGTGATCAGCCGAATTACTTTGCGGGCCTTGGCCCCGAAGGAATCGGAAGTCTAAAGTTCTTCACGAACGCGCTCCGCAACGAAGAAGGCGCCGCCGAAATTTTGCAAGGCAAGCCTAGCAAGACTGCCCAAGAAAACCTTTTTGAAACGAACTGGCTGAGCGGCGTGTGCTGGATGTTCGGCAAAAACCTTTACGACGCCTTGACCAGCGAAGGATCGTTCTTCGACGAAAACATTTTCATGTATTACGAAGATGCGGACCTCGCTTTGCGCGCCCGCAAAATTGGCGCCCGATTCTTTATCGCAAATGACATTACTTTAACGCACTTGGGCGGGGGTTCAGCCCAAAGCAACACGAGCCGCGCCTTGCAACACGACCGCGCGCAACAATACGTATTTAAAAAGCACTTCGGCTTGCACGGGCTCTTGCTTTCAAAGGCTTTCCGCATTTTACGCAGTTCCGTGAGAATTGCGGCGGCCATGCCCCACTTAGGGTCCAGTGAAAAAAGGAAATACCTTCTGCACCACATGGCATTGCTGAAGGCCGCTTTATGGTAAGGATTATGAAGAGTTCTATTAAAACAACAGCATTAGCATTTCTTGCAACGGTTTCTGTAGCAGGGGCTAGTCCTCATATTACGTTCGCTGATTCTGCCCACCACCACGAGGTGAGTATTACGGCACAATTGGCGGACTCCCTTGCGATTACGAACCTGACGAATGCGCCGACCCATTACGACAATTCGGCATCGGTGCGCCTGTTTTTGAGTGGCCACTTTACGGAACGGTTCTTGTTCAATGCCCGCGTGAAGGTGAGCACGGACCACACGAACAAAGACATTTACGACAACTTTTATAACCCCAGCGAAGGCATTCCTTACAACAAGCAAAGCGAAAACAAGCGCACTTGGGACCTTTTCGCAGCCAACGCCAGCTATGACCTGGACGCCGTAAGGCTCCTTGCCGGGTTCGACTATTTGAGCATGGGCCCCGCCCGCAGAAACCACGTGATTTTGCGTGGCGAACAGAACAATTACCGCCCGTGGCAAGACAGCACTAGCCGCATTTACGAACCGGCACCTACGCCCTATTTTGGCTACCAGTTTGAGCTGGGCCCCATTGTGTACACGCAGTACGCCATGAAGCTTTTCGAAAAGAAGAACTTTGGCAAGTACATGCACGTGCACCGTTTGGATTTGAACCTTCCGAAAAACATTACGCTGGGGCTTTCTGAAACGGCCCTGTACGGAAGCACCACCGAAGAATTCCCGAACCCCAACGAAGATGCCGATAGCACCGGCCGCGATTTCGAATGGGCCTACGTGATTCCCTTTATCCCCTACGTTTTCCAGGAACACCTGCAGGGCGACCAGGACAACATTTCGCTGGCCTTTGACCTGAGCGTGAAAACCATTCCGCATTGGGAATTCTACGGCGAACTTTTGTGGGACGACATGAAGTCCCCCACGTCGATGTTTGATGACGGTTGGTGGGGCAACAAGTGGGCCACCTCGGTGGGCGTTGCCCGCGACAGCCTGAAAATCGGCAGCACCCTTTGGAACTGGTATTTGGAATACACCCGCGTTGAACCTTGGGTGTACACCCACCACAAGGGCGGCGGTTACACCTACCGCAGTTATTCCCAGAGCCTGGGCACCGATCTCGGCCCGAACAGTCGCGAAGTTTACAGCGAAGTCAGCGGACTTTACAAGGTTGAAAGCGGACTCTTGAAAGACGCCTTGTTCAAGGGAACGCTACATGCAAGCGCCGTCGCCAAAGACACCGCCTTCGGCGGCAACATTACCGACATGCACACGCCCGAAAGCGCCACCGACAAAAAATACTTAAGCGACAAGACAACCTTGCACTACGTAGAAGTTGGCGGCAAAATCGAAATCAAACCGTGGGAATGGATGACATTCCGCGCGGGCTATGACCGTTACTTTGGCGATTACGAAGGCTTCCGCGCCATGGTGGGCGGAAGCGTACAATACTAATTAAGCGAAAATTTTTATTCCTCGAATAGCGCGTTCAGTTGTTCGGGGGTTTTTGCATCCAATGCTTGGGCACGCCACTGCGGGTTCAGCAATTTACGCGCAATGTTAGCGATAAACTGCGTATGACACGTTGCAGACTCCGCCGGAGAAAGCAACAGGCAAATATACTGCGGCACTTGGCCCGGCTTTACGGCAATGTCGGTAAAACCCTTCGGGCAAACGGCAAAAGCAAACAGAGGTTGCGGAAGTCCAGGAACTCGCGTATGCGGCAAGAGCAACCCCTCGCCCATATAGATTCCCTGGGATACACGTTCCGACAAGGACTTCCATGTCGCCATAGGGTCAAACTTGACCGGACCATGTACCAAGGCATCGTAAGCGAAACCCAGAGCTCGATTAAACGATTCTGGTTCCGAGTAATGTTTTACGTAAATCGGTTGCATTTATACCAACGCGTTGTCCATGAAGTCGAAGGTCTTCGGCGAGGTAGCCTTAGCAATCTTCTTGAATTCATCAAAGACAACACGCAGCTGACGCTTACCCGGTTCAATGTACTGTTCAAACTTCTGGATACCCTTGACCTTGCTCAAGAAGCAGTAGGCACCCATGGCCTGCATCACGCGCTGCAAGCTAGCGTGAATAAAGGCTTCCCAAGCGTCTTCCTTGGTGTAGGTCTTGGTTTCGCGATAAGAAACGCGCCAGTATTCAAAGAAATCCTTGATTTCGGTCAGAGAAAGTTCTACATACGGGTCCCACAAGAGAGAGGCCAAGTCATAGAACATGGCACCGCGGCGAGCACCCTGGAAATCCACGAAAGCAATTTCGGAATTCGGCTTCACCATGATGTTCTGGCTCTGGAAATCACGATGCATCAAAACCTTGTGCTGGGCTTCCACAGAAACAGCGATCAAGGAATAGAACTGACGCACGTATTCAGGAATTTCTTCAATGCCCTTGAAATTCTTCAGGTAGTTTTCGGTAAAGTAGTCGGTTTCCCACTTGAGGGCGGCAAAGTCAAAACGACGCAGCCAGAGGTCAGAGCGAGAGCTGAAAAGCGAGCGGGAAATGTTCTGCCACTTGATCAAAGAATCAATGACTTCGGGGTAAAGAATACGAACGTTGCCCGTCTTCTTTTCGGAACCCGGCGATACAATGTTATCGAGCAAGTTGTGAGCGCCCAGGTCTTCTTGAAGCACAGAACAGGAGGCTTCGTCTACGCAGTAAATGCGCGGCACCGGAAGGCCAAAAGAATTGAAAGCTTCGGCATAATCCACAAAGCGCTTAAAATCTTCATCGACCGAGGCAGAAACCTGCAGCACAGCGCTCTGCTTACCAGAGGCAATTCGATAATATTTACGGCCCGAACCGGCACCGGCGATAGAGGTGACTTCGTAATCGGCATAGCCGCGGGACTTCAAATACTTTTCAATAATAGGCGAAACAATTTCGTTACTCATGCCTTCCAATATAAAAAAAATGATTCCACGTTAGTGGAATCGAATCCGTGTGGCAATAAAAAAGCTTTCTTATTACGAGAATTTAATACGCGGGTCCACGAGGGTGTACAGGATATCGCTAAACAAGCGCCCAATCATAGCCATCAAGCTACTCAAGAAGATAACACCCATGACCACGTTATAGTCGCGGTTCACCATGGAGTTGTAGTAAAGCAAGCCCATGCCGTCGATATCGAAGACCTTTTCGATAAGGAGCGCGCCCGCAAACATCAGAGTGCAAATTTCAGAAAGGCGGGTCGCAATCGGGATGAGAGCGTTGCGAAGCGCGTGGCGAACGAGCGCCTGGTTAAAGCTCATGCCCTTCGCAAGAGCCGTGCGCATATAGTCCTTGCCGAGCTCCTCCAGCGCCGAGTTTTTCATGAGGAAAGTCAGGAATGCGAATTCGCTAATCATGTAGCAGAAAATCGGCAGAATCAAATGATGCCCGAGGTCCACAATCTTTTCGAAGAAAGTAAAGTCCTCGAAGTCATCACTCGTAAGGCCGCCCAGCGGGAAAATGTCGAGGTACGAACCGCCCGCGAGGAAGATGATCAGCAAAATACCGAGAGCATAACCCGGCATCACGTAGCCCGAGAAAATCACGCCAGAAGAAAGCGAATCAAGCTTGCTCCCGTGATGCACCGCCTTCCAAAGGCCAAGCGGAATGCAGACCAGGTAGCTCAAGAAAAACGAAGTAATTCCAAAGAATAGCGAAATCGGGAAACGGCTCGTAATCACGTCCCACACGGGGAGTCCATAGGTATAGCTAGAGCCCAAGTCCAGGTGCAGAACGTTCCAGAGCCAAGTCAGATAACGCTTCCAGGCGGGTTGGTCAAAGCCAAAATACGCCTGGATTTGCGCAATTTGGTCGGGCGAGAGCGCCTTGGAGGCATCTACCCCACCCTTCATGGCCGCAGCTTGCTGCGCACGCGAAATCATTTCCTCCACCGGGCCGCCTGGCAACAGCTGGATCAGTATAAAGCATACCAGCGAAATCCCGATGAGCGTCGGGATCATGAGCAGCAGGCGTCGGAGGATATACGAACGCATCTAAGGTGTCATCCTGAGCGCAGTCGAAGGATCTAGCGCATCTTGCCGGAGCGCAGCACGTCCATCATGTTGAAGGGCTTGGCGGTTCCGTTTGCAATGTGGCAAGCGAGGAAGTTCACAGCGTCCACAGTGCCTTCGGCGTAAATCTTACGGCCGCAAACATTGTGCTGGAATTCAAAGTGAACCGTACCGTCGGCGCTGTCGAGGCTGTAGGTGTGGAAGGCATGGCCGCCGAGATATTCTTCGGGCACGTGCATGCGTTCCATCTGTTCCTTTTCGTTACGAACCTTTTCGATATCATCGACAGAGAAGTCAAAGCCCATCTTCTGGAA
>Ga0310786_10011962_pt1 | contig 10791 bp, 9 predicted proteins | sample AusTroGonzalo_MG_FD_203881 | JGI IMG/M metagenome (GOLD analysis project Ga0310786, IMG submission 203881) | Bovine rumen microbial communities from tropical cattle in Woodstock, Queensland, Australia - Gonzalo_03 (v2) (version 2) | ecosystem: Host-associated > Mammals > Digestive system >...
AAGGAAGCGATTTCCTTCCCGTCCCGGGCATCCAGCCGTACGCTGACGGAAACCGGCCGCAGGGCAGTCATCCGGACCGTCACACTTTCCGGCGTCCGGGTGCCGAACTGGAGATAGCGGAATCCCACCGAAAGCCCGTCAGAAATATCCCTGATCGGTGCGGAGATATCCTCCCGCTGTTCGTACACCGGATCGATATAGGCCGGGATTTTTCCGCCGTACAGGTGGCACGCGTATCCGGCGGAAATCCACTGCCGTGCGTCCAGGCCGTTTACCTGCGCTCCCTGGGAGGTCATTTCCACCGGACAGGAAGCCACCGGTTCCCCGTCTTTATAGGTGATCTTTCCGAGCCAGACCTTTCCGTCCTTTCCCTGGGCTGCGTCGATTGGCTCGATCATGGCCTGGCGGGCATAGTCGTTCGTTCCCGTCTGCCGGTGGTAGAAAACATACCACTGGCCGTTGACTTCCATGACGGAGCCGTGGTTGTTGCCCCACCGGTAGGTCATGATGTTCTGTCCGCCCGGTCCCGGCAGCACCTCGCCGCCGTTGAAGCTGATGTCTCCGCCGTCCTTATATCCCTCCAGCGGGGAATCGCTCCACTTGTAGGACAGGAATCCGTTGAACGGTTCATGTATTCCCAGCTCCGGCATCGGATCCTCCATCCGTTTGGAATAGATATACACATATTTGCCGAAAATCTTCCGGGGACTGGAGGCTTCAAAGAAGTAGTCCGGTCCCGCGTGGCCGTCCTTCTGCGCCCACTCAGCGTTGCAGTGGGACAGCGGATGGGCATGGAAGGTCCCTTCCTTGATGGTGGCCATATCCTCGTTCAGCTCCGCACAGTAGGCACCGCAGAAGCCCCAGTAGGCATAGACCCGGCCGTCGTCATCCACCAGCACACCCGGATCGAAGCCCAGCTCCGTTTTTACCGGATGGGTAAAAGGACCCCAGGGCGTTTTGGAGGAGGCAACCACCACAGAAGATCCCTGGTATTCCGCCGCGTACATATAGAAAGTATCGCCCTTCTGCACTACGTCAGGCGCGAAAAGGATGCAGTCTTCCGATCCCCGGTAGCAGGTACCGTGACAGGTCCAGTCCGTCAGGTCTGTCACGGGAGCGGACCAGGCCACATAGTCTCTGCCGCAGTACCGCGTCCTTTCCGTATCGTGGGATCCGTACACATAGACCCTTTTCTCTCCCCGGTATTCAAAGACCCGGGGTTCACCGTCCGGCACATGCTCCCACAGGGGCATATACGGGTTCGCGCCGCGGATATGCTTTCTTGCCATTTTCTTTTCTTCCTTCCCTGTTGTTTTCGGTTTTCTCCGCCTTTTTTTCTCCTGAAGCATACCGGTTTGGGAATGTGCTGTCAAGACCCGTCTAAAGCTTGTTTTGACTTCCCCGGTTTGGTATAATAATTGGGTTGATTTTGATTATCCGGGGAGGGATCCGTTTGATCGCACAGACACCGCCGATGGGTTGGAACAGCTGGGACTGCTACGGCGTCGCTGTCACGGAAAAAGCAGTCCGCGCCAACGCGGAATACATGGCTTCCTTCCTGAAGCCTTTCGGGTGGGAATATGTTGTCGTGGATATCCAGTGGTCCCGGGCCAACGCACTGGATCATTCCTATGAGGCTTTTGCCGATCTGACCATGGATGAATATGGCCGTCTGACCCCGGCGCTGAACCGGTTCCCCTCCGCGAAGGACGGGGCCGGTTTCCGTCCCCTCGCGGACTATGTCCACTCCCTCGGGCTGAAATTCGGGATCCATATCATGCGCGGCCTCCCGCGGCTGGCGGCCCACCGCCATCTTCCCATCGCGGACAGCGTATGCTTTTGCCATGAAGCGGCGGATCCCCATTCCATCTGCACCTGGAATCCGGATATGTACGGCCTCCGGTGCGACACGCCGGACGCGAAGGCGTATTATGACAGCATCTTCCGTCTCTACGCCTCCTGGGGTGTGGACTTTGTGAAGTGCGACGATATTGCCAGGGAATATCCCCACTGCCGCCGGGAAATCGAGCTGATTTCTGAAGCCTGTGCCGGCTGCGGACGTGAGATGGTCCTGAGCCTCTCCCCCGGCCCCGCGCCGCTGGAGGAAGCGGAGCACCTGAAAACCTGGGCAAACATGTGGCGTATCACCGATGATTTCTGGGATGACTGGCGCCTGCTGAAAGCGATGTTTGAGCGGGCGGAGAAATGGTGTATCCATGCCGCCCCGGGCCACTGGCCGGATGCGGACATGCTGCCGGTGGGCGCCCTGCGCCAATGTGAGAATCCAGCGGAGTGGACCCGGTTTACCCAGGCCGAACAGCGCACCATGATGACCCTGTGGTGCATGATGCGTTCCCCGCTCATGATCGGCGCCGAAATGACGAAAAACGACGATTTTACCCTTTCCCTGCTGACGAACGCGTCCGTCCTTTCCATCCTGAAGGACAGTTGGTGTGCGCATCCGCTGCGCACCCTGCCGGAGGAAAGCGTCTGGATCGCTCCCCGCCGGGACGGAAACGGGACCTATATCGCCCTGTTCAACCTGGGTGAGCGGAAGCGGACCGTATCCCTGTCCGCCGTGGAAGCCGGCCTTCCCGCCTTCCGGGGCCAGGAACTGTGGTCCGGAAAAGCGCTCCGGAAGACGGATCTGCTCCGTGCTTCCCTCCCGCCCCATGACGCGGCGGTGTACCTGCTGAAATAAAAGGAGTTCTGACGCATGAAACGTTTATGGATGCTGCTGGTTTTCCTGGTGCTCCTGGCAGCCTGTTCCGCTGCCTCGGCCGAGGTAAAAATCACTTATACCCCGGAGCATCCGCGGGTCGGTGATTATGTGGATGTGACCGTGGCTCCCGACCGGGAGAATTACCAGGAAATTGCCTGGGAACTCCTGTATGACGAAGAGAAGTCCATTACCTACCGGCCGGTCAACAACAGCAAGGAAACGAAGCTGCGCACGACTGCCTCCTTCCGCCCCCGGAAGGAATGCACCTGCACCCTCCGCATCACCGTATCCTATGGCAAGAAGGATAAGGAAACGGCGGAAGTCACGATTCCCGTTTCCGGTTTCGCTCCCGCGCAGGAAGGGCCCGAGGTGATTTATTCCCAGAAGGACGGCTGGTGGTATAAGAAGTGGTATTCCAAATCCAACGGCCGGGACCTGCAGAAATCCGCCTGTGCCATCTTCACCCTGAGCCATGCGCTGCAGCGGATGGGCATCACGGATGAATCCGTCCAGCCGGAAGTCCTGGGCAAAACCTATTCCTATTTCTACCGCCCGGGTGAAGGCACCAACAACAGCGGCCTGATCGCCAAGGCGGCGGAAGTGTATGATTTCGTCACCCAGCAGGATCTGCTGCGCAGCGTGAAGGAGATCACTGCTTCCCTTAAGCAGGGGGACCTGCTCACCTTCAGCATTGTGGACGGGCATATCGCCCTGGGGGATGCGCTGAGCGAGGACGGCACGAAAGTGCACATCGTGGACAGCGCTCCCGGCGCCACTTTCGACCGGATCCGGACCAAGGGCAACATTTTCTACCGCAACGCGGACGGGACCTTCACCCAGACGGACAATCCGGATGAAATCCCCGGCAGCCGCTGGTTCTTTGAAACCCATGAGTACGGCGGTATGGAATACTGGATGAGCATCGACTACTGCGCCCTGCGCGGCATGCGGATGATCCGGAAGCCCTGGCTGAAGGCGGATCCCGGCACCGGGGCTGTCGGCGTCTCTGTGGAGTATGTCGGTGCCATGATGTCCAAGGTGACCCGTGGCGAAGAATCCTGGCGGGTGCCCACCCGGGAACTGATCCTGACCAGCGGTGAACCCCACGCGCCGAAGGTTGCTGTCGTCACCGCGAAGAAGGGTACCACCCTGAAGGACGGTACAGGCAAGGTCATTCCCAAGCGCAAAGCCATCCGGACGAATGCGCTGGTGCTGGTGCTGGAGGCCGGGGAGGATGCCTACTACGCCTGGTGGGATAACACGTTCGGCTATCTCACCCCGGCGGATGTGACCCTCCTGGACGCGGAGCCGGAAGGCTTCAAAACCGGTCTCATCGCCATGAACGGCAGCACCTCCGGCACCCGGACCGTCGCTGTCCACCGGAATCCGAAAGCCAACAGCGACAAGCTGGAATCCTGGAAAACCGGCACCCCGGTCTGTGTCGTGGAAAAGAAAGGTGATTTCTATCTGCTGGAGGCCAAAGGTTTCCGCGGATGGGTCCATGAGAAATATGTGATCCTCGATCAGGCGGAAAGCGCCGAGGCATCAGAAAATATGGAAGGGGGCCCGGACGATGGGCAGGAGATCAACAAAGGAAAATAAGTCTATCTGGCAGACAACCCGGGAAGAGCTCGGCCTGACCCGGGAAAAGGCGGGCGAACTGATCCCCGGTTTTTCCCCGGAACGGATTGAGAAAATCGAAAACGGACGCACCCAGATCCAGCCGGAGGACGTTATGTTGCTGGCGGAATACTACAAAGCGCCCTCCCTGCGGAATTATTACTGCGTCAATGAATGCCCTATCGGCCAGGTGCACGCCTTGAAGACCGAATCCAAGGAACTGGCGCAGATCGCTGTGGAGACGCTGAATGCCCTGAACAAGCTGTCCAGGAGCCGCGACCGCCTGCTGGAAATCGTTGAGGACGGTGAGGTCCAGGCGGATGAATATGCGGATTTCACTGAAATCAAAGCCACTCTGGACCGGATCGCCCTGAGCGTATCCAACCTGCAGCTGTGGGTGGATGAGCAGATCGCCGCCGGCAACCTGAAGAAGCCCGGTGTCTGATTCCGGTATTATACCTGATCCCCGGCGGGAATCCTGTTACTATTATTACAGTGGGCCGAAAGCAGCCCAGGAAAGGAAACATCACATGGAAAAGAGCACAAGAAGAGTCGGCACAGTATCCCGCGGCATCCGCTGCCCCATTATCCGGCAGGGGGATGACCTGGCCTCCATCGTAGCGGACAGTGTCCTGCTGGCCGCGAAGGATGAGGGTTTTTCCCTCCATGACCGGGACGTCATTGCCGTCACCGAATCCGTTGTCGCCCGTGCCCAGGGCAACTACGCCACCGTCCAGGATATCGCCGAAGATGTCCGCGCCAAGACCGGTGGCGGAACCGTTGGCGTGATCTTCCCGATCCTGAGCCGCAATCGCTTTGCCATCTGCCTGCGCGGTATCGCCATGGGCGTGAAGAAGATCGTGCTCATGCTCTCCTATCCCTCGGATGAAGTCGGCAACGAACTGGTCAACCTGGATAAGGTGGACGAAGCCGGCGTCAATCCGTATTCCGATGTACTTTCCCTGAAAAAATACCGGGAACTGTTCGGCGAATGCCGTCATGAGTTCACCGGTGTGGACTATGTGTCCTATTACACGGAAGTCATCGAGGAAGCCGGCGCGGAAGTGGAGATCGTCTTCGCCAACCAGCCCCGGGCGATCCTGGATTACACCGATACCGTGATTGCCTGCGATATCCATACCCGCTTCCGCACCAAGCGCATCCTGAAAGCCGCCGGCGCAAAAACAGTCCTCACCCTTGATGAGATCCTGAACGCCCCGGTCAACGGCTCCGGCTGCAATGAGAAGTACGGCCTCCTGGGCTCCAACAAGAGCACAGAAGACTCCGTCAAGCTCTTCCCCCGCGAATCCAGCGCCCTGGTGGAGGAAATCCAGGCCCGTATTCTGAAAGAAACCGGCAAGCATGTGGAAGTCATGATCTACGGCGACGGCGCCTTCAAGGATCCCAAAGGCAAGATCTGGGAGCTGGCGGATCCGGTGGTCTCCCCCGCCCACACCTCCGGTCTGATCGGCACCCCCAACGAACTGAAGCTGAAGTACCTGGCCGACAATGACTTTGCCAGCCTCCGCGGCGAGGAACTGAAAAAGGCCATTGAAGCCAGCATCCGCGCAAAGGACGGCAACCTGAAGGGCAAGATGGTTTCCGAAGGAACGACGCCCCGCCAGCTGACGGACCTGATCGGTTCCCTCTGCGACCTGACCAGCGGTTCCGGCGACAAGGGAACACCCGTGGTTCTCGTGCAGGGCTACTTTGACAACTATACGAACGATTAACGGTTTTCAGATAAAAAGAGGAGGCTGCGGATGATCCGCAGTCTCCTCTTTTATGTGAATCAGTGATTATTCTTCGGTCTTTTCCTCGGCAGCAGCTTCCACGACTTCTTCCACAGCTTCAGCAACTTCTTCCGCTACGGTCTCGTCGGTCGCGACGATTTCGTACTCTGCTTCGGGAGCGGCTTCCTCTTCAGCGGCAGGAGCGTCGGGCTCCAGCACCTGGCGGATGCTCAGGCTGATGCGCTTCTTCTCGGGATCCACGCCCAGCACCTTGACCTTGACTTCCTCGCCGACCTTCACCGCGTCTTCCACCTTGGCTACGCGGGTCGTCGCGCACTGGCTGATGTGAACCAGACCGTCCAGGCCGGGCTCCAGTTCCACGAATGCGCCAAAGTCAGTGATCCGGACCACTTTGCCGTCCACGATTTCGCCTTCGGGATACTTTTCAACCGCGCCATCCCACGGATGGGGCTGCAGCTGCTTGTAACCAAGCTGGATCCGTTCCTTTTCGCGGTCCAGGCTCAGCACCTTCACGTCCACTTCCTGGTTGGGCTTGACCACTTCGCTGGGATGCTTGATCCGGCCCCAGCTCAGGTCGGTGATGTGAATCAGGCCATCCACGCCGCCCACATCCACGAAGGCGCCGAAGTCGGTCAGCCGGCGGACAATACCGTGAATCACGATGCCCTCTTCCAGCTTCTCCCAGGCTTCCTTCTTCTTCGCGGCAGATTCTTCCGCCACAACGGCCTTGCGGCTCGCGACGACACGCTTCTTCTGCTTGTCGACTTCGATGATCTTCAGCTTCATGTCCTTGCCGACATAATCCGCGATCTTCTCAACATAGCGCTGGCTCAGCTGGCTGGCCGGCACAAAGGCGCGTACACCACCGATATCGGCAATCAGGCCGCCCTTGACGGCTTCCTTGCCGACGGCATCCACGTACTCGCCCGCTTCGTACTTCTCCATCAGGGCGTCCCACGCCTTGCGGTTGACGATGTTGCGCTGGCTCAGCAGCACATTGCCTTCGCCGTCGTTTACCTTAACGACTTCGACTTCAATTTCATCGTCCAGTTTGACATCCTGGTCAACCAGATCCGTGCGCTTGATCAGTCCGTCCGCCTTGTATCCGATGCTGACACAGACTTCGTCCTCGGTGATCTGCACTACTTTTCCGGTCAACGTCTGTCCGGGCCGGATCCTCACCAGAGTAGATTCGACTTCTGCCATGAAGTCATTGTGGTTTTCTTCCTCCGCGGGTTGGGTCAGGTCCTTGTTCTCCAGTTCGCTCATGCGTGTGACAACCTCCTTAAGTGAATCCGTCGGCGTTGATGCACCGGCGGTGATTCCAATCATTTCGGAATCTTTATTTGCAAAGGCGGGCGGTATTTCCGCCGCACTCTCCACCAGGATCACCTTTTCGCACCTGCTCCGGCAGATGTCGAAAAGCTTTCGCGTATTGGCGCTGTTCCGGCCGCCCACGACGACCATCGCGTCCATCCGTCCTGCCATCTCCGCCGCTTCCTTCTGGCGGATCTCTGTGGCATTACAGATCGTACAGTGCGCGTCCAGGATGCGAACCTTCCGGCGCAGCACTTCCAGCACTGCCTCCCACTTTTCCGGCGGGAATGTGGTCTGGGATACGGCAACGGCCCGTTCCATTTCGGGAAGGGCTTCTGCCTCCTCCGGCGTTGCAACAAAACGGACTTCTCCGTTCGCCCAGCCGGCCGTCCCCTGCACCTCCGGATGTTCGCGCTCTCCCACCAGGATTACCGGAGTCCCGTCTTCGGAACTTTCCCCCACAATCCGGTGCATCCGGTCCACAAAGGGACAGGTCAGATCCAGGATTTCGTTTCCGGTTTCCTTCAGCTGTTCCATCACCCGGCGGGAAACCCCGTGGCTGCGGATCAGCACCCGGCGGCTGCCGGCCTCCTCCACAGAGTGGACAGGCGCCAGTCCTTTTGCTTCCAGGTCGGCTACTACGGCGGGATTATGAATCAGATCCCCCAGCGTACAGGAAGGAATTCCGTCCTGTGCCGCTTTTTCGGCCATTTCAACGGCCCGCCGGACCCCCATACAGAAGCCGGCATGAGCAGCTGTCTCCAGAGGCATAACCGGTATCCTTTCGCTTTACTTACGCTACATCTATAAATATTTTCGCTTCCCTGCCGGATTTTCCTGCTGGGATGCGAAAAAATTTCAGGTTTTTTTCTTATTTTTTTGCGTGGAACTTTTCGCCCTCTTCCACCAGTTTTCGGAAGGTGGCCCGGAACCGCTCGTTCATCTCTTCGCAGGTCTCCGCGTTGATTCCCCTGGCGATCAGATCCGATGACGGAATCTCTTCCCCGACCCAGACGTGGGTCCTCTTGAAAAAGGCCAGTTTGCGTTCGATATAAACAGGGATAATCGGTGCGCCGCACCGCATTGCAATCAGGGATGCGCCGCTTTCGATTTCCTGCATCTGACCCTCATGATGGCGGGTGCCTTCCGGGAAGATGATCAGGATCTTCTTTGCCCGGATAGCCTTCATGCAGTTCCGCATGGCGGTCATGTCCGTATTGTGCCGGTCCACCAGGATGCATTTCACCGATGTAAGGATCCGGCGGACTCTCGGGTTCTTCCCCAGTTCCTTCTTGCCCAGGAAAACAACCTGTTCCTTTCGGACGCCCATGGCAAGTACCACGGGATCCAGCGCATGCAGGTGATTGGAGATCAGCACGTACGGAGCTGCACGGTCCAGCCGCTCCCGGTTGTGGAATTTCACGGGCATCACTGTGTGGAAAAGTCCGATTGAAATGCCCCGGACAAATTCATACAGCTTGCTGCGTTTTTCAAAATCAATTTCCTGCTTCACTTCACTCATGGCACTTTTCCTTCACAATCCGGACAATCGTGTCCACAGTTTCGTCAAAGGTCAGGTTCGTTGAATCCACCAGCACCGCATCCGGAGCCTGCCGCAGCGGTTCCACCGGACGGTTCATGTCCTGTTCGTCCCGCTTTTTCAGATCCTCCAGCACTTTTTCAAATGGCTCTTCCATACCCTTTTCCTTCAGCTCCAGGTACCTCCGCTTCGCCCGCTTCTCCTGGTCCGCCGTCAGGAAAAACTTCACCGTCGCATTCGGGAGCACGGTCGTGCAGATATCGCGCCCGTCCACCAGCATATCCGTTTCCGCCGCAAGCCGCTGCTGGATCCGGACCATTTCCTTCCGGACTTCGGCATACCGGCTCACGGTGGAAGCCGCCATGCTGACCTCCGGCGTGCGGATCATTCCTGTCACGTCCCGGCCTTCCACAAAGGTATGCTGTCCGTCCGTCCCGTAGGTTACGGAAACCTTCAGCTTCCTGCACAGTTCAACAATCTTTTCCTCATCCCCGGGGTCAATGCCGGCTTCCAGCGCCGCAAGGCCCAAGGCCCGGTACATGGCGCCGGTATCCAGATGCAGGATCCCCAGTTTCTTCGCAACCGCATCCGAAACGGAAGACTTTCCTGCGCTCACCGGGCCGTCAATGGCTATATTCAGTCTCATCTGCTGAAACCTCCGTATTTTCTGTACTCCGCTATTATACACATTCCCCTTCCCCGGTTCAATCCTTTCGTTTTCCCTTCCACAGCTTCGGTCCTGACCGGCCTTTCGATACTTGACGATAGATTTTTACAATTATTCTATGATTTCGCTTGACACACCTTTGTCCGTTTTATATACTCGCATCAGTAAACGATTTCACAGTGCCTTTTGGAGGAGGTTTTTTCCATGAAGACAACAGGCGTTATCCGTCAGCTGGATTCCCTGGGTCGTATTGTTCTCCCGATCGAGCTCCGCCGTACGCTGGATATCGGTCCGAAAGATATGCTTGAAATCTTTGTGGAAGGAGCATCCGTCATCCTGCGTAAGTATGAGCCGGACTGCCTTTTCTGCGGCAGCAACCGCGATCTCTCCCCCTTCAAGGATAAGATGATCTGCTCCCATTGCCTGAAGGAGCTGAAGCAGCTCTGATTCCCTGCGTATTCACGCATCCGGCTGTACAGGCCGGATGCTTTTTTATTTCCCCTCCGTCCTTGAAACTTCCCGCCTCCCCGGGTATAATGAATGTCTGAAAGGAGTTACCATGCCCTACGCTTTTTTTGCTTATCTCTCCCGGCTGAAGCTGATCAACCGCTGGAGCCTGATGCGGAATACCCAGCCGGAAAATGATGCGGAGCATTCCCTGCAGGTGGCCATGATCGCCCATGCGATTGCAGTCATCGGGCGGGACCGGTACCACCGGGATGTGAATCCGGATCACGTGCTGACCCTGGCCGTATATCATGACGCGACAGAGGTCATGACCGGCGATCTGCCCACCCCTGTGAAATATCATAATGACGAGCTCCGCAGCGCATACCGCCAGCTGGAAGGTGTCGCTGCCGACCGGCTCCTCGCCCTCCTGCCGGAGGATCTGCGTCCGGCCTTTTTTCCCTGCCTGAAACAGGAAAAGGGATACGACCGGGATGTGGTCAAGGCCGCAGACCGGATTTCCGCCTACATCAAATGCCTGGAGGAAAAACGTGCCGGCAACCGGGAATTCGACTTCGCCGCGGAGAATGTCCGCCAGAGCCTGGACGCCATTCCCCTGCCGGAGGTAAAGGATTTCCTGCGGGATTTCCTGCCGGCCTTTGAAATGACCCTGGATGAACTGAATCATCCCACCAATGAAGAATAACCTTTGATCTTACAGGAG
>Ga0310786_10011963_pt1 | contig 10790 bp, 15 predicted proteins | sample AusTroGonzalo_MG_FD_203881 | JGI IMG/M metagenome (GOLD analysis project Ga0310786, IMG submission 203881) | Bovine rumen microbial communities from tropical cattle in Woodstock, Queensland, Australia - Gonzalo_03 (v2) (version 2) | ecosystem: Host-associated > Mammals > Digestive system >...
CGTACTGAATTGAATATGGATAATTTCTAAAATCACAAAACATACGAAAAATGGAAATACTGAAAAAAGGAAGCAGAGGTCAAGCTGTCAAAGAACTACAGCGATACCTCAATCTTTATCCTGATGGTATCTTTGGTGAAATCACACAGGAAGCTGTTTTGGCCTACCAGAGACTCCACCGACTGACTCCAGATGGAATCGTTGGCCCTAAGACCTGGGAATCACTCGTCACAACCACTTCTGTTGGTAAGGAATCAAGACAGGAGAGTGTTGAGGGGTTTAGGGTTTTGCCGACCATCAAAAAATCGCGTCGCACTATCAAGGAAATCATCGTCCACTGTACAGCGACACCTGAAGGTAAAGACTACACAGTAAAAGACATCCGAAACTGGCACAAAGACAGAGGCTGGAGTGACATCGGGTATCATTATGTAGTGTATCGGAATGGTGACGTATTGGTAGGTCGTGACGTTGATATTGTTGGTGCTCATGCCGGTCCTAAGAACAACACGTATTCAATTGGTATTGTATATGTCGGAGGTCTGGAGAACATACCAGGCGTACCGGTTGCAAAACTTCCAACCAAGGACACTCGCACCAAGGAACAAAAGGAATCCATGGTGACTCTCTTGAAGAAACTCCGTAAATTATATCCAAATGCACGTATCATCGGGCACCGTGACGTATCCAGCAAACCATGCCCGTGTTTTGATGCAAAATCTGAGTATTCTTGGATATAAAAAATAAAATTAGTGGGGTCTCTAATAAACTCTGTGAATTTCTGAACCTTATTTATATATAAAGGACAAGAAGTTTTTATAAACATCAATTCATTAATTAAAAAAAGTAAAATTATGGCAGCAAATTTAGACAAAGCGGAGAACCAACTTTCACAAGTCTCCGATTTTGCGTATCTCCGTGCCGTAGACGGTAGCGGAAATTCTGTCCAGATCTCAAAGGCAAATATTGCCACAATTCTGGGTAATCACGCTCAGATTTTGAGAACTGGTGGTGTTTTAATTGCTACCAGGGAGTCCGACGGTTATCCACGATTCCGTCAGGTTGACCAGGCAGCATCTTATGCATCAACAGCTGTTGGTGTTGCTATCTTTGAAGGTGGTCATTTGATCATCGTGGCAAAAGATGAGCAAGCAAAGAAATGGGCTGAATCGAACGTTAGCGGAGGTAATACCGCCGTCGGACGCGAGGGTGCTTTAGCAGATTTTGCAGGACGTACCAACACAGACACCATTGTAACCACACTGGGTGCCAATGCTCCCGCAGCTCAGTATTGTCGCGGTTACTATCCTTCGAATGTTGCAGCTGATGATGCTAACTTCGGAGCTGGTCGTTGGTGGATTCCTTCTGCTGGTGAGTTGTTTACTATCTGGAGTCATCTGCTGGAGGTGAATCGCGCAATGGCGGCGATAGGTGGAACCGCGCTGGATCGAGGAACCTGGTATTGGAGTAGTTCCGAGCACAGTGCCACGTACGCTTGGATCGTGGGCTTCTACGATGGCAATCTGACCAGCATCACCAAGACGGGCGAGGGCAGGGTTCGCCCTGTCTCCGCATTCTATTAATCTCTTTATCTCTTCAGTCCTTTATCTCTTGTGTCCGGCCCTCTTGGGGCGCGGACACAGAGAAAGAAGCAATTTTACATCAGTAAATTGAACTGACTCAATGGAGATATGAGGACTGGAGAGATCTCTCAATCTATGTCTAAAATTAAAATAAGGTAAGATGTTAGCAAGCGATACACAAATTTACAAAGATACATATACTTTGGCAAATGTGTTGTTCGGTATAACTCAGAAGTTCACCAAGGATGTCAAGTCAACCTTAGCGAGAAGAATCGAGAACTGTGTTCTTGATCTGGCTGACTCCATTGTTGAGGCAAATATCGACATCAATCATAGGTCTGAGGTCCTGAAAGTGGACTTCATCATCAACTATGAGCGTTTGCAGTTTGTGTTGAATCTCGCCCTTGCAAGAAAACAGATTACTCTTAGGCAGCAAGCACATATCGCAAGACTTATGTCAAGTATTGGTAAGCAGGCAACACGATGGAGACAATCCGCACCGAAACGGAAGGATCCGAATGGGGTCTCATAAGTTGAAAATCGTTTATCAAATGACAGAGTAGACATGAGAATTCGTCCTTCTATGATGAAATGGTCCGCACACGCTCATTTAGCGTTAAGAGTAAGAAAGTTGCGGAAGCCGTCCGAGAACAGTGCCACGAACGCTTGGAACGTGAACTTCAACAATGGCAATCTGAACAACAACAACAAGACGAACGAGAACAGGGTTCGCCCTGTCTCCGCATATCATCATGAGGACTGCCACTCACAAGAGAGTGGCATACATTCAGTTATGTATAACTAAATGTAGAACGTGTATGGTCAAAGATGAGTATATATTCGAGGCGTTCCGGATTTGCCTTCGCCACAAGACTGGCTCGCCAAGCGCAGCCAAGTATTTCTGGGGATATGAAGAAGACCTGGTGGCACTGTGTGACGAAATCAATGCGCGTACTTATTATCCGACCACAAGCACTGCTTTTGTTGTTACCAAACCAAAGTACCGCGAGGTGTTTGCTGCCAATTTTAGAGATAGAATCATTCATCATTACTGGGCAATGAGAATTGAGCCTCTGTTGGAATCAATCTTCTCTCCCAGGACTTATAATTGCAGAAAAGACAAAGGTGTTCTGTTTGGCATCAATATGCTATATCAGGACATATACGAATGCTCAGAAGGATATACCAAGGATTGTTGGGTGGCAGAGCTTGATCTCCAGGGCTTCTTCATGAGTATTGATAAACGACTTCTGTGTGATATGTTGAACCAATTCATCAAGGACAACTATTTCGGAGAAGACAAAGAAGACATTGTGTGGCTCAATGAAATCATAATTATGCATGAGCCAGAGAATGACTGCCACATCAAAGGAGATCCAGGTTTATGGGATTACTTGCCGAAAAACAAGAGTCTATTCACAAATGGAGAAGGGCTTGGACTTCCAATTGGTAATCTCTCCAGTCAACTCTCAGCAAATTATTTGTTGCATTGGCTGGATATGTTCATTGAGAAACTTGGATTCAAGTATCATGGCAGATATGTGGATGACTTCAGAATCATTCACCAGGACAAACAAAAGATCCTACATGCCATACCCAAAATAAGAAGATTCCTGAGTTTGTACTTACATGTCAAGCTGCATCCAGATAAATTCAACATCAAACATTACAAACAAGGTGCCGATTTCACTGGTTCTGTTGTCAAACCTGGAAGAATCTATCCAGGTAATCGCACCGTCGGAAATTTCTATAATGCCATCTGGGAACTGAACCAGTGCCACACAAGAGACCAAATCGAAAAAGCAGTCTATAGTATCAACAGTTATCTGGGATTTCTGAGGCACACCAGTTCGTATCATATCAGAAGAAGCGCAATTTTACAAATACGTCCAGAGATTTGGGACTATATTTATGTGAAGGGACGTTTTTACTCACTGAGTATGAAGAAGACTCCGACTTCCAGACATTCTCACAAAGATAACTGGCCGTTGGTTATTTATATGAAAGATCCAATTCATTACGAACTCTTACAAGAGGAATTCACATAATATTCACTTTAAAGTTAAAAATTATGGCAAAAGAAAATGTAGAAGAGATGGTTCCTGAGGTAATTGACCAGGACCTCTATGGTGACAAGGTAGAAAAGGTTGGTGGCCGTGCCATCATCCATGTTGATGACGTGATTGTGTCGCTGGTGATCCCAGTTACCTATCCTCAAATTGTAAGCGCACTGGTTGACAAGAAGTACCCAGCTGATGCTATGCAGGCCATCCAGAACAACTATCTGGCCGATCCTGAGGATGCTGACCACAAGGCTGAGTTTGATGCTATGCAGGCATGGCGCGTTACAGCTAAGGAAGCAGCTCACGAAATTCTTGGTGAGTAAAAATCTTGCCAAAAATTGAGATTAGAGGGAATTCCACTCCCTCTTTTTTCTTTTTCAACAAACCATGCTATAAGACCGTCAGCTATTTAAATTAAAAGAAAGATATGACAACAGACATATTGTTGGATGTCAGACAAAAGGACTTTTTGTACGATGAGTCCAGTGCTTCAAAAACGTTCTTTACAGCAGAATATGGAGCACACCAGATAGGAGAAGACACCAATTCCTATCTGGATATTATTGTACCATCAGAATATACGATCACTCCAGCTTCACAAGATGTCTATATCAAAGCACCATATATTCCAGTAACAACACCAATATCTGTCAGATTTCTCAAACAATCTGGAGACTCATATAGTATAATTTCGGTATTCAGCACAAGCAGTCTGCCTCTCTATGTATATAATTACAATGGAGAGAAGGAAGCCTTATGTGGTTGCAAACTTCTTGCGATGGATATTGACGGACTTCTCAGACTTCATTGTGTTTCAGCACAAGACGGTTGTGAAGTGTTCCTGGCAAATGATGGTGACTTCCAGCTTGGAGTTTCAGATAAAGACATCGTAGAACTGATGATGGAATGCGCTCCTGGAAAGAACTACCGATACCCAATTAACGGAGTTGGTGTTGCCAGGTTCATTGGTTCGATTATTGACAGAACAACAGCAGCAACAGATATTCTGAGAGAGCTGGGTGATGACAAGCAAAGCGTTAGGGAAGTCTATTACGATCAAGAAACTCAGAAAATGAAAGTCATCACCGACGAATACAATAATAAACAAAAAGTTGAGCCAGTAGATACATCTACACTTGACGTTAGTGCTTTTGAGGAGGACGAATAATGAAAGAATATACTGTAAGACACGGACAGAACATATATGACATTTCTTTGATGTTATATGGTTCTATTGAAGGAATATTCGATCTCCTTGCCAATAATGACGGTATCGATATTAACAGTCATATACCGGTTGGGACGGTTCTTAAATATGATGATGATTTTGAAGTGAATTCCCAGATTAAAAATTGGCTCACAAACAACAAAATCATTGTGGCCAATGGAGAACCACAATTTATGGTCTCAGGAATCGATCTTGGAAATCTCAGAATTGTTGTTGATCAAAGCGGCCCAACATCAGTAATTGGTGTCAGATTGTCTTCTGGATCCATGTATATTGACTGGGGTGACGGTAGTAAAATCGATATTGTAACTGGAACATCTGATTATGTGTTTGACCACCCATATTTGGAAGATGGACGGCACACTATTCGTATCTACGGAAATTTCGCACTCAGGAATCTCGACTTTACAGAAATTGGTGGCATTTATTATGCCGTCAGCAATTGTAGGGTCACCGGAACATTCAAAGAGAGCACTAACAGGGCAGATTTAAGAACACTATTTAGATAAAAAGTATATGAGTAGAAACATCAAAACCATATATCAGTCAGCAGTTGAGGTCAGAAACAAGTACCTCCAGCTTGCTACCGATAAGACAAACCAATTGTCTGGAAGTAGGATGTCAGTCATGAACATGCTTACTTATGTCATGTCATCCCTCATTTATGTGTTTGAGAATATGCACGATGTATTCCTGGCAGATGCAACCAAAGTCATCAACCAGAGGACAAATGGCACACCCCAATATTATGTGTTCATGGCCAAGAACTATTCCAAGAACTGCCAGGTCAAAATTAATGATGATGGCACCGGTCTTGATGTCATATCTGCTGGAAATCCTCTTTTGATTCCGTATGCAAGTTACGAAACAATCAATATCAGTAACGGCATTGTACTGAAGGTGTGTAAAGATGTCAACGGTGAGATTACGCCTCTGACAACTGCTGAGCTTTCTGAATTTACGAACTACATCAAGAAAGTCGAATTCGTTGGTGCTTCTGTTGTCATCAGAAGCGTTCCTGCTGATATTCTGACTTTGAAAATGCGAGTTGTTTATGACGAAACACTTGTATCAAAGGAAGAAGCTCTTGCCAACATCAAAACATCAATCGATAACTATGCTAAGGGTCTGACCTATGATGATTACGTATATCAGGCATCTATTGTTGATGCTATCCAGGCTGCTTTTGGAGTTTTGGACGTACCAACTACGTTATCTAATGGAACCAGAGGACAGATCTTAGTTCAGAAGAACAATTTCTCAGCAGTTGGTGGATATGATGACCCAGTGGAAATTACTGGATGGTACAGGCCCTACAGTGGTTATCTGACAACTATCAAGAATGGCAGTTCGACCATCAATCTGAATAACATCGAACTTCAGTCAAGAAGTGAGTATCTGATGAACAAAAACTAATTCGGTATGGCATTCAGAGATTATAGTATCAATATTGAAAAGCAAATCAATAGACTTCTGCCTTATTACCTGAGAGGCAGAAAGATGATGCTTTTCCTCCATGCCATCAGTTCACCACTCCAATTTTTCAATACTGGAGATAGCGAATTCAACAAGTGGGCGCATAGAAGACTTTTGGATCTTTCTATGAATGCCCAGAAAATGAGATTGGTGTGGTATCTCAATAATATCACTGTTCCTGATAACGAAATAGAACTGAGGCCAAATGGTCAGATCGCCATCAATGATGAAGCTACCAGTGCCACGATTGCATATCTTAGAAGTGAAATTCGTGACCAGTCAACGGCACCACTGTTTTATCCGCACTCAATCCCCACAGTATTACGCCTCAGGTCTAATTCTACTGATAAGGCCAAAGCAAAGATTGTGACTCGTCGCATGAACGAATTAGGTAGTGTCGGTGGAAGATTCACTATAACAGTACCGTATGCTGGCCAAGACAGAGAAGATGTTTCCAGAATGATTTCGGCATCCATTGGAAGATTTATTCCAGTGGGTATCACATATAGAATCGTATTTATTTAAAAAGACATAATATGAAGGAATTAAAAAGCACTACGGGTGGACGATACCTGTTTTTTGAAGACCTGGAAGATCTCCAGAATTCTGCGCTTGCGTCTGCTGCTGCCATATTCTTTGGTAAGGGCAACTTCGTCATATCTGGATGTCAAGTTGATGGTAATTCCATAAGTGCCGGTTTCGTATATCTGGACGGTAAAATCAGAGAGGTTCCCGCTACATCGAATCTTTCTTTCCCAGTATATATTGTTCCGAAGAATACGACTGAGCAAGGTATGTATCTTGATTCAGCAGCACTCCAGGATACCGCAATCAATTACGGTGTACAGTTTACGACATCGTACAATGCAAATGGTATTCAGGTAAAATCAACTGGCCCAGTAAGTACATTGGAGCAAGTCTTGTTCTCGAATCTCGACATCAATGGTAAAATTTCTTTGACGGATCTGGATGTATCGAATGTCATCAAGATGAAGTCTCAGACCACTGCATCAAACATTGGCCAGATTCATTATGATGATGACGGATTCCACCTCAGTACAGGAATCGTGACTGGTACTGGTAAATTTTCTGGTGATGTAAGTGCTGCTGGAATTACTGGTTCTGGATTGCTCATTAAATATGCGTTGCAGACTGCTGAATCACAAATCGGTATGCAGATTGGTTACAACTTCATCAAGCATATTGCGACAGCAGACGGAAGTAAAACGTGTACGATGTCATTCACGGAATATGGCACCACATTCGATAAGAAGATCAATGTGACAGACATGATTACTCTTAAGGATACGGACAATGCTTCTCACAACATTATCCTTGGGCCTCATGGACTCCACTATAGCTATACCGACAGACAAATCCTTCAGTGGGGTGAATCTGACAATAGCACATCGTTCCTTCGTACAGAGAAAGAATTTACTGTAGCAGGAATTAACGGTGATGGTGCCATCATAAACGTACAAAAGCAGACCGCCAGGGCCAATGAACCAACTTATAAGACGGTGATCACAGAATCATCTATTATGAGTTATTCGCCAGCAACTCAGGACTACCAGAACAACCGAGCTGGATTTGATTTCCTGGATGGTAACGCTAAGCTCTATATTCATGGCCACATGTATAATGTTGGCGTGTCTGCAAAAGGATTCCTCTATGATCAGAACAACCCAGAATTTGTTGATCCGATTGCTGGTGGCAGTGGTTCTGGCAGTGGTGGTTCCATTGAAGAGGTTACGGTTGCCACTCTAAATGATGTATCAGTCATCAATTGGAAGAAGGTTGATGGTGATTCTACATACACCGGAAAGCTTTCCATCGGAGCTGCAAGTGACGGTCTGATTTATGACGGCAATATGAAGCTGGGTGGCAGTCTGAAGGTCACTGGAAGCATCGTTGCAAATGCATCCGTAACAGCCAAAGATGTGTATTGTGAGACTATCCGTGTCAAGAATGACAGTGCATACGTCCAGGGTAAGTCTGGTGTCACAACCATCTACAATTATACCAATTTGAGATTTGAGATTTCCCAGGGGTCAACACAAAGTTCAAGAATCGTCAAACTTATGGGTGACAAGCTGACTTGTACCTACATCGGTGGTATCCTGATTTCAACTGTGATGAATGCTGGTGAGATTCTTTCCGGATTCACAACACCACACCCAGTCTCATTGATTGATCAGTAATTATTAACATCAAAATAGTACGACTATGAGAATAATGAATTATGGTAACGACTACTCCCATCGGGAAAAAATGGAGAAAGTAGAGAATGTTGAAGAGCGTGAAACCCAAGTTCCTGAAGCCCCAGAACCCGAACCCCAAAGTGAAGGAGAGGCCAAAGAAACAAAAGGCAAAAAGGGCCGTAAGGCATAAGTTTTCGGACACAAGACTGGGGTGGCTCATTATGAATGAAGCCCCAGTTTTGTATTCTGTGATTACTGAGATATGTCCGCTACCAAGCAGAGATCTTCTGAGATCTATTGCAGGAAACTCAGATGAGCCTTTTCTGAAGTCAGATGAATTCTGGAGCGAATTGGTTAAATACGACCCACAAAAAACCTGGAGTCCGTCTGCCAAAGAAGAGGTTAAGAGAATCAGGAGAAGAGTCTTTTCTCAAAAATCAGTAGATAGAATTCTCAACTCTAAATAAGATGGAACCCCAGCTGTCCTCACGGATAACTGGGGTTCTTAGTGTATTAATTTTTAAGATTTATAACAGACAAGACATCATATCATTACCTTATATATATTATAGTGGGAGAAGGTTTGGTTTATACTTTGTCCGAATTGAATTGAAGGCATAGAACAGGACCTGGGAAGCATTTGGCGCAGTCTCCAGTGCCTTAGTCCACGTACCCCATTTCCATCGTTTGTTGTCGAATGTGGCTAACTGGATCTGGAAGTATGGATTTGCCTGTCCTTCGATGAAGAAACACACAGCAACACGCATAGCCGTCCAGACATTATGTTTCAAATCAATGGGAAACTGGAACCGCAAGTTCACCATCATGTCTTTGCACTCAGATGTCCTGTCCGGTTCGAACCCTAATTTCTTAAGTTGTTGTTTGAATTCTTGAACTGTCATATCAATTATAAATAGAGTCAGACTTATTGAGGTGGATTATTAACTTCGTAATTTTTACGTGCTTGCTTGGACCAATCCATTACCATCTGGTGATAAGAATTATCTGTTGCTGAGTATGGCTTTTCCAGTATCCATTTATTGATGTGATGTTTCTCGCGGATGATTTGAGACTTGATTTTTGAACCACTCATATTGGTAATATTGGAATCGCTCAGCGTTTCAAGAACCGGATTGCTGTCACACACAATTCTAACTATGACACCCTTTGGCATCTTTGCGAGGACACTCCAGATCGACAACAGACAAAGTTCAAAATATGTCTTGCCAACAAATACCTTACATTGTTGCTGGACTTCACCACTTTTACTTAGAATACAGTATGAAGCGGCACCAGTTGACGGTACACGTTTTAGATTTGCCGAATAACCAATGTATGCAATATAGTTCGGCTCACCTATTGAATCTCCAAATGTCTTATATCTTCCCATTCTTTTTGATTTTTGATTTCTTATATTTTTTATACGCATACTTTTCTTTAGGTGTCAAGTCTCTTTGGTATGGCCTAAACAAATATTTCCCATCAGATATTATTCCATTTTCAATTAAGAAGCCTTCAAAATTAAGTGGGCTGTAAACCAAACTGTTTGTGACACGATATACTTTAATTCCAATATGATGAAAATCAACATCCCTTTGTTTGTCGTATTCCTGAGCGCACAAACCCCTATGACTTTTACCATCAACTTCAATTGCTATTCTCCTTTCAGGAATATAAAAATCAAGAAAATACAACTTCCCATGAATACAAAATGGTGCTTGGTGTATAAACTCTAATTTATGTGCAAGCAAAACACCGAAGGCCAATAATTCATAAACATTTGCTTCTTCTTGCAACCTATACATACTGTGCATTACCCAATCTCTTTTTGAAACTGGAATGTTGTTCATCATGTCTTGAAGGCACGGTGTGTCTATTGATCTCTGTAAATTGTAATTAGTAAGGTTTTGGCGAAGAATACCATATAATTCTCGCCCATTCATTAAAACCTCTCTACCATTGATTTTGTAAAAATACGGCATAACTCCATCTTTTTAAGTTGGGAATTATGCCCCGATTCAATTGTAAAAATTATTTTATTGGCCATCATGTCGGCCTTGTTTCCCCCTAAGAACCCCCTAAACACTTTAGACATTAAGCTAAAAGTCTTAAACAATTTAAAAATAGACCTAAAACATATAACCAAATTCCCAGTTTTAAATATAAAAAATATTTTTAAGGATATGCTATAAACAGTTTTAAAGACTACGAAGTTGTCTTTAAGAACTGGTATAGTATA
>Ga0310786_10011964_pt1 | contig 10790 bp, 5 predicted proteins | sample AusTroGonzalo_MG_FD_203881 | JGI IMG/M metagenome (GOLD analysis project Ga0310786, IMG submission 203881) | Bovine rumen microbial communities from tropical cattle in Woodstock, Queensland, Australia - Gonzalo_03 (v2) (version 2) | ecosystem: Host-associated > Mammals > Digestive system >...
TTTTCAATTTTACATAAAATAATGTCATGAAACCAGCTATAATTATGAAAAGTGCAATTCTTATGGCTGATTTTATTTTTGATTTTCTCATTTGTATTTTAGGAATTTATGGTGTAAAATGTTTTTGCAACCCCTCACCCCCGCAATTCTGCGGGGGAGCTCCCCTATCAGGGAGCGAATTTCTCCCCTGTTAGGGGGAGGTGGCTGAAGGCCAGAGGGGGTTGCTAAAAATTTCTTTTTATATTTCTTATTCTTCACTATTTTCTATTTCATCATTTGCTTCTTCGATGCTTTCTTCTATTTCTTCCTCAACCCCGCCTTGCGGGATTTCGCTTTGCTCAACTTCTGGTTCTGCTGTTGGTTCTGCATCTCAGATTTTTACTCATGCATCGTTGAATAGACTTGATTGATGAATTCTTTCTGCTTCTCTTTCAGCTTTTTCTCTAGCTTTTCTCTCCTCTTTTCATTTCAAGTTTTCTTCTTTTTCTTCCCATGGTCTGTATATCAATTCTATGTCTTTATTTACGATTTTTCTCAAATCAGCATCTGGCATATCCAAATGAACATCGTTTGAATGTAATGTTTGGATTGTTCAGTCTGTGAATCTGATTCTGATTGCTCATTCTTCGATACTAATTCATCATTCTAATTTACAATTTCATGTAGCCCAAATATCTCATTTTCTTGCTCTCTTTCGGATTCTTAAATCTTCAAGATTTAATAATTTTGCATCTCTTGCATTGTGTAGCAATAAGAATGGTTCTCATTGATGCAAGAACATATTTGAAACTTTATCTCATTCTTGTAAATCGATTGCTTTTACTCATCATGCTGTCTTTCACATTGGTCTGATGTCTGTCACTGGGAATAATAATCATCGTCCTTGTTCTGTGATTACTGCTACATTATCTCAATCAGAAACTGGCAATACTGTAGCAATCTTTTCTCCAGGTTCTAATTTCATTACAATTGTAGGGAATTTCTTGAATTTCAATAATAAATCTTTGTTTATCTTTTTGATATTGTTGTTTTTTGTAAGGAATAACAAATGGTCGTAATTGTAATGTAGTGTATTTGTAAATACAATATTTCATTTCAATCAGAATTGTTCTCTAAGATCGAGAGCATTCTTTGCCATTGTAAATTGTCATAAATCCTTCAATCTTTGAACTACTAATTCTCAAAGGTCTGTGATTACGATTAATTTGTCTTGGTTGTTTGTGTATATTAAATCAAGTGTTTCTTCTGGGATAGCAACGATTCTTGATTGATACAGAACTCTGATTGTGTGATCGTTTCCTACTCGGAGTATTACATCTTCTTTTACTTTATCTGCAGCTTCTCTGTAAGCTTTTAAGCTGCTTCAGATGCTGTAAACACTCAAATCTTCGGATAATTCTGTCTTTCTTGGATCTCAGTATTTATCTTTGATATATCTCATTTCTTCTTCTACAACTCAATCAAGTTTGATTGGATCATCGATGATTCATTGTAAATATTCGATTAATTTTGTCTTTTCATCGATTTCATCGATAATCTTTTGGATTTCTAGTCAAACCAAAGATTGCAACCTCATCATCAAGATATATTCAGCTTGTTGTTCAGAGAAATCGAATTTGCTCATCAAATTGTCTTTTGCCTCTTGTTTTGTTGCTGATTTCTTGATTGTTTCGATTACTTCATCGATAATATCGATAGCTTTTTTCAATCATTCTAAGATATGTAATCTATCTTTTGCTTTTTGTAATTGGTAAACTGATCTACGATAAACTACAGTTCTCCTAAATGTTACGAATTCCATCAAAAGGTTTTTGATGTTCAATGTCCTTGGCTGTAATCAGTCATCAACCAATGATACATTGTTTATATTGAAGTTTGTTTGTAGTTCAGTCATTTTGTAAAGCTGAGCCAATATTGCATCTGGATCGACTCATTTTCTCAATTGTACTACTACTCTAACTCAATCTCTACTTGATTCATCTCTGATATCTGTGATTCATTCGATTTTCCTATCTACTACTAATTCTCAAATTCTTGAAACCAATCAAGCTTTGTTTACTCCATAAGGGATTTCTGTAATTACGATATTTGTTCCTGATTTAATTTCTTCTAATTTGTGTTTTCATCTAACGATGATTGATCCTCTACCCTTTTCATAAACTTCTTTAATTCTATTTGAATCAAATATTGTTCATCATGTTGGGAAATCTGGTCATTTTATGATTTCCATGATTTCATCGATTGAAACTTGATATTTTTCTTTTTTTGTTTCTCAAGTTTCTGGATCTGTGACTTCGCAATCTTTTCATTCTTTATCTATAAGTAAAAGACAAGCATCAATTACTTCACAAAGATTGTGTGGTGCCATATTTGTTGCCATACCTACAGCGATTCACATTGTACCATTACACAAATGATTTGGGAATTTTGTAGGCAAAACAATTGGTTCTTTCAATGTTCCATCAAAATTGTCTCTCCAATCAATAGTATCTTGGTCGATATCAGCAGTCATTTCTTCTGCTAATTTCGTTAATCTTGCTTCTGTATACCTCATGGCAGCTGCTCAATCTCAGTCCATACTTCCAAAGTTTCACTGTCCATCTACCAATGGATATCTCATTGCCCAAGGTTGAGCAAGTCTTACCATAGCTTCGTAGATAGAACTATCTCCATGTGGATGGTATTTTCACATTACATCTCAAACGATTCTGGCAGATTTTTTGTGTTTTCAATTATAAAAATTTTTCATATCGTACATACCATACAATATTCTCCTAATTACTGGTTTACATCAGTCTCTGGTGTCTGGCAACGCACGAGATATGATTACGGACATAGCATAATCAATATATGATTGTGATAAGTCTTTTTCCAAAGGAATTTGTACTGTCTGTCATCAAAAAATGTTGTTTGTCTCTTCTGCCATTAAAATTTTATTAAAACTCTAAAAACTTGTGGATTCTACTCCACACGACATTATTTTTATAGAAATTTTGTGCCAGATTTCAAGTTGAAATCACCATTAACCACTCGAGCTCCGACAAGTCGGGATCCAGCATAGTGGGAAAAGTGGGAGAAATTCTTCTTGTCTATCTCTTTTTTTTACTGTGTCCTATTTGGGAATGTGTGTTAGGGGTGATTTTATATAAAAAAACTACATCACTTTGTGGCTCATCCAAACTGTTTTTTTTTGTAAATGATGATATTCCCTATAATTTTCTACCCAGAAATTTGACAAAAAAATTTTTTTTCTTATACTTATAATTAGCTGGTTGCTATAGGCTAATAGCTGATGGCTTGTAAGTATTAATATTTTTAGTTTTTTTCTATCAGCTATAGGCTATAAGCCACACGCTTATTTATTAATAAAAACAAAAAAATGATTAAAAAACAAGAAGTTGGTGACGGTTTGAGAGTTGAACATTGAGATGTTTACAAGAAGTTTTTCTGTGAACATAACTTAGTTTTTTCTACAAATAATGTAATAGATCGATGAATTGGAATTTGAGAATCTTTTAATAATTTCAAAATTAAGCAAAAAGTTTCTACTAAAACATATTGTGGAGTAAAATTTAATCAAACTTGAAAAGTTTATTTAAATAAAATTTATGAATTTGATTGATTGGAAAATTCTTTTGTAGTGACAAATTTTGATGATACTGTAGTGGATTACTCCCCTATTCAGAAATTTTTAGATGAAAATTATACTGCTATTTGAAATAAATGAATTGAATTGTCATTTATTTGTGAAAATCCGAGAGGTCATGGTTTTGGAGCTGGGGATGTCGTTTCATTATTGGCTGTTTTTGCTATGATGTACACTCAATGAATTATTACCCCAAATATTTTGAAAAATTATGATGAATTTTTGAATTCTGAAGTTGCTGAAGAGTTGCATCATAAAGCATGGTCTTTTGCCGATATTTTGATGGAATGAAGGTCGACTGGTTCTGATATTTTTGTAAGTATGTGAAAAGATCCTATGCCTATTGTTTATGTCTCAAAAAATATTGCTGACAAGCACTTATATGAAACTGAAAAAGATAAAGATATGACAATCCATAAAAATATTTTTGATTTTTTGTGAGTGAAGAACAAAGATGTTGAATTGCCATTTGATTTTTGAGTGTTTTATTTTGGTGTAGATTATGATACTGATTATGTAGATCAAGTTAGCCAGATTTACAAAAAAGAGATTAATGATGTTCAAACATATATTTATGATAAATTCAAAAATAGTGGGGTTTCTGATTGAAATTTCTATTTTGGAGATTTAGATTATGAAACTTTTTACAATAATTTTGTTGAGGTTTGAATTATCTTGCACTTTAAGCTTTTAAAAGCATTTGATGAAGTTTTGAATAATCCATTGGATGAAAATAAAATTGATAAATTTATCAAAATAATAAATGAATTTGGAGCTTTTTCTGTGATCATTGAATCAAACAATACATTTTTGACTGATATAAAAAATACATTCAATAGTTTGAAACTATTTGATAATGAAAAGATTGGAATTTGTCCTTTGACATTGTGAAAGATGTGATGAAGTTTCTTATTTGTTACTCCATTTAAAAAATCAAGGAGAACAATTTCAAAGATGGTTGAAAAGTATAATTATACATGAAACAAAATGCACTTGGAATATGCATCATGGATTGATTGATATTCAGATGAATGATTGAGAGTTGAGCAAGATTTATCAAATGATGTTTTTTCAGAATATTTGCAATCTGGAAGCGTGATTTACAAGGATAATTTCGGAAAGAGTTATATTTGAGATTATAATTCTATACTTGAAAAGGAATCTAAATGACTTTTGTTGGATTGTGTTGAATGAAAGATTTATGTAAATTGAAAAGACATTACTTCAAAAGAATTATTGTCTCAATCAACGACAGTTGAAGTGCTTGATTGTTTGGTTTCTAGATTTTGAGAAACTGTAACAAGCAAAGAATTGCCATATTCAAGCTATAGTACTCAGAGAAATCAAATGGCTGGAAAAATTATTCTTCCATTGAAAAAATTAACAAAAAAATATTTTGGAAAGGAAATTGATTTGGAATGTTCAGGTTGACTTGGATGATTTAATCTGGTTTTGGATGAGAAGGAAATCAAAATTTGAGTTGTAAAAAATGTTTAGTTTATGAATTACTGTTAGATGAAAAATCAAATAGAGAAAACAAAAATAGATTTATGAGGTACGATGAAAAAATGAGGAATTTTTGCAAGAATGAAAGATAAATTTTTTCTTGTACCAAGAAATGTAAGATTGATTTCATTGTCTGTCTTTATTTTTATGCTTTGATTCTGAATTTGATGAGATACATTTTATTCAGTATTTATTGAATCTATCGTAGAAAATGTTTTCCGAGTTTCGTTAATTTGAGCTGTTTTACCACTTGTGAAGTTATTTATTGCTCCATCAGTATGAGAGCTGAATGATGATTCAGACAAAAAGCATGTATTCTTATTTAGTAAATTTTTGTACATAGTATCTAGTGTATTTTATGTTGCAGCATGATTACTAAAGAATCCTTGGTTACTTTTAGTAGCTGTGATAATTAATTGAGTTTGAAGTTCAGCTACTTTTGTGACATATTTTAGTTCTGTCCGTGAAAATTGTAACAAGAATCATAGTGAAGCATCTCGATGACTATTTTTCACTTGATTTAACTGAGCTTATGTGATTTGAGCTTTGATTTCAGCTGCAATAATTTCGTATATTCATTTACCATATTTATATATTTTCATTGCTGTATTTTCTATCTTATCATTGCTCATTGATTGGAGAATTCCATTTCATGAATCAAGCAACAAAGTAGTATCAGAAAATCATTTCGAATTTGTGAAAAAATTCTGTCGTAAATGTTTTTCAATTCAACCTATGAAGAAAATGATTGTTTCATTAAAAGCCTCATCTAGAGCTTTGTGGAACTGACTTGGATATGAGATGCTTTATGCGCTTTTGGATTATTTGAGTTTGTTGTTTATACCATTAGTCGCATTAGAACATGGTTTGTGATTATGACAAATTGCAATTGTTTTCGCAGTGACAAGATTACCATACATATTTAATTTGTTCGTTTCATGATGGGATGAATGATTTAATAAAAAATTATTTATTGCGGTAGTTCTTGTATTCTTAGCAGGACTATTCATCTTATTATGATTCGATTTATCGTTTGTTATGATGCTAATCGTGTCATTCTGTATCTCATTTGGGTTATCTGTGATGAAACCTGTAGTGTCAGCGATGATTACAGAGCATGCTCAAAAAGATAATATTTGATTAATATCTTGAGCTGAACAATTTTCTACGTTCCTTTGAAATATTATGTGATCAATGTGATTTTGAATTTTGTCTTCAATCTTCACTATGAATATAGCATTCTTTATTGTTTGACTTTCATTGGCTGTTTTGGCTTGATTGAGTTTCTTTAAGAGATGAAAGGAGAAAGTGAAAAAAATTAAGAATTAAAAATTAAAAATTAAAAATTAAAAATTAAGAATAAATATTATTGTTATTAATTATTAATTAAATTATGGTAATGGAAATCTTTTACAGAAATTTACAACTTCATTTCTTATTTCAATTAATTTCTCATTATTGTTTCTATTTTGAATTGCTTGATGAATAAATGATGCGATTTGTTTTGTGTCTTTTCATTTCACTCCTCTTGTGGTCATTGCTGGCATTCAAATTCTGAGTCATGATGGGTCAAATGGTTTACGAGGGTCATCTGGAATTGTAGATTTTGATGTAGAAATTCAGACCTTATCAAGTGCCTTTTCTATTTCTCATCCTGAGTACTCCTCTTTTGAGAAATCCATGATTATCATATGATTTTCTGTTCATCAATTTACAAGTTTGTATCAACAATTTATCAGTTCATGTGCAAGAATTTTTGCATTTTCTAGAGTCTGTTTTGCATATTCTTTGAATTCTGGTGTATTGGCTTCTTTTAGTGCTACTGCTATTCATGCGATTGTATTCATGTGTGGACCTCATTGCATTCATGGGAATACTGCCCTATCAATTCTGGTTGGAATATTTTCGATTGTGTCTTCTGGCTTTTTCAATGGATTACTTACGATTCATTTGCTCAAAATCAAAGCTCATCTTGGTCATCTAAGTGATTTATGTGTTGTAGTCATCATTGCATGAAATCAGTGATCAAGTGGATTTGGCAATAATCATGCTGCGATAAATCATCATATGTGAGACATGTCAGCGTAAGCAATTGCTCATACTTCGTTTGCAATTTCAGAGAATCTATCGAAATCTATTGTCTTTGTGTATGCACTAAATCCTGCTAAAATTATTTTTGGTTTGTGTTCGTGCGCTAATCTTCTAAGTTCATCAAAATCTATGTCTCAATTTTCGTTTGTTTTGTATCTGATAAAGTTGAATACTTTTGAAATAAATGTTACAGGGGCTCAATGTGTCAAATGTCATCCGTGGCTTAAATCCATTCATAAAATTGTATCTCATGGATTCATTAGTGCTGTGTATACACACAAATTTGCAGCAGCTCCAGAAAGTGCCTGAACATTTGCATGATCAGCATGGAAAAGTTTCTTTGCTCTATCGATGGCAAGTTGTTCGATTTTGTCTGTATTCTCTTGTCATCAGTAGTATCTTTTTCATGGAAATCATTCTGCATATTTATTTGCAAAAACACTTGCTTGTGCTTGTAAAACAGCTTTTGATTGGTAATTTTCACTTGCGATTAATTCCATTCATTCTGCTTGTCTTTTTTCTTCGGCAAGTATTGCTTGATAAACTTCTGAATCTGTATTTTGTAGCATGATATGAAAAATTATTGATTAAATATATAGATATATTTAATTTTTTTGTGTATGGTTGCAATTTAAAAATTTGATATTATTTTATTCTGTAATTTTATTGATTAATATATAACTATCATGTACTTGTTTAATTTGTTGTAATTCTTTTTCAGTCGGTTGTTCATTTGTCTTTAAATATTTTAGTATTTCTTTTATTCTTTTTGCTATTTCTGGTGAATGTTGTTCAAAAAATGGAACATAAATGTTTTCAGTTTCGTTGATGTATTTTTCTCTTTTTTCGTTGTTTATAAAGTATGTGCTCGCTATATTGTTGAGTCTGTCATATCATTTAATTTCTATTGCTATTTTACTTTCTTGTATCTTTTTCATGTAATCATCTTGATTTATTTTGCTTCAATTACCAATGGTTTTAGATAATATTAATACATTATTTATTATATCTTCTCAAAATAGATTAATTAATTTATTTATTTCTATATTTTTATCATCTTCAATTACATCATGTAATAATCATCAAATTATAGCTTCGTATGATCATCAATTTTTTAAAATATCAAATGAAACTTTTAATGGATGAACATAATATGGTAATCATTCGTTTCTAAATTGGTTTTTATGTGATGCTTTCATGATTGTAATGGCTTTTTTTATATTTTCCTTTTCAAATTCAGAAAACTGACTTTCACTTAATAATGAAATGAATTTGCCCTCTAAAAGATCAGGATATAGCATTAATGTGATTTGATCTTTTGTATATATTTTTCATAAGCGTGTCTCTTTAATTTCAACTATTTTTTCTTTAATTTTTTCGTCTAAATCTTTGTATTCTACTTTATCTCAATCTTCTAACAAAGTTTTAGAAGATGGCGCTTGTCATCAGTTTGTTAAGTTATAAGTTCATGTTTCATCGTATAAAACAATTATTTTTCAGTAAGAATATATTCAATAAGGACTTTCTTGCATCATATATGCAGATTTTGAAACTTCATCATTTGTTAATGGCTTGTTTAAATTACTATTCATGGTTAATTGTTTTTAAGAATAAATTATTGTAGTATTGTTCTATTTCCATAGCGTCTTCTTGCTTCATCAGCTAATGCGTCACTGATTCTTTGTAATATTCCTTTTAGGCTTGTAACATCTTCTAAGTCGGCTTGTAAGCTTAATTTGGGATCCTTTTCCCATGTGTCTAGTATTCTTTTTATGTCATATACGTCATGTCCATGTATTTCTTTTCATTGCTCTGGAAATTTGAAATTTTTTTCTTTTATTTCATTTATTTTATTTATTATTTCTTCATATCTATTTTTTTTGTTTAAGTATTCGTTATCTAATTTCAAATCATATATTTCTTCTGTAAAGATATATTTATCAAATTCAATACCAAATCTTTCTTTATATAATATTTCTACCTGTGGTCATAAGAATCCATCTTTTAGAATTAATGTTTCTGGAATATGAAATTGTACTTCACTAACATATCAATCTGCTGTTTCAATATTTATTAACATATCATTACATCATGGTGTGTTAATTCTATTTTTTATTCTTAATTTTGTAATTCTTCATTCTTTTTGCATTTGTTTTAATATTTCGATTCATTTTACGAATTCACTATAATTATTAAATAGAAGAGTAGATCTTGTAAAATCTGTTATATTTTCTAATCAACCTTCTCATTCTGCAAGATATTCATTTTTTACTTTTTCTACAATTCTGTCTGCATTTTTAGGTGGTCAGATGAATAATGCTTGAGCTTCTGCTAGTTTACCAAGATCCATAAATATTTGTTTATGTGCAATTTCCTTTTCTTTGGATTGCTTAATGAATTTTTGGACGTCTTTTTCGCATTGTTCATCAGGATATTCTTTTTCACTTTCAAATCGTTTTTGATTTAGTTTTGGTAAGTCTGATTCAGTAATTAGTTCGTTTAGTCTATCTTTTGTCTCTTGTATGTGATTTATTCCTTGCTTTTCGTTTGGTAATTCTGTTTCGTATCGTCGTATGCTGTTTGTAACTAGTTCAAGAGTTCATTTTAATAAATTTAATTGTTCTACACTTACATTAGGTATATTAAATTTTCATTCGATAGAATTATTTAATAATCCCATAACATCATTATATAATTCTTTATCTGATGTTATTCGTAATATCAATCATGGTTGACTGCTTTTTAATATTTGCAATCATTGTTTTCAAGCTGAAAATCCTGTTGTTATTCATGTAGTTAATGTTGTAATTATTGCTGTTGATAGGAAATTTTTTGGATTTCGATCTGATTCTAGTCATGTGTTCCATACACCATTTACCATGTCGTTTATTAAATTTCATGCTGCTAATTGTAGTCATTCTTGCAGATTTTCCTCTAATATTTCTCTTCATACAGTCTTTAGAAAATATGTTCATACTAATTTTATTCATCATTCATTTTTACATATACTATTTATCAGTTGTTTTCATAGTCATGTTCACTTTCATAGTAAAACATCGTTTGGACTAACTAATTCTAATCAACTTTGTACTGATGCTGATAGCATACTATATGCAAAAGCTCCTCATCATTCTAATCCACTATTTATTGCTTCTCAATAACTTTGTCAAACTTGTGTAATAAATGATTGAGAAAACAATCATATTTTTCATACAGTACTAGCTGAAATTTTCAATCATGCTTTTGCTCATAATTGTCATATTCATTCACTTATAGCTGATCATCAGTAAATCAAACATAACATTTGCGCTACCGAACCTGATACTGTTGATATAGTATTATCTCGTTTGAAATTTAGTGATTCTCAGTCATAAACCGCTTCTTTTTGTGATGATGATTGATTAATCTTTAAAAAATTATCTCGTCTCTCTTTTTTTTGTAATTGACTTTGGTAGTGCTCCTTTCCTCATATTAATCATGTTATCATTGCTCATAGTGATGTTCATACTCATATTGTGGAATCTACTAATCAATTCCAAAATCATGC
>Ga0310786_10011967_pt1 | contig 10787 bp, 6 predicted proteins | sample AusTroGonzalo_MG_FD_203881 | JGI IMG/M metagenome (GOLD analysis project Ga0310786, IMG submission 203881) | Bovine rumen microbial communities from tropical cattle in Woodstock, Queensland, Australia - Gonzalo_03 (v2) (version 2) | ecosystem: Host-associated > Mammals > Digestive system >...
CTTTTAGTTACGGGTCAGTCCGGATCCGTTCAGGTGGGTAAACTCGGGAACCTTTCTCTCCCCACGAACACGCGCCTGCGTATCAAGGTGGGCAACGATATTTCGAGTACGTTTATCATCAGTGACCAAGTTTATTCCATGGTGCGTTCCGCAGCCCTCAAGTTCTACGGTGTCAATCGAAGTGGTCATGGGGAATCTTGGTTCCATCCGGCAAGCCATACTAAGGATGGCGCAGGCCCGGTTACTAATGTGAGCGAAAGTTCCGAAAGAAGCTATGATGCCTCGCTTGCCGGAACGCTGGAAGGCGGCTACTACGACTGCGGTGACCACCTGAAGGAATCGCAGACCCAGATGTATGCGTTTATGGTGGCCGCCCTCATGGCAGCGACGAACGAAGACGCTGATGACGACCTTTACTCTTACGATCAGGAAAAAACTATTCGGGACGGTATTCCGGACATGCTCCGCGAAGCAAAACACGGAGCGGACTTCGTGCTGCGCGCCTACAGGCGTGCGAACGGAGTCATTGACGATATGGCGCTTTCGATTGGCAGTAAGGGCTCTGACCATAATTGGTGGAATCGACCGGAATTTAGCGATGACATGCCTATTAACAATTCTAATGCGGCAAATGATCGTGGCGGCCCCAAGACTAGATTGGTTCGCCTGGGTGAAATCGGTTCCAATGTCGGTGGCGAAACTGCCGCTGGCCTTGCCATTCTCGGCAAGATTCTTTCCGAGCAATACCCCGAGTATAAGAGTTATGCAGACAGTTGCTTGTTAATTGCCGAAAAGATGTACGACTTTGCCAATTCTTTGGCACAGGGTAAAGGTTCTTATGATGGCGGCAAGGCTTTTGTACATAATAAGATGCCTGCCACATGGGAATCTGCCGCTTATCAGGGCAACAACGAATTTTATGATGATATGGCCCTCGCTTCCGTGGCTCTCCTCTATGCGACCGGCAAAAAGGAATACGCCGACGACATGATTCGCAACAAAAACATGGTTTCTGGGAGTTCAGATTTCCCTAAGCAAGAATACATGGATAACTGCGCAGGGTGTTTCGAGGGAGGCTGGTTCGTCACCAACGACAAGGGCTTCCTCAAGAACGGGAAAAATACGAGCTGGGCAAACTCCTATTCCTACGCCCTTTATGCTTTGTACAAGTTGATTCTCGCAGATAAAGATAAAGCGATCAATGTATACGGCCTTAGCGAAAGCGAATGGCTGAATGCCATCGAGGACTGCGTCGCGAACATGATTTACAACCTGGGCGATATGTCGCTAGGGGATGGCTCGGCATCTATTGATTTGCCTGCAGGAAGTATTATCTGGAAATCATCGACAGTCAAATATGACCCGATGTGGTATACGATGTTTTTCCCTGATACGTGGATTTACAACCGCTACCAGGCCGGCAACATATTCGAAGTACTCGCCTATGCGGACGTGGCCGCCGATATCGAAGGGAAGGGCCTCGCGCTCCCCATCATGGGGGCCCCGAACTGGAAAACCGCGGAGATGTACCAACTGGGTCTCAACCAGTTGAACTACTTGCTCGGCGTGAACCCCTGGGATGTCTCTTTCATCTACGGTATCGGTGACAAGAACGATGCACACCCGCACCATCGTGCGGCCAACCCCGAAGGCAAGAATGTGGCCGGAACGCCTTATCAGTATAAAGTGCCCGTTGGTGCGCTTTTCGGTGGTGTAAGACCTGGCGCCACAAACGACTGGGATCCGGGTACGCGCAGCTGGGAGAATTACTTTATTTCTGAGACTTGTATCGACGCCACCGCAACCCTCGTGAGCTCGGGCATGCTCGCCTCGCAAAAGATCGACCGCACGCGCCCCCCGAAAATGGAAGTGGAAATCCTCCACGTGAGCATGGACTCCGCCATCGTTCTTGTGAATCTCGACGTGCGCGGTACTGCCCTCATCAACTACGGCAAAACCGATGACGCGTCCGGGATGAACAATACGGCCAAGCCCGACAATGACATTGCTGGCATCCGTCACGAAATAATACTGCGCAACCTTGAACCGGGAACTACGTACTACTTCTATGCGGGCGGCATCAACGCCTACAACCCGGAAAACATTTCCACGAAGTACATGGTTGACAGCACGCAGACTCCGTTCAGTTTCACGACGCGCAATGCCGTCGAAAGCGCCGAAATCAAGAATATCACGGTGTGCAATGTGAGCGCGGACAGCGCCGAGATTATGTGGTACACCCCGAACGGCGAATACGAATCGAAACTCTATTGGGATACCATTCCGCACACGAACGCAAGCGAATTTGCGTACAATACGGGCACCGGCAATGCAGATATCTCGGGATATCCGACCAAGTTCCATTACGTGAAAATCGGCGGGCTCAAGGAAAAGACAACCTACTACTACGCAGTGGAAAGCAACGGCCAGTACACGAACGTGAACGAGGCCGGTGCGATGCTGAAGTTCACCACGCCGGTGACGCAGTACGACTTCAGCGTGTACACCTACCAGTATTCTTGGAGTGAAAAACCCGCCATAATGATGGCTATTTTCAACAACGAGTCTAGGCCCTTCGACAGCCTCACCGTACGCATGTACATGCGCGGTGACGACGACCTCTACGACGATGTGGCCATCCGTACCGATATTTGCCAGGCGTACGACGAGGCGGGCTTCAACGGCCGCTGTGACACGACAACCCTGAGGCAGCTGAACGAAGGCTTCCGTCACGTGCGCCCCGTAAAGATAGAGGATACCTACGATGCGGCGAGCGGCACATGGCAGTGGTACTTCCCCATCCCGCTTGGCTCCACCGTCATCAGGAGTTCAAGCCGCTTTCGCGTGGACGTGCTGTTCGTGGCCCGCATCCGTGCGCCCGGCCAGGACGACCCGCTTGACGTGGCTCCTCAGAACAAGAAATTCTACTGCAATGCCGACGGATCCTGGTACTGGGTCTCCGACGAGGAAAAAATCGGCTCTCCCCTCACGGCCAATCCTGGCGACTGGAGCTGGATGCCGCATAGCAAGGCGAACGGCGACTACGCCGACTATCCGGGCATGCCCTGTTTAAATAAGAATATTGGCGATGGCGACTTCAAGGCGGCCCCGCTGAACCCCTACGTGGCTGTGTACCGTAAGGACGAGTTCGTGTGGGGCTACAGCCCCTCCAGGAGCGAAATGCAGACCAAACGTGCGAACTACAAGATAGACGTATCGCTTGATGCCCCGTTCAACGTATCCAACGGCAGCCACGTGGAAATCGACCAGTCGAGCAGCACGGTGTTCGTGAAGGGCCACGCCCGCATCACCGAAGGCGGCTACATCACGAAGATCTGGGCGAACGGAAAGCAGCTCCCGCTCGACTATATGGTCCTTGACCACGAAAGCTACTTGTCTTACAACGGGACCGTCGTGGCGCATTATAACCTCGCGACCGGCCTCTGGGATTTGAACATCCCTGTGAAAATGGGTATCGGAAGCAATAAGGTTGACGTGACCATATTTGCGGGCCCCGACCCGGAATGTGATGAATGTGCCGAAAACGGCGGGTGCGCCTTCGAGAACAGGTCCTACTTTGTGCAGTTCACCAAGGGGGATGCGACCGCTTCGGCACTCACCATCAGGGACGAAAAGGGAGACCCGATTGTAAGCCCAGCCGATCCTGCCAATACGCACTTTAACATCTATCTCACCGATAAGGATAAGGCGAAGTATGCGCAACCGATCGAGGTGCTTGTCATTAACAGCAAGAGGGCCGATACGCTAGTCGTTTCCATGGAACCCGTGGCCGATAATCCCGGCATGTTCCAGAGCAAGATTACGGTCGCCGCCGTTGAAGTGGCGAAGGACAAGCGTACGAGCGGGCAGATATCGTTCTTTGCGGGTGATACCATCCAGGTGGTCTATGTAGACCCGGACGACGAAGAGGACGTTTCGAAGCAGTCGTTCTACGCAGAATCGACGTACCCGTCCCCGAAATCGGTGCTTGCGCAGGATAGCGACTGTGACAATGTAGCTGACCAGTTGACGGTTTCGTTCACGAATGCGTTCGACGAGAACTTTGCTTTCGACAGCATCCGCGTGTATTTGGACGGTATGGCCGATACCGTAACGCTCCCGGTGCCTCAACCTGTGTTGGGCTTGAATAGCGTGACTATCCCGCTGACGGGCGTGGATGTGCCTGCGACCGCCGCTCCTAGCGGCAAGGCCGGCATCTACCTGTACACCAAGGGGCAGGTGTCTCGCGAGAATGCGAATATTACCGACGGCATTGCTCCGCAGCTCTTGAGTGTGACGATCCTTGAGAATCCCGAACCGCGTTCAGCTGAAGATACCTTGATGATTGCCTTTACCGAACCTGTGATGCTTGCTTCGTCGGCTGCTTGGCCCCTGGTAATCGAAGGAGTCTCCGGAGAGTCCATCTCCGTATCGGGCGTGGCGACGACAAATAACGATGGCAAGAGCTGGACGTTCGTCGTGACGGGGAATGACGATGGAAAATACATTCCCGTGGGCAAAATGGCGAACATCAAAACCGGCGTGACGATTACGGACGGAGCGCTCAATCCGCTGGATCCGGCATCGGCTTGCGCCCAGGGCGTGAAGATTGTGGAAACTCCGAAGCCTGTACCTATCACGCTTGCGGAAATCCGCGATAACGAAGGCGACGGGTTCCCTGACGAAATCTATCTGAAATTCGAAAAGAAGCTCCGCCCCCAGGACATGCTTGACAGCTTTGTCGTGGAATGGGGTATGGATAACATGACAAAGAGTTTCCTGCCTGCTGACTGGAAACATACGACGGAATACGGTGGACCGTCTAAGGATTCTATATCTATTATCACCATTGCGCTTACGCCATCGAATGGATTCCCGTTCGGTATGACGAGCGGTTCGCATGATGGCTACGGCCGTGTGACACCGCGGCTTGGACCCGAAGGAGGCTTCTTCGACAAGTTCTATTACGTGGTCGATAAGTGCCCGCCGGTCATTGTGAAGGCTACAAAGGAAACTTCCGGTTCATTTGAATTCCTCGAGGTGACTATGTCGGAGCCGCTCGTGACGATAGATAATGCTTCGCTTGAATACGTTGAAAGAAAACGTGGGTCGCAGACTGGTATTTATTTGAAGCCGAAGACCGTGACGACGAAGAGCGATGTGAAGGAAACTTATGGTTACACGGAAGAATCTGAAGGTGCGGTGCGCGTAGGTGACTACATTAGGTTGGTGCCGCTTTCAACGCTCTCGCGCTACAAGGACAAGGTGGGGAATTACCCCACGAGCCAGAATCCTTGGGTTATCGTGGGCGGAGCCTCTGCCGAAAAGACGAAGTTCAATGTATTCCTTGCGCATAACCTGACGAAGCCTTCCGTCAAGGAACCTTACGTGGGCAAGCCGGCGGCCGATGGCGAAACCTTCCGTGTCACAGCAGTCAAATTGAATGGGACGGAATCGCTTTTGGGCCTCAATGAGGGCAAGCTTACCGCAACGGGGATGGTACTCGATACGAATACCTACAAACATGCGGGGCCGCAGTTTATCGTAGAAATTACGATGCCTTCGGCCTTGCAGACGGATGAAAAGGGAGAACCGGTATTCGATTTCGAAATCGAAATAGCGATGGATCTTTTTGATAATCTCGGGCAGTTCATTGCGCATCAGGGCATAGACTTCAACATAAAGGACATCGGTTACGACAAGATTGGAGAAGATGGCGTGCTCCGCTTGAATGTGGAATGGATGGCTCCTAACGGGGCGCCTGCATCTAAGACGGGGCGCAAGATTGGAACGGGCGCCTATATTGCGAAGTTTGACTTTGTGTCGATGGCGACGTATGTCGCCGAAGTTGCAGCGAATCAAGATGACGGCTCTGTTTACAAAAAAGGCGATGCCATCAAGACATCGGACAATGCAACGAAGGTGTTCGGCTTCAAGCGTCCTAGGCGGAAATAGACGAGCGGTTTTTACTTAAACCGCTTGGCTCCCTGGTACTTGTGGCTCCAGTATTTGTCGCTCATGGGGGAAATCATGACGCCTTTGCTGGTGCTTGCATGGATGAATCGGTCGCCGTTGAGGTAGATGCCCACATGGTCGACTTTCCAGAAACTGCCGAAGAAAACGATGTCGCCTTCTTTCAGGCTCCCGCGGCTGACTTTTGAGCCGCGGCTGTCCTTGTATATTCCGGAGGAACTGTGGTCCAGAGCGATATTGTAGTAGCCCTTGTAGACTTGCATCACGAAGCCGGAACAGTCCGTTTTGGTCTTGGTGGCGGCACCGTAGACGTACTTTGCTCCGAGCCAGCCCTTGGCGTAGCTTTCGAGCGTTCCGCGTGATTCGGTTTTCGGGGCGACCCTGGCGGCTTCTTTCCGGGTGGCGGCATTGCGGACCTTGTCGACGGAATTCTCGTGCTTGCCGGAATCCGGTTTCGTGACGTTCTGGTCTTGCTCTGTTGCCGCAGCATCGGTGGAGGCCTGCTCCGAGGCGGTTTCGGTTGCGGGGATAGGCTTGTAACCGCCGATTTTGCGGTCATACCCTGTGCGTACAGGAATAGTGCAACCGATAAGCCACAGGCTTGCGCCTATGGTTATCAATGCGGTAATTCTTGAAAGCGAAACCATTTGAGATTTAGAATATTGCTATAGCGACTTTAGCGAAGTTACGGTTCTTCTCCGTAAACGAAATAGCGGCAATCTTCCATCTTTTCTTCGAAGAATTCGTCGCGGTCGACGTTCGTGAAGGTCTCGAAATTATTTTCGAGGGCGTTGGAGTACATGTATTCTTCAAACTTTACGGTAGTTTCATCTATCCATGTGTAGATTTCGGTAATTTTGCTGCTGGGATAGGTGTATTTCCAAACGCTGTCTGTCTTGGCAAAATTACAATCGTAGGTCTCTTCCTTTTTCTTGACCACTTCAAATTCCGGCTCGCTGGCTTTGTCGCCGCAAGCGGCCAGGGCGAAAAAGGCGGTAAGGGTAAAAAGCCAAAGGATTTTTTTCATAGGTGTTCCTTCTTATTTTAAAACTGTAGTAAAAGATATAATTTTTTTGGCTATATTTGCCCCCATGGAAAAAGTGAAGGTCCTTTTCGTTTGTCACGGCAATATCTGCCGTAGCCCCATGGCGGAATTCGTCATGAAGCACAAGCTCGCCTCTGCCGGAATCGAAGGCTTCGAGGTGGCGAGTGCTGCGACAAGTACCGAAGAGATCGGGAACCCGGTGTACCCGCCGGCAAGGCGCATGCTGAATTCCCACGGGATAGACTGCAGCGGCAAGCATGCCCGCCAGATGACGGTGCGGGATTACGAATACTACGACTATATCGTGCTCATGGACAGGAATAACCTGCGTAACATGCGCTGGATTTTGGGCGACGGGCATGATATGTCAAAGGTTTCCCTGCTGATGGACTGGGCCGGAAAATCGCGAGACGTGGCCGACCCGTGGTATACAGGTGATTTCCAGGCGACCTGGGACGACGTCAACGAAGGTTGTGACGCCATTATAGATAAATTAATATCTCGGTCTTAACCCGATTACAGAAATCCGTGCGGTTTGAAACCGAGTCCTTTCACGAGCTCGAAATCTTTGCAGCTGTTGACGCCTGCGGTGGTGAGCATGTCATCGGTGATGGCCGCGTTTGCCCCGCTCTTGAAGGCGCGCTTGCCGTCGTCGCCCAACACGCCGCGTCCGCCCGCGAGGCGGATGAAAGCCTTCGGGTTGATAAAGCGGTAAATCGCCACGATGCGGCAGAACTCGTCGTTCGTGAGCTTCGGGAGGTTTTCGTACGGGGTGCCGGGAATCGCGTTCAGCACGTTCATCGGGGTTGACTTGACCCCCAGTTTACGCAGGTCGAGGCACATGTCGATGCGGTCTTCCATCGTCTCGCCGAGGCCCATGATGCCTCCGCTGCAGATTTCAAGCCCCGCGGCAAGCGCATTCTGGAGGGCGCCGATCTTGTCGTCATAGGTGTGCGTGGTACACACGTCGGGGAAATGCCTGCGGTAGGTTTCCAAGTTGTTGTGGAAGCGGGTGAGGCCCGCCTCTTTCAGCTTGTCGAACTGCTCGCGGTTCAAAAGCCCTGCCGAGAGGCAAACGGAAAGCTTCGTCTCTTTTTTGAGGCGGCGGATGGCTTCGCCAATCTGTTCCACGTCGCGGTTTGAAAGCGTACGGCCCGAAGTCACGATGGAGTAGCGCGGAATGCCGGCAGCTTCTTTCTTCTTCGCGTCTTCCACGATTTCGTCGGCGCTGAGCAGTTTGTATTCCGGGGCACCGGTGTGGTAGTAGCTGCTCTGGGCACAGTATTTGCAGTTTTCGGAGCAACGGCCGCTGCGCGCGTTCACGATGGAACAGAAGTCAAAGTCGTCACCGTGGAATTTTTTGCGGATTTCGTTGGATGCCGAACAAAGTTCGTCAAGGTCCTCGTTGAGTAGTTTAATGGCCTCTTCGCGGTTGATTTCGTAACCGCCGAGCACTTTTTCTTTAAGTTCCTGGATAAAAGACATCTATCCACTCCTTGAACATTTTTTTCAAGTGCAAATATAGAAAAGAAATGTTATATTAAGATTGTAATTATTTTAGCTGAAGGGGGCCTTATGCTTAAGAAGATTTTCCTATCTGTCGCCATTACGGCGCTGCTTTTTACGGGTTGTGATTCCGATTCTTCAACGGCGCCGTCCTCTACGGCAAATGAGTCCCATTCTGTTAAGGGGGCTTTAGAAAAGAACGAACATAAAGACATCGGTTCCTATGATGAAGATGAAGGTGATTGTGTTGTAAAAAAGCTTTCCGCTAATTCCTTTTCTATGACGATAAAGGAGCCTGGGGTGACGACAAAGATCACGTCGACCTTCGTTGGTGATTATGTGGAAAATGAGTACTATACTACTTATGCGGAGTCGGTGCCGATGAGTTCTATTCAGTCGTGGTGCGAAGAGAATGAAGAAGAAGCGAAGACGAAGAATGCGACTGTGACATGCAGTGGTAGAACTATGACGATTAAGGAAATCGAAGAAGCTTACCTGACGTTTGAAGATGCTTTGATTTCTGCAAAGAGAACTTGTAATCAAATCGACAGTACTGATGAAGATGCTCCGGATACCCTTGAAATAATAACCCCTGAGGAAGATCATCCTGCAGTTTGCTCTTCTCGAACAACTGAGAACTCCTTTGTCATGCGTGCCGAAGATCAGGACTCTGTCAGGTTTGAGGCGACTGCGGAGTATGAAGGCGAACTATATACTTTCGTTATAGAACTGGAATTTGCTTCGAAGGTTTCGATGAGTGACATTGAAGAAGCTTGCGATGACTTGCGAGTCATGTATTCGGAAGGTGAAGATGAATCCGAGTCTGTGCAAGTCGTTTGCAATAATCGCATGATAATGGTATCGGGCAGGGAGGTGACGGACGAAAACCCAATTTCGAACATTGCCGCAAGCCTGTCTGATTTCTGTAACGAGATTGATTTGACAGGGGAGTTCCCCGATTAACGGTAGAACGATTTTTTAGTCTTTCTTTTGACGGGGCATCAACCGGTCTTGTTTCTCGTTTAAACTATTCTGGATTTTGAGAATTCCATCCAGGGTGGTGTCGGCCATACTCAGGGTTTCCATATGGGAAATTCTTTCCTTGAATGTGGAGTCGCTAAGGCGCCTCGGGTGGCCGCGGTGGTTAATCTGGAAAATCCTCCGTTGCCGCTTGTCAAAAATATCGTTGTAGGAGATGCTAAAAATGTAGGCGATGGAGGCGTTCCTGAAAGACATCTTGCCGGGATCGTCGGGCAACTGCTTGAGTTTTCCGTTCAGGATTTTGAGGTACTCCGTCAGTTCCGGCTCGTAGCATTTGATCATGTCCGGCTCGTCCATCATGCAATTGGGCCTGCGCACGTCGGTTTTGTACTTGAAGGTCGCCATTTTCATCGACTCCAAGGATTTTTCGCTCACGACTCCTTCCACAAAAGAAATCAAGGGCTTGGCGTCTACAAAATTGATTCCACGGTGATCTTTCTTGATGTCGACAAACAGGGTGTCGTCGGCTATGTGGCTGTTGAAAATGGGCTGCGCTTGGCTTATTTCGATTTCGTTTGAACGCTCCGATATTTCGTTTGCGTTGCTTGCCGCAATGTTCGCTTGAAGGGCGGTGAAACCGGCTACTATGGTTGTTAGAAAACTAAAAAAAGCTATTACAACACTCCAAAAATCGAAGTCTTGATACCATCTTTTTTCTGAACGATACGGTTTTTCCATATAAAGCCTCCTTTTCTCAAAAGTACTTAAAAAAGAAAAAAGGAGGTGTAAAATTATGTACAAACGATTGAATTTGGCTATAAAAAAGGCCCGGCAATGCCGGGCTTCTTTTGTAAATCAAAGACTCAATTTTATTAAATAAACGAGCAGGACAAGGCGCGAGGCCTCGTAGCGTACTAAAAGGTACGTGAGAGGCCGAGAAACGCCGTAATGCGAAGTTTATTATGCGAACGGCGGGATGACCTGCCACAAAACTGCCTTATGGGCGTGCAGGCGGTTTTCCGCTTCTTCGAAACTCATGTTCACGTCGAGGTTGTCCATCACGGAGTCCGTGATTTCTTCGCCGCGGTGAGCCGGGAGGCAGTGGCTGACCTTGCAATGTGCCGGGGCGAGCTTCAAGAGTTCGTCGTTGATCTGGAACGGCAAGAAGTGAGACTGCTTCGTGGCCTTTTCGCCTTCCTGACCCATGGAAACCCACACGTCGCTATAGAGGATGTCGGCATCCTTGACGGCGTCCTTCGGGTCGTTGAACACGCGGTACTGG
>Ga0310786_10011968_pt1 | contig 10785 bp, 7 predicted proteins | sample AusTroGonzalo_MG_FD_203881 | JGI IMG/M metagenome (GOLD analysis project Ga0310786, IMG submission 203881) | Bovine rumen microbial communities from tropical cattle in Woodstock, Queensland, Australia - Gonzalo_03 (v2) (version 2) | ecosystem: Host-associated > Mammals > Digestive system >...
TATCTTCAGGCTTTGGATGCCCGTCAACTCTGCTTCGCGGTTCTGTATCTGCAGCAGGTAGTCCTTGCCGCTGTAGGCAATACGTCGCAACTCGTCTAACTCGACATTAACGCCGTCACGGATGACACCTCCCTTCTGCACCAGCTGCGGAGGGTCGGCGGTTACCTCGTTGCGGATACGGTCGCGGATGCTCTCGCAGAGCGACAGACGCTCGCCAAAGCCCTTCAGCGCCTCGTTGCTAGTATGCAGACACGCCTCCTTGATGGGCTGCACCGCCTCGAGGGCCGTCTTCAACTGCACCACTTCACGGGGCGACACCCGCCCTACGGCTACCTTCGAGACGATGCGCTCCAAGTCGCCTATGCGGTGCAGTTGCTCGTCGACGAGTTGGCGGAAGTCTGGTTCGCGGAAGAAGTAGTCCACCACGTCGAGGCGCTCATTGATGGGCTTCTCGTCCTTCAGCGGGAAGACGAGCCAGCGACGCAACAGACGGCATCCCATGGGCGAGACGGTGTGGTCGATAACGTCGAGCAGGCTCCTGCCGTCCTCCTGCATGGGCTGCAGCAGCTCCAGAGAGCGTATGGTGAACTTGTCCAGACGCACATACTTCTCCTCTTCGATGCGCGAGATGCTGGTGATGTGACCTATCTGCGTATGCTGTGTCTGCTCCAGATATTGCAGAATGGCACCGGCAGCAGTAGTGCCGTTCTTCAGGTGTTCCACACCGAAGCCTTTCAGCGTCTTCACACCGAAATGCTTCAGCAGTTTCTGGCGTGCCGTCTGCTCGGTGTACACCCAGTCATCCAGTTCGAACGTGAAGTAGCGGTTGCCGAAGTAGCGCTCGAAGTCATGCTTCCGCCCCCGCTCGAAAAGTATCTCCTTGGGTTGGAAGTTGGAGAGCAGCTTCTCCACATAGTCATAGGTGCCCTCACCGGTAAGGAACTCACCTGTACTGATGTCGAGGAAACTAACGCCACAGGCCGACTTGCCAAAATGGACAGAGGCCAGAAAGTTATTCTCCTTGTAGTTCAGCACGTTGTCGGAGAGTGCCACACCGGGGGTCACCAGCTCGGTGATGCCACGCTTGACGAGTTTCTTCGTCAGCTTTGGGTCTTCCAACTGGTCGCAGATGGCTACGCGTCGTCCGGCACGAATCAGTTTGGGCAGGTAGGTGTCGAGGGCGTGATGGGGGAAGCCCGCCATCTCGTCCCCTTTGTTGTAGCCGTTGTTGCGCTTGGTCAGGGTGATGCCTAGAATGCGGGAGGCCACGACTGCGTCCTCGCAATAGGTCTCGTAGAAGTCGCCGCAACGGAACAGCAGCAACGCGTCGGGATGCTTGGCCTTCAGGTCGAAGAACTGCTTCATCATCGGGGTCAGCTCCCCGTCTTTCTTTGCCATGTCTTTCTTTCCTTTCGTGATTGAGTCTGCAAAATTAGGCAAAAAAAACGAATTATGAACCTTTCGGGGCAAAAAAACTTGAAAAAGGCGTTGATTGGACTGAGATTAGAGTTTCACCCTGAGTTGCAGGTCGAGATCTGTCTGATAGGAATGGTTGATCTGCTGGAGGGCGCTACCGATGCTTTGGCGGTCGAAGTACTTGGTATGGCCTATGCGAAGGGCTAGTCGGAAGCGGCTTCCCACGTCGACACGTGAGGACATAGCCAGCCGCATGCCCCGGCCATAATAGGTGGGGAAGTAGAACTCATGCTGCAGCTGACGCTCGTACACGTAGATGCGGCTCTGGTAGGAGTCGGTGTCGAAATAGGCTACCAGCGCGTTCAGCTGCAGATGAGAAAACCGCTTGACGCCCTTGTCTGGAAGGGGCTGCCGGCCTTGCTGCAAGCCAGGCATCCAGGTCAGTTGCTGGCTCAGCATCCAGCCGTTATCGTTCTGCTTGTAATTGGTGTGGCTCATGTCGGCCTGCGTCTTCAGCGTCAGCTGACCGAGGTCGTAAGACAGCGCGAGCCGTTCACGGTGGTCGTTGTTGGCCACGAGGGCTGTCTTGGTCTCGTTGTCTTTCTGCCTGAGATGCGAGCGATGACGAGCCATCAGCGTCCAACGGCGACGACGGTATGTGGCTTGTAGCAATAGGTCTGTGTCATGCGAGCTTTGCGACACCTGATAACGTGCCCAAGGGAAGTAGGCATAGTCGGCATAGCCCTGCAGGGTGAGATGTGCCAGCGGGTTCCAGGTGGCTCCTAGGTAGAAACCGCTCTCGTTCTGCGTGCGCCCGCCCTCACTGAAACTGTGACCGTAGAGCGTTGTGTAGCGGAAGCTGTAGAATCGTTGCAAAGCCAACAGCGAGAGCCGTGCCGACGGCTGTAGGCTCAGGGCATTGACGGTGGCCAGCGCCCCATGGCCATCGGTGGCCGTCTCGCCTGACAAGGCCAGCCGATGATGCATGAAGCGGTAGTCGGCCCCCACGTTCGTGAAGTGCCGCCCGTGGGCGTAGTGCTGTCGAAAGAGTACATTCCGCTGTGGTTGTAGCTCGCGGTCAAGCGTTGATGTCACAGCCGTCAGGCCAAGTTGTAACGGACCCTGCCGATAGGCCAGGCGGGCACCGCCAGCGGCAATGTGGGTGTTGTTCTTTTTGGCCATCTCGGTGGGCGTACGGTGATAGCCACTGGTGATGAGCGTCTGTGCATCGCCGCTGGTGGTCAGCGTGGCGTCGACAGGCCTGCGAGAGGCGAAGGCTGAGAGCAGCAGCTGATGGCCAGCCACAGGGCGAAGCAGACTGACGGTGGCAGATGCGCCCAAGAAATAGTCGCTCTCAGCACGTGAGCTGTGGGGGCGGATGGCCTGCACGCTGCGTCCCAGACTCTGTAGCGTGGCCAGCTTGCCCAGTTGGAAACTTTGACCCAGCACCAGACCCATGCCTGCCGCCAGCTTATATTTACCCATGACAAGGTTATCAAGACGACCCACTTTCTTCAGCTGCAAATAGTAAGAATAGTAGTCGTAGCCCCAGCGGTTTTTCTGGGCGAAGAATGGCTCGCCCGCATCCTGTGCCCCAATGATTCCCGCACGCAGATGGTTGTCGCTGTTCAGTTCATAGCGTAGCGAATGGCGATAACGATAGCCCAGATACCCATTGCGGTCGCCTTGCCGACGGTAAAAAGGTACTCTCACTGTGGTTGTGAGCGTATGGTGTGCGTGATGCAAAAGACTGTCAATCCTAATGGTATATGGTGCTGGTGCAACGGTGGTGTTGCTGTTGTCGATATAGACAAAGAAAGGCAGCAACGCCAACTGCTGATAGTCGAGCGAACGCACCATGCGCAACTCACCCAGCGATCGCATGGGGCCATAGCGGTGCAGGTATTCCTGCAAGTCCATCACCTGCTGCTCACTAAGAAAAGGCAGCTGCTCCAGCTCTTCGCGGGTGCAGCTGTTCAGTTCCAGCGGATGCGACGCCAACTGTTCCAGCAGTTCATAGCTGTCGGCCAAGCTTTCGGCATCCTCTTCATCCTCGCCGACCATCATGACATCGTCGTACACCTGCTGCCATGACTGCCCCTGTGCCATGACAGGCACCAAGGCCAACAGCAGAACGGCCAACGCCCGGAGCAGCGACATCATCGGCTTATCCCAACACTTCGATGGCACGGCGTGTGCGACGCAGTGTCTCCTCCTTACCCAGGAAAGCAGAAATGTCGAACATGCCAGGACCCTTTCCTTCGCCGACGAGGGCCAGGCGCCAAGCGTTCATCACGTTGCCCAGCTTCAGTTCCTGCTGTTCTATCCAGGCATGCACTACCTGCTCCTGATGTTCCAGCGAAAAGTCGTCAAGCCCCTCCAGCACCTCGCAGAGAGCATTGAGTGTCTGGGCGGAGTCTTCCTTCCAGCGCTTCTTGGCCGTCTTCTCATCATACTCCTTAGGTGCCTCGAAGAAGAAGGAACACAGCGGCCACAGTTCCTTGACGAACGACACGCGATCCTTCATCATAGCCACCACCTGCGTGATACGCTCCAGTGAGTCCTTCACGCCATGCTCACGGCAGATGGGCTCAAAAAGGGTAGCAATTTCTTCGGCACTCTTACGCAAGATGTACTCGTGGTTGAACCAGATGCCCTTCTCGTATGCAAACTTTGCACCTGCCTTCGAACACTTTGTGATGTCGAAGAGCGGCACCAGTTCGTCCAGCAAGAACAGCTCCTGCTCGCCGCCAGGGTTCCATCCCAGCAGGGCGAGGAAGTTGACCACGGCCTCGGGGAAATAGCCCTGCTCGCGGTAGCCGCTGCAGAAGACGGCGTTACCCTCGGCATCAGTAGAGTGCCAGTCGAGCGGGAAGACCGGGAATCCTAGCCGGTCGCCGTCGCGCTTGCTCAGCTTCCCCTTGCCGTCGGGTTTCAGCAGCAGCGGCAGGTGAGCAAAACGGGGCATCGTGTCCTGCCATCCGAAAGCTTCGTATAGCATGACGTGCAGCGGTGCCGACGGCAGCCACTCTTCACCACGGATGACGTGGGTGATTTCCATCAGGTGGTCGTCGACAATGTTAGCCAAATGGTAGGTGGGCAGTTCGTCGTGACGTTTGTAGAGCACCTTATCGTCGCAGATCTCACTCTTCACGCGTACCTCACCACGGATCATATCGTCTACCAGCACCTCCTGTCCCGACTCCACTTTGAAGCGCACCACCCAAGTGTCTGTGTCGGCCATCAGCCGCTCCACCTCATCCTGAGGCAGCGTCAGCGAATTGCGCATCTCCAGACGCGTGCGGCAGTCGTACTGGAAATTCTCCACCTGCTCACGCTTCGCTGCCAGTTCCTCGGCTGTGTCGAAGGCCACGTAGGCACGGCCTTTGTCTACCAGCTCACGCACATATTTCTTGTAAATATCACTGCGCTCGCTCTGACGATACGGACCATAATTGCCACCGAAGCTGACACCCTCGTCGAACTGGATGCCCAGCCAACGGAAAGCCTCAATGATGTATTCCTCAGCCTTTGGCACAAAGCGTGTGCGGTCAGTGTCCTCAATGCGGAACACCAGATCGCCGCCATGCTGGCGAGCAAACAAGTAATTGTACAAGGCAGTGCGCACACCGCCAATATGCAGGGGACCCGTAGGACTGGGTGCAAAGCGCACCCGAACTCGTCTTTCTGACATTTTTTTCAAAACTTTTTATTTTTAGTCGTGCAAAGGTACGAATAAGTGAGTAAAATGCAAAGAAAAAAAACTATTTTCTTTCATTTTCGAGCGAAAGTACTTTCGGACAAAGGCCAAAGGTACGAATAAGTGAGTAAAATGCAAAGAAAAGGCTTTATTTCTTTCATTTTCGAGCGAAAGTACATTCGGCGCAAGCCAAAGGTACGAATAAGTGAGTAAAATGCAAAGAAAAAAACATTATTTCTTTCATTTTCGAGCGAAAGTACATTCGGTGCAAGCCAAAGGTACGAATAAGTGAGAAAAAATTGCCAATATATTTTGTTGTATGAAAAAAAAGCATTACCTTTACAGCCCGATTCAGTTATTGAATTTGTTTCAAACATTATTTATTTACTAAAACCATTACTATTATGAAAACAATCGATTTGGTGAAACAGTATTTACAAGATGAAGGTTACAAATACGAGATTGACCAGGACGGTGACGTCCACTTCAAGTATCAGGGTGTCAACCTGTTCTATACCGACAGTGGCAACGACTCGCTGTTCTTCCGTATCATCATGCCAAGCATCTACACCGTGGAGAACAATCGCACGAAAGTGCTTGAGGCCTGCAACACCGTCACACGCGACATCAAGGTGCTCAAGGCATTCCTCGTCGGCGACAACCTCTGGCTCGACATCGAGATGTTCATCGACTCCACTCCCGAATTCAACGATTTCTTCCCCCGTTGCCTCGACATTCTCTACGAAGGCCGCAAGCGTGTTGCTGCAGAAATTTTTAATGACTAAAAAATGGCCATTCTCAACGAACAAACCAAGATAGGCAAGTACTCGGTGCAGAGGCTCATCAAGTCGAACCTCTACACCGAGACTTATCGTGCCGTAGACGAAGACAACAATCCTTTCTTCCTGAAGCTGTTCGTCATGGGCCGCATTCCATCAAAGCTGCTCAACAAACAGACGGAAACTGTAAAGGAAATAGAATATGCCCAGCTTTTGAAGCACCGCAACATCGTGGGCTTCGTGGAAAAAGGAACCCTGGAAAACGAGGGAGGGAAATGCCAATACTACGTGACCGACTACCTGAACGGTCAGATACTCTCTGACTATGTGCAGCAGAAAGGGTCGTTGACAGAGGGCGAGGCCATCACGATTTTCCGTGGCATCCTGCAAGGACTGACACACTTGCACCAGCAACAGCCTGTATTGTGTCATAATGACTTGGACCCCAGTAACGTGATGCTCTCTGATACTGCCGATGGCGAGCCGAAGATCATCGACCTGGGACACGTGTCGAAACGCTGCAGCGGCATTGTCGATTTCGACACCTCCGACCTGGACATCCTCTATCATGCCAACGAGAACATGGTGAGCATCTTCGACGAGCAGGGCGACATCTTCTCTGCCTGTGCCGTCCTCTACTTCATGCTCTCGGGCAAGGCACCCTGGCAGATGGTCTTCGAAGAGGGCACTGCCTATAAAGAACGCTTCTTCATGCTCACCCAGCATAGAAAGGCTGAGAAGCTGAACCTAGATGATGTCAACGCCTCCGACAAGACCAAGGCCATACTGGAAAAAGGTCTTGCCCTGAAGTTCAACGACCGCTTCGGCAGCATCGACGAAATTCTGTCCATGCTCAACGAAAACCCTAAGAAAACCGACAAGCCGAGCGACGACGACAGCGACAGCGGCATCAAGAAGAGCCATGAACGTGGCATCAATGATGTCACCTTCGACATCAAGCGCGGCGGTGGTAACGGCTTCAAGGACATTGCTGGCATGCAAAACCTGAAAGACTACCTTTCGCAGAAGGTTATCTTTGTCATCAAGAACAAAGAGGTGGCCGAAGAGTACAAGCTCGTGCCTCCCAACGGCATGCTACTCTACGGACCCCCGGGCTGTGGCAAAACCTATTTCGCCGAGAAGTTCGCCGAAGAGACGGGCTTCAACTTCATCCTTGTCAAAAGCAGCGATCTGGGCAGTTCCTATATACACGGCTCACAGGAAAAAATCAGCCAGCTCTTCAACCAGGCAGAGAAGAATTCACCTATCGTGGTGTGTTTCGATGAGTTCGATGCCCTTGTGCCAGACCGTTCTGCCTCTGGCAGCCAGTATGTGTCGAGCGAGGTGAACGAGTTTCTCTCGCAGATGAACAACTGCTCCAAACGAGGCATCTTCATCGTGGCCACCAGCAACCGCCCCGACAAGATCGACCCGGCCATCCTGCGTACCGGACGCATCGATAAGATGGTCTATGTGCCGCTGCCCGATTTCGAGGCCCGCCGCGAGATGTTCAAACTCTATCTCAACCAGCGACCCGTGGGTGACGACATCGACTTTGACACCCTCGCCCGTCAGACTGACGGCTACATTGCTAGCGACATTGCGTTCATCGTGAACGACTCGGCCATGACTGCCGCTTTCAGCCGCAGTAAGATTACCAATCAGCTGTTGCAGGATGTCATCAAGTGTACGCACCCCTCCGTCAGGAAGGAAAGCCTCCGCATGTACGACGAGATACAGCAGAAGATGGAGTCGACTGGCCGCAGAAGCCTGACAGACAGAATCGGCTTTATCCATTACGATTAAACCTATGCAGCACATTCTTATCGCCGACCAGTACAATCGCTACAAGCAACTGCTTTTGAAAGACAACGGGGAAGAACCGTGTGTCTACATGGGTGAATATCTGGCTGTACAAGTGGAGAGACTATTGGATAACGAGAAGGTAGCACACATCGTCTGGGAATGCCCTGAAGGGCTAGAGAGCTGCCTAGTGGAGAAGACGGAAGGCAGAAAACTTAGAATCACAACGGTAGAGGCAAGGGGTAACTTCTTGAAAGAAGACTCGCTGGTCCTGCCATGCCTCAACGACGAAGCCACCCTCATTTGGCAAAACCTCTGCCATTACTCCGATGAAAAGGGAGCAATACGTTATGATCCTTATTACGATGCGCTACCCGCCTTTGCCGGTGCCGATGACGGTACAACCATGGATCAGCTGCGTCAACATCTTGAAAAACTGGTGACCTCTGCATGCAACTACAATCAGGGCGACACCGTCGTGCTGGCAGGCAACATGGGGCGCAGCAACCTGCTTCACGACGTGCTTCGCCGCACCATGGGCGTCAAGACGATTGCCGTCGACACCAGCCATGCTACTGATGACCCTTCGCTACACCATTACGACATCACCGACAGCAACAGCAGTCTACGACTTTACATGTGCGGAACAACCGACCAGACACAAGCCACACTGATACTGCCCACCGTCTGCGGAAAGGAATATACCGCCATGCTTGCCAGTGACGATGCGAACAGCGCCGCAACCATTTTCCCTGGAGTAACGGTAAAAGACTTGTTCCAAGACAACAATCCAGACATGCTCGTACAGGGCGGCGGCGTGAAAAGCTTCAGGCTGCGCACCGATGCCGACATGATGGGCAACCAATGGCTCACTGTCAGCCGTGCTGACGGCAGCACCTGCCGTTTCTTCGCCATGGCAGAAATCATCGAGAAAGGCACTGCCGATTCGATCATATCAACAAAGACAAAGACAGAGAAACCACAATGACAGAGTATCTCTCACAATATCTGGCCAGCGATGACCAGCTACAGCAGCAGGAACAAGAGCTACGCCAGACCATGGCCCAAAGCCTGCGCACCAATGACCGGTTGCGTACCTTCCTGCAACTCTACCTGTTGGCCAAGTGTGCCATGGAACAGTTGGACAAGATTGACAAGAAGGGGTTTGTGCAACAACTGCTGGATGATGTTGCCCGGGAACGTACCAACCTTGACAAGCACCTGGCCGAGCGGGCCGGAGAGGTGCGCTTAAACCTCGACAAACTCACCAGCCAGGTGGAGGAAGTAAAAGCAGAACTCCACCAGCACGATGCCTGCATACGCGATGTGCTTCAGGGACTGGGCGAGAAGGGAAACACCGAGCGCATCAACAGCCTCAAAGACTCCATCTCGCAACAGATGGAGGAACTGGAAGCCAACATTTCTGCCATTGTCAACATCAGGCAGCAAGAGAGCTTCTTGCAGATGTGTGCACTTGCCGACGCACAGACACGGCAACAATGAGCGAAGAGGTTGTATTGCGATACGGCTTCCTCTGGCCCGATACACAGGCCTTGGGGCCTGGCCACCGCTTCGCACTGTGGCTGCAAGGATGTGGCCGACGGTGCTACCGCTGTGCTACACCTGAGCTTCAACCCCTGGAAGGAGGCCATCAGTGCTGCACAGAGCAACTGGCTGCCGAGATCTGCGAAACGCCACAGGTGACAGGACTCACCATCTCCGGTGGCGAGCCATTGCTGCAAGCCCCCGCGCTAGCACTGATGCTTGCACAAGTCAAAGAGCGGCGACCCGACATGGATGTCATCCTTTTCACAGGCTACCTGATGGAAGATCTACAGTCAGTCCAGGCAAAAGCCTTGCTCAACTATATCGACTTGCTCATTGACGGCGAGTACTACGACGAACTGAACGACAACCGGGGACTAAGAGGTTCCAGCAACCAGCGGCTGCACTTTGTCACCGACCGTCTGCTGCCTTGGAAGGACGAATTACTACATAGTCCGCGAAACCGCGAGATGCACCTCTTGGGCGACCACGACCTGCTTACCATCGGCATTGCCCCTAAATTATAAGAATTAAACAATAATATAAAATGGCTCGCACCCCCAAACGACACGACCGTGACTATTATCGCCGACATCTTTACGGGCAATGGGATCCACACCAATATAGCACTGTGTGGCTGGAGAACGATGTTTACCGCCAACTGTTGCGCGACATCGAATACTATCGAGCCCACCCCCAGAATGCCGACCCACGCAGCGTGCTCCAACTGTTGAGCAACATCATGGCGGCCTGGCGCGACGAGCGACAGCAGTTCACTAATGTCATGAACGACATGATTGCCCATTACAAGGAAGCTGTCAACGTCATCAGAGGCGACGAGCAGGAAATCGAGCGTCTGCAGGGAGTCATCAACACGCTGCAACGGCAAATCAACGATGCCATCTGTCGGCAGAACGAGCTGCAACGGCAGATAGACGAAATTCACCGCCAGAAGCAGCAAGACCACAACCTGGCCATTAAATACCGTAACGATGCCGTGAAGGAATTCAACTCTGTGGCACACGATATCTACTTCCAAAAATATGCGTCCGACGAACTCAATGCCATCAATCACCAGATAGAGCAAATGGACCGTCTGCAGTTGGCTGATGCCGCCATTCAGGGACTCGCCGTAGAGTGCCTCACCCACCTCTATGCCACCCGTCAGAAGGTAGAGCGCATGAAAGCAGAGTTTGCCATGCTCCACACCGTTGTCAGCCAACAGGCACAAGAGCTGATGGAGCAATATGAGAAATGGCGCGACGACATGTATTTCGACGAAAACGAGCCGCAGCCACAACGCCACATCGACATGAACTTCTGGTCGAGGGGACTCTTTGCAGAGGCTTTTCAGGAAGTGCAGAACCTGCGCCACAACCTGCAGCAAGCCCCTACTGCCCCCGGCTACATGATCGACCAATTGGAGCGTGACATGCAGACCATCGTCAATTTGCGTCGCGACGGTGAGGCCATCGTTGATGACGTGATGAAGATGAGCTTGCAGTCGGAACTCGTAGAGGCGATGGGTCACCTCTCGACACT
>Ga0310786_10011969_pt1 | contig 10785 bp, 6 predicted proteins | sample AusTroGonzalo_MG_FD_203881 | JGI IMG/M metagenome (GOLD analysis project Ga0310786, IMG submission 203881) | Bovine rumen microbial communities from tropical cattle in Woodstock, Queensland, Australia - Gonzalo_03 (v2) (version 2) | ecosystem: Host-associated > Mammals > Digestive system >...
CGATCGAGAACGACCTGCGCTTCATGGGCACGAGTGGCGACAAGATCAGGGACATGATCCTGCGTCCGAAGGGCGCCAACAACGAAATCGACGGCGGAAAGGCCCTGAGCCGCCGCGAGCTGAAGGAGATTTTCAAGAAATTCGACGCCCAGTTCAACACGGGGGCGGGGCGCATCACCATCGTGGAGAACTTCTACAAGGACGCGATGGCGCGCTGCGGCTTCAACGGCAGCAAGGAGGACTTCATCTCGAAGTACCTGAAGCCGTCTATGCACGGCATCGACCCCACCAAGAAGATCTACTTCGAGACGGACGAGGCGAACGCCAACAGCCCCGATCCGACGAAGCGCATGAAGATGAGCGAGACGGGCTTCCGCGCCTACCTCATCAGCCTCGACAACCTCGTGGCGGACGCGAAGAACCGCATCGACGCCGAGAAGTCGTTCAAGGACATCGCGCGCACGGTGGCGAAGAACCCGGAGAACTTCGGCGCGGGCATCCCCGCGGAAGACGTGGCGAAGATCCGCTCCGCGCTGCAGAATCTCCTCAAGAGGGACGGCGTCGCCATCAAGGACCTCGGGTTCGGCACGGCCGGCACGACGCTGGAGCTGTTCCTCAACAAGGTCCTTCCCGTCATGGTGCGCCAGGCGGCCGAGAACATCCGCGACTACGCCGACAAGGACAATCCCGCCAGCGTGGAGGAGATACTGGACGGGGATCTTTCCATCGACAAGATCGTCGAGACCGCGAAGCGCTTCATAGAGGGCGCGAACAAGGTGGCCGAGAAGGAGGCGGAGGCTCCGAAGGCCGGCGGCGGCGACGTGCTAGAGGCGCTCCAGAACCTCATAGCGAACCAGGTCGCGACGCAGCGCAAGCTTGCGGTGTTCGGGCACGCCCGTGAGAAGTTCGTGCTCAACGTCAACATGCCCAGGGGCGGCGGGCAGAACCTCGCCAGGGACGTCGCGAAGCTCACCGAGACGTACGCCAAGGAGGCGGAGCTCGAGAACTACGCCACCAAGTTCCTCTTCGACAACTACGCCAAGGCCGCGCAGGACATTCCGCAGCAGGACGCGAGTTTCGTCGACAAGGCGAAGGAACACGTCAACAAGCTCGTCGTCGCCGGCCAACTCAACTACGGCGAGCGCTGGGCGCTCAACAAGCCGGCCGATCTCAAGGACGTCAAACTCAGGGCCGGCGGGAACGTGCAGAGCTTCCTTAAGGACATGTCCAACGAGGCGATCGACCTCGCCAACGAGTTCCGCGGCGGAATGCCGATGGTGGACAACCTCCTCAAGCACACGATCCCCAACATCCTCAACCGGAAGATCGAGAACGCCGTCGCCTCGAACGGCGTGGCGAGACTGAACATCGACGAAGAGTCGCGTCCGGAAGCCAAGAAGCAGCTGCGGCTCGCGGTGAAGGCGTACAGGCAGTTCTTCGAGAAGAGCGAAGTCGCGCTCGTCGGCAAGGCCATGCAGGGCTTCAGGTCGCAGCTCGAGCGCCTCTACAAGAAGGGCAACATCACCCTCGACGAGTACAACAACCTCCTCTTCGACCACAAGGCGAGGCTCGACAGCGCGCTCAACCGCGCGGTAGAGCGCTTCTACTCCGAGGCTCCGCTCCCGGTCAAGGACACGGACGACGCGACGATCGCGGCGGGCGCGAAGCGGCTCGAGGAGCTCTTCAGCGAGGAGAAGGACGCCGTAACCGGCGAGATGCGCCAGCGCATCAGCACCATCGTGCTCGCGAACGCCTACGGCGGCGAGGAGAAGAGGAAGCTACTGGACGTCAAGGCGCACGTTGACGCCTGCCGCCAGAGCCTGGCCCAGAGCGGCGTCAAGCTCGCGCAGGAACTCGACGACGCCGATCTCAACATCGCGCTCGTCAAGCTCTACTACAAGACGCTCGAGAAGAAGATGGAGAGCACGAAGCTAGGCCACCGCCAGGTCGGCGAGAAGCTCAACGACAGCGTGCAGAGCTCGTTCGTCTCGGCGGCGAAGGACCTCGTCAACACCGTCAACAAGCTGTGCGCCAAGCTCGACAAGGCGATGCGCAAGTACATCGAGCCGGGCGTCGACACCTCCCTCGCGACCAGGAAGCTGCTCGAGGACTACGAGCAGGCCATCGGCAAGGACGGCATGAAGGCGATGAGGAAGAGCTTCGCGGACGGCGTCATACTCTCGCTCAAGGGCGCGACGGACGAGATCAAGCGCAGGTTCCTCACCAACCCCGAGACGTACACGAAGAAGAACGTGGACGCGGACGACATCGCGCTGTCGTTCTTCGACCTGGCCGGCAAGGACAAGATGTACTCGAAGGAGAACATCGCCTACGTCTACCAGAGCGTCGCCGACGAGCGCACCGAGGCCGTCAACAGCTGGATAGAGAACCCGACGGGCAAGGACGGCAAGAGCACGCTCGCGGCGGATCTCCTCGCCGACCACACGACCCGCGTCCTGGCGAAGGACTCGAAGGTGAACGCCTACGCCTCCTCGCTCCCCCAGAACGAACTGAGGAACATCATCGAAGCCGCCGTGAAGGAGGCCCTGGCGTTCGCCCAGAAGTACGCCCTCTCGTTCGCGACCGGCGGGAAGGACGAGTTCCTGAAGCGCGTCAACGCGCACATCCAGGGCATCGTCGACAAGCACATCGAAAGCCATGCGAAGTTCCGCGACGCGTTCCTCAAGGAGGCGTATCCGATCCTGGAGAAGTACGACGACGCGCTGCGCACCCCCGAGAGGAGAGGCAAGGAGATCGCCGCCGACAAGATGAACGAGATCCTCGACGACGTCAGCCGCCAGAAGGAGCCGCCGAAGGTCAAGGGTTTCGCCGTCGCGTTCGACGGAATGCTGAGGAAGATGCTGGACACCAAGGTCGAAATGAAGGTCTCGGAGTTCATGGCCTACAGCAAGAAGATCACCGAGGCGTACGAGAGGTGCATGCCGGCCTTCAACGAGAAGGCCAAGGCGATGGAGGCGGAGCTCAGGGAGTCCGGAGCCGACGACGACGACATCCGCTACTTCAACGACACGATCATGCCGGTCCTGCGCCAGAGATTCGAGACGAAGATACAGGGCGAGCCCGACTCGTACCTGAACGCGAACTCGGCCAAGATCGCGGAGCTGGAAGCGAGCATACAAATATCCGAGGTGATCTACGCCCTCGACGACATGAACCTCACGACGGACAGGGGTCTCTCCACCGTGCTGAGGGGCGTCGGGTTCGACGGCCTGATCTTCAAGACCGATGTCGGCAAGCAGGTCAAGGACGCGATTGCCGCCTACGCCGGGACCGAGGACGGGAAGAAAATCGTCTCCGCGGCGCGCAAGGCCGCCATGACGAAAGTCGCGTACGGCACGAACACAACGAGCGCCGCCGTGATCGAGGCCGACAAGGACATCCAGAAGTTCAGGAACTTCGTCCGCGACGCCGCGTTCGGCTACCAGGCCGCCGTGCTCGAGGGCGAGTTCAAGATGGATCAGGTCGAGCCGGCCGTCAAGCTCTTCGAGATGTGGCTCGAAAAGTACAACCTGCCGGACATACAGATCTCCGGCAGTGACTTCAACGGCACGCTCAAGGCGGCGGCGACGCTGCACTTCAAGAAGCGCATCGCGACTCTCCAGAAGGAGATCGCCGAGAACGGCGCGGCGAGCGAGCCGCTCCTCTCAGCGAACTACATCAAGGAGTTCACGGCGTACCTCAACGAGGTCGGGCGCGAGGCGATCTTCAGCTCGATGGAGAACGACCTCATCAAGAGCCGCATGAACGAGATCATGGCCGACAAGAAGCACGAAGTCGCCTACCAGTTCCCGCCCGAGAGCGCGACGGAGCTGAGGCAGGTCGTGCATTTGAACCTCGTCGGGCTCCAGGTCCACCTCATAGAGGCGACCGGCCGCGCGAAGACGGCGCTCGAGAACAAGGTTGTGTCCCTCGAGGATATGCACCGCTGGAGCGACATCATCACCGGGGAGTTCAACCGCCAGGTGGCCGATTCCGGCGCGGTCCTCGACCAGTACCACCAGTTCGCGAGCTCCCGCGTCGAAATGATGGTGTCCATCGACCTCAATGTCGTTTCCGGCGACAAGGCGATCGACGTGTACGTCCTGGACGCCCTGAAGGAACACTTCAATGGCGTCGACATCACGGCCGAGGGCGCGGTCCCCAGGAAGATAGAGGACAAGCACAAGACGACGGTCGCCATGCTGTCCGCGCATCTGAAGGGGCTCATCAGGGATGCCATAGAGAACCAGAAGAACACGCTCAAGGACGAGGCTATGAAGAACACCGACCCCAATGCGATACACTTCCGCTTCCCGGGGGCGGAGAAGCTCGAGAGGATGTTCCGCATTACGACCGACACCGTCATGGAAGCCTTCGTCGGCAACAAGAACGATCCGTTCTACGGATTCTTCCGCGCCATCGAGAAGGAATTGGGCATCAAGCGCTGACAACGGCGAAAGAGAGGTAAATGATGACATACGAGGAACTGATAGAAGAGGCCGGGGCCGAAATCGGAATCGAGGGTTTCGCCCCGGACGAAGACGGCGTGTGCGTGATCGCGTCCGACATCGGCGAAATCGCCGTGAGGGGCTTCAAGGGGCCGTGCGAAGCCGTGCTTCTCACGGCGTCCGTCACGGACGTGCCGGCGGACGCCGGCGCGGCGCTCCTCGAGGCACTCAAGGCGAACCGCGGCTTCAAGGACACGAAGGGCGCGACTCTTTCCGTCGATCCGGAGACGCGTCGCTTCGAGCTTCTGCAGTACGCCTTTCTCGAAGACCTCGACCCGGACAAGTTCGTGGCGATGGTCGAAGACTTCGCGACGACGCTCGTGAACGTGCGGGAGCGATTGGAAGGCGCCTCCCTCGCCGGGGCCGCCACCCCGGAAGACCTCGGCGGGCTCGGCCTCGGGGAATTCATCAGAGTGTAGCCCGATGACGTTCGAGGAGGCCATGGAGTCGCTGGGCGGCGAGCTGGGGCTGCCGCTCGTTCCGGAGAACGGAGCCGTCGCGTTCGAAGCCGAACGCGACGGCGACGCCATGTCCGTGACGATCGCGGACGCCGGGGAGTTCGCGGAGTTTTCCGCAGATCTCGGGGAGTTGCCTGCCGAGGGACGCGAGGAGACGCTCTTCGGGATGCTCGAGGCGAACCACCTCTTCGAGGAGACCGGCGGCGCGTCGCTTTCCGCGGGGGACGGGCGGGCGAACCTGGAGCGCCGGGTGCCGCTTTTCACGCTCGGCCGCGGCGAGGGCGTGCGCATCGTCGCGCCGTTCCTCGAGACGGCGTGGAAGTGGCGCGGCATCATCGCAGGCGGCGGGAGCCCCGGCGAAGCGTAGAAGAATCTCAAATCAACCGATAAAAACAACAAAACCGAAAGACGGAGAAAACAAAATGCAGAAGATAGACACGAAGAAGATAGCCGAGGGCGTCAAGGCGCTCATCAAGGACAGCGCCACCCTCAAGCAGATGAAGGGCATCACTAACGACGAACTGGAGGCGGTCTACGCGCTCGCGTTCAGCTACTACAGGACCGGCAAGTTCGACGAGGCGCACAAGCTCTTCCAGTTCCTCGTCCTCTTCGACCACCTCAACGCCAAGTACTGGATGGGGCTCGGGGCGGTTCAGCAGGCCATGAAGGACTTCGAACACGCCGCGATGTCGTACGGCTTCTGCTCGTTCCTCAAGCTCGACAACCCGAAGCCGCAGCTCCACGCGGCGGAGTGCTTCCTCGCGATGGGCGACAAGGTGAAGGCCGCGAGCGCGATCTACGCGCTGGAGGAGTACTGCCCGAAGGACACGGACGTCGGCCGCGAATACCGCGCCAAGGCCGCGAAGCTCCGCGAAACGATCGGCGAGGAGGCGTTCGCCGAGCTCAAAAAGCAGGACGAGAAGAAAAGCGCCTGAGGGCCGGAAAAACCTTGTAACCTTGCGGCGGGTTGCGGGTAGACAGGGCAGAACAGGCAAACCCTAAACCAAATAGAAGAAAGGGGCAAGACAATGGGTATCGAAATAAACACCGGAAACAACGGGAAGCTGTCGCAGGCGATGTACGAGTCGATATCGAAGATGAGCGGCAACGAATCGGCGGACCTCAATGAGGTCGTCGGAAAGGCGATGGAGATTCTCGCCGGCGCCAACCTCAACGTGACGAAAGCGGACACGGCGGGGACGGGCGGCGCGGCCGAGAAGAAGACGACCGGCTCGACGAACGTGCCGGCGCTCGACGATCCGGGCGACCAGAAGCAGGCGGCCGCCAACCTCGAAAAGCTCGTTTCGTATCTGGAGCTCGACAACGAGGACAGGCAGACCGAGATGGCCAAGGATCGCATCAAACTGCAGAAGGAGACCCTCGACGCCGAGCACGAGAACCGCATGGACCAGATCGACGAGTCCCTCGAGAAGATGCGGGACGCCGAGACGTCGTCCAAGTGGAGCAGGGCGTTCAGCTGGATCGGCGCTATCGTCGCCATCGCCGCGGCCGTGGCTCTTACGATATGCACGGGCGGCGTCGGCGTCGCCGCGGCGTTCGCCATCGCAGGCGCGGTGATTTCGGTGGCGTCGCTCACCCTGAACGAAACGGGCGCGATGGACAAGATAACCGACGCGATGGCCGAAAGCCTGCGGAACAACCAGGGAATGAGCAAGAGAGACGCCCAGCTCGCGGCCTCGCTCATCTGCAACCTTTCGATAGCGGTTCTCTCGCTGGGGTGCGGCATCGGCAGCATGGTGTCGAGCGCGGCCTCCGTCGCCTCGACCGCGGCGAATGTCGCGAGCACGGCGCAGAAGGCAGCCGCGGTCTCGGAGTCCACTGCGAAGACGGTCCAGACCGTCATGACAGTGGCCAACACCGGGGTCAGCGCGGGGTCGCTCCTGACCACCGGAGTCAGCACGTACTTCAACAAGCGGTCCGAGGAGTCCAAGGCGGACACCACGGAAATGGAGAAGTTCATCCAGGAGCTCCAGAACCGCCTCGAGCAGAGCTCGGAAGAGCTCCAGGCGCTTCTCGAGCAGATCCAGTCCGGCATCGGCACGATCGCCCAGATGATATCGTCCTCGACGGACACGAGCGACGAGATCGCCAACAACCTCGGAGCCATGGCGTAAGGGGTTGAAAAGTCGAAAAGTTGAAGGTTGGAGGTTGAAAACCGTGTAACCTTGCGGAGAGCCGCGTGTATACAGGGCAGAAAACCTTCAACCTCCAAATCTTCAACCGATTCAAGAAAGGAACGAAAAAATGAGCATCGGAATCAACACCAACCCCGCCGGCATGACCAAGTCCATCGACTGGGAGCAGATCCTCTCGTCGATCGGCGACGTCAAGAAGGCGGACAGCGTGGACGGCAAGCAGACGTTCACCGTCACCACCACCAGCGGCGGCGAGACGGTTACCACGACCATCAGCATCCCGGACGACCTCGAAATCCCCGAGAACGTCGGCAAGGAATCCCTCCAGGGTCTCGTGGACAAACTCGGCGTATCGGGCCTCAACATCACCGAAGAGCAGATTTCGGCGATGAAGGAGTCGATCTCCAAGGCGTACGACGCGATGATGAGCGCGGTGGACGGGGCGGAGTCCAGCTCGGGCACGATGTCCAAGAAGACGAACGCCATGTTCAATCTGTACGCGCTGATGGCGCTGATGATCGACGTGGCGCAGTCGCAGCGCGACGCGCAGCGCGAGATCCGCACCGCCGAGAACCAGGCCATACAGAAGTCGTACCAGAACCAGGCCGACACCCAGCGCGACGCGGCCAACCTCGGAATGTGGGTCGGCATCGGCTGCGGCGTGTTCTCGGCGGCGTCTTCGATCGGCCTCATGACGGCGCAGGGCGTCACCGCGAGCCAGCAGGCCAAAATCGTGGACCAGGCCGGCGGGACCTCGGCGCAGATGCGCTCCACCATGCTCCAGAACACCGACTCCCCGGAGCACGCGGCTACGCAGCTCAACAACACGATCGAGAAGGTCGGCGACGGCGTGGCGAACCGCGTCCAGCAGGACTTCGAGTCGAAACTGAGCGGGGACGGCAACAACGGCAACCTCAAGACCGCCCTGGACGAAATGATCGTCAATAACAACGAGGCGAGGAACAACGTCATTGAGAAGGAGGAGACCCTCTCCACCGAACGGGAGACTCTGACCCAGAAGGAGGGCGAGAGGGACGCCGCCCAGAGAGACTTCGACGAGGCGAACTCGAAGGCCACCGAGAAGCAGGCCGCGTACGACAAGGTCGTCAAGGAGGAGAACACCAAGGGCAACCTCTTCGGCGCGGATGCGAAGAACCAGGACAGGATCGACGCGGCGAAGGCCGAGCTCGACTCGGCGAAGAACGAGCTGGCGACGGCCCGGACGAGGCTCGACACCGCGAACAAGGCGGTGGAGCAGCAGACCCAGAAGGTCACAACCGCGCAGAACGACGTGACCCTCGCGAACCAGAAGGTCGCGAGCACCGAGACTGCGCTGACCCAGGCGAGGAGCGACTACCAGAAGACGGTGAGCGAAGTCGCCTCGAGCTACAGGGACAAGTACCAGAACGCGGTAGACCGCCTCTCCAACCCGTCCGGCGACGTGGACGTCGCGGAGCTCAAGGCCAACGTCGAGACGGCCAAGTCCGAGATGGAGATGGCGTTCGCGGTCGAGGCGGACCTGCTTTCGCAGAACGGCGTGATGACGCCCACGGAGCAGACGAACCTCGTCTCCACCGCGAGGGACAAGGTCGACTTCGCCAGGGACAGCGCCTACAAGCGCGCCGACGTGAAGGCGTTCGACTCGAGGATGACCAAGCTGACGGGCGTCGCGCAGATCAACCAGTCGATCGGCGGCGTGCTCCAGACCATGGCGTCGCAGCTGAGCTCCATCAAGTCGTCCGAAGCGACGCGCGAGCAGGCGGAGACCACGAAGGAACAGGAGATGCTCGACCAGACGAAGGATCTCTTCGACCAGGCGGGCGACCTCATCGACCAGGCGATCCAGCTCTACTCGGCGGTGGTCCAGACCGAGTCCCAGTCGATGCGCGACGCGATCCAGGCGTAAGCCGGGACGGACCGCGATCGGCGGAACACGGCCGGTGCACCAGGGGATCCCCCTGTGCGCCGGCCGTAAATACGTGGTTGATTTTGCGCGCGAGGTGTGGTATACTATGGAGCCGTGAAACGCAAACCGGTCCTGTAGCTCATCTGGACAGAGCAGCTGCCTTCTAAGCAGCGGGTAGTGGGTTCGAGTCCCGCCAGGACCGCCAGGATCGCCGCGTTCAGTATTCCAGCTGGCTGCCGCCTATCGTTTCGCGCAATATCGAATCGCCGGGCACTTTCGCAGGGTCGGCCGGCAGGATCGCCCCCAGAAGAGCCGCCAGCGTCTGCGCTTTCGACTCTTCCGGCATGCGCATCTTCACGATTTCGAGGAGCCCCGCCGCGTACAGTTTCAGCACCGCCAGTTCGTACTCGAGCCCCGAGTCGAACTCCGCGTCGGCGTATTTCCTGAACGGATCGATCCACTTGCGCTCGCCCGCCAGGACCTTGGGCCACGTCTTGAACGTCTCGACGGGGCTGAGCTTCCTGAACTGGTTGTCGCGCACCAGGCGCCGCAGGAGCCGTCCGTCCGCCGGCGGCAGCCTCGACGTCGCGAAAACCGTTAGCTGGGTCTTCGGCTCTATGAACATCCTGTACTTGAAGCTGTCGTCCACGCCCTCCACGAGAATGGGGTTGAGCGCGTGTATCCCCTCCAGGATCACCACGCCGTTCTTCGCGAGGGACGTCGCCCGCCGCGAGTCGTATCCCTCGTGCTCGACGAAGTCGAATTTCCTGAGGTGGACCTTGCCGCCGTCCAGCAGCGTGTTGAGGTCGTGCGCGAGGCGCGGCATGTCGACGCAGTCCACGCGCTCGTAGTCGAATTCGCCGTTCTCGTCGCGCGGGTTCCGGGAGTTGCCGACGAAATAGTCGTCCGTTGAAAGATGCATGGCCGTCAGGCCGTTCACGCGCAGCTGCGTCGCGAGACGCTTCGCGGTCGTGGTCTTGCCTGCGGAGGACGCCCCCGCGAGCAGCACGAGGCGGATGCCCGGGCGCCCCGAAATGTCGTCCGCGATCTTCGAGAGGGCCTTTACCTGGCGCGCTTCGCACACGCGGATGAATTCGTCGATCTTTTCGTTCTGTATCGTGTAGTTGAGTTCCGTTATGTTCATTGGCGCGCCCTCCCTGACCAGCCCAGTTTTCTGCTGAGCACCTCGTACGGGTCGTAGCCCTCCAGCTCGACGAACTTGGCGGTCGCCGGGCTTTTGGATATCTCCACGGTCTCGTCCCCGCCGAGCTTGAACGCCGTCTCGCCGTCGGCGTACACGCCGATCTTCTCGGCGACGCCGTTGACGCGTCTGCGCGAGGTCACGGCGATGCGGACGCCGTCGCCGACGACCATTGGCCTCACTCCGAGCGCGTGCGGGTTGATCGGCGTCACGACGAAGGATCGCGAGTCCGGCATCACGACGGGGCCGCCGGACGCGAGCGAGTACGCCGTCGAGCCGGTCGGGGTCGCGACGACGACGCCGTCCGCCGCGTAGCGCGTCGCGGAGCGTCCGTCAACCTCCAGCTCCAGCACCGCGGCGTGGCCCGACATCTCCCTTGCGACGACGATGTCGTTGATCGCGGCGGCCCGCTCGCCGCGCGGCCCCGCGGCCTCCAGGACCGTGCGCTCCGAGATGCGCCAGCGTCCGGACGCGAGAAGGGCGAGCGCGGAGTCGAACTCGCTTTCGCCGACCGCCGCGAGATAGCCGAGCGAGCCCAGGTTGAAGCCGAGCACGG
>Ga0310786_10011971_pt1 | contig 10784 bp, 6 predicted proteins | sample AusTroGonzalo_MG_FD_203881 | JGI IMG/M metagenome (GOLD analysis project Ga0310786, IMG submission 203881) | Bovine rumen microbial communities from tropical cattle in Woodstock, Queensland, Australia - Gonzalo_03 (v2) (version 2) | ecosystem: Host-associated > Mammals > Digestive system >...
TATAGCCTATGAGAATGATTCTTTTCATGACGGGTTAAGCCTCGGGCTTCTGACCTTTATTCACAATCTTCATGCACTCCTCGTAGGTCAGGTCCTTAGCACGCTCGTGCATGGCCTTGGGCAGACGGTAGTTGGTGCCGTCGTAGGCCAGGTAGGGACCGTAGCGACCGTTGAGCACCTCCAGCTTAGCGTCCTCGCTGAACGTCTTCAGGTGCTTCTGTGCCTCTGCCTTACGCTTGCTCTCGATGATCTTCACGGCCTCGCCAATGGTGATGGTCATGGGATCGGTGCCCTTGGGCAGCGAGGTGTAGGTCTTCTTGTGGAGCACGTAGGGACCAAAACGACCAGTGCCGATGGTCACAGGCTCGTTCTCGTAGGCACCCAGCATGCGTGGCAACTTAAACAGCTCCAGTGCCTGCTCCAGGGTGATGGTCTCCATGCTCAGCTCCTTGGGCATGTGGGCAAACTGTGGCTTCTCCTGGTCCTCGGCCGAGCCAATCTGGATGACGGGTCCGAAGCGACCGATCTTCACGAACACGGGCTTGCCGCTCTTGGGGTCGATGCCCAGTTCGCGCTCGCCGGCCTTGTGCTCAGAACGGGCGTTGAGGGTTTTTTCGACCACGGGCTCGAAGTCCTTGTAGAAGTCCTTCATCATCTTGCCCCACTTCTGCTTGCCTTCGGCAATCTTATCGAACGACTGCTCCACTTTGGCGGTGAAGTTATAGTCCATGATGCCAGGGAAGTTCTCCATGAGGAAGTCGTTCACCACGATACCGATGTCGGTAGGCATCAGCTTACCCTTGTCAGAACCAGTGAGCTCTGTGCGATATTTTGTAGCTATCTGCTTGCCTTTCAGACTGATAACAGCATACTGATGCTCCTCACCCTTGTGATCACCCTTCACCACATACTCGCGCTGCTGGATGGTGCTGATGGTAGGAGCGTAGGTAGAAGGACGACCAATGCCCAACTCCTCGAGCTTGTGCACCAGCGAGGCCTCCGTATAGCGCTGAGGGCCCTGACTGTTGCGCTCTGTGGCGTTGATCTCGCGACGAACCAGTTCCATGCCCTTCTTCAGTGGGGGCAGGATGTGCGAGAACTCGTCCTTGTTGTCGTCGTCATCGTCCACCGACTCGCGATAAACCTTCAGGAAACCGTCGAACTTCACCACCTCGCCCTGAGCCACAAACTGCTCGGTGCTGGTGCTGATGGTGATGTTTACTGTAGTCTTCTCAATCTCGGCGTCGGCCATCTGACAGGCCACCGTGCGCTTCCAGATAAGGTCGTAGAGGCGCTTCTCCTGAGAGGTGCCCTCGATGGTATCCTGATTCAGGTAGGTGGGACGGATGGCTTCGTGAGCCTCCTGAGCACCCTTCGATGAGGTGTGATACTGGCGCACCTTGCTGTACTGCTCGCCATAGCGGTTGGTAATCTCCTCCTTGGCTGCCTCGACGCACAGTGACGACAGGTTCACTGAGTCGGTACGCATGTAGGTGATGCGTCCGTTCTCGTAGAGGTGCTGCGCCACCATCATCGTCTGACTCACCGTGAAGCCCAGCTTACGGGCGGCCTCCTGCTGGAGGGTCGACGTGGTGAATGGGGGAGCAGGGGTGCGCTTGGTGGGCTTCTTCTGTGTCGACTCCACCGTGAAGGTGGCCTCCTTACAAAGCTCCAGGAACTTCTGCACCTCCTCCTCGGTCTTCAGGCGCTGGGCCAGCGTGGCCTTCACCTCGCTCATCGAACCGTCAGGGTTGGTGATGGCGAAGATGCCGTTCACACTATAGTAGGTCTCGCTCTTGAAGGCCTGCAACTCGCGCTCGCGCTCAACGATGAGGCGCACGGCCACACTCTGTACACGGCCAGCCGAGAGGGCGGGCTTTACTTTTCTCCAAAGAACGGGTGACAGTTTAAAACCTACCAGACGGTCCAGCACGCGACGTGCCTGCTGGGCGTTCACCAGGTTCATATCCAGCGTACGGGGATGCTCAATGGCATCGAGGATGGCTGGCTTGGTAATCTCGTGGAAGACAATACGCTTGGTCTTCTCCTCGTCGAGGCCCAGAACCTCGCACAAGTGCCATGAGATGGCTTCTCCCTCGCGGTCTTCATCGGATGCCAACCACACCTGATTGGCTTTCTTGGCTTGCGCCTTCAGTTCGTTCACCAGTTTAGTCTTTTCCTCGGGAATCTCGTACTCTGGTTCCAGCGAGTTGTCATCGATGCTTAGTTCGCGCTTTTTCAGGTCGCGAATATGTCCGTAGCTGGACATCACCTTATAGTCTCCGCCCAGGAACTTCTCAATTGTTTTGGCCTTGGCAGGCGACTCCACAATTACAAGATTTTTCTGCATACTTTTGCTTGTTATGATAATTTGGGGTGCAAAAGTAAGCAAAAAGTTTGTTTCCACCTTATATATATAGGAGATTTTTTATTTTCTTAACGATTTAGCCAGAAAATAGGGATGGGTACGCAGTTTTTTATCTGAATGGGAATCGTTGTTGTCTTGACTTGGCTTTTGGTCACTTCGACCTTCACCACGCAGGCCTTACTGTTCAGCGGCTTTTGCTGGTCGAAGATGAAATTGCCGATGCTATAGTAGATGGGTTTTCCACGATAGTTCTCGATGGTTTGCAGCGTGTGGGTGTGGTGACAGATCAGGGCGTCGGCACCAGCGTTGATCAGTCGGTGAGCCTCCAGTCGCTGACTGGGAACGGGCTTCAGCGTGTGCTCGCCGCCCCAATGAAGCGACACGATGACCACGGCCTGCGGGTCGGCCTTTTTGAGTTGCCTGACGCGCAAAATCACCGATTCCATCGGCTCCTGACTCACACAGGCCTTCTCTGGCAGATAGGTGTAGTTCTCGAGTGCCAGGCGTAGCGAGGGCACCAGCCACACCTTGCGTGGGTGGGTGCAAAGGAGTACGGGCTGTGCGGCCTCCTGCATGTTGCGACCAGCGCCGACGGGTGTCATGCCAGCCTTACGGATGTTCTCTTTCGTGTCCAGTAGTCCCTGGCGCCCTTGGTCTATGCTGTGGTTGTTGGCCAGGTTCAAATGCGTAAAGCCATGCTGGCGGAGCACCTTCAGCCATTCTGGTTCGGCACGGAAGATGAAGCGCTTCTGCATGGGCGCCTTCGTCTTGGTGGCAGGGCACTCCAGGTTGCCCACCACTGCCTGCGACGCCCTGAGGAGCGAATCCATCTGGGGGGTGAACAGGTGATGCATGCCGTGCTTGTCGATGACGGTGCGCACCCCTCGGTCCAGAAGGATGTCGCCAGTAAAAAGGATACAACCCCCTGTAGCCCCCGAGGGGGCTTTTTGGCTCTTGTACGTAGCGTCTATAGTAGCCCCCTCGGGGGCTGAAAAGGGGGTTGTACTAGCAACCAGAGCTATAAAAAACGCTTTCATTATCTACGGGTGCCTGATTCAACGGTACGATGATGGGGTTCATCCATTCGGGCACGCCCCATCTGGGACGGTGCTCCAGATACTGCTGCCATTCCTCGTCGTTCATGCGCTGCTCGTCGATGGGGCGCTGGAACTCGCGATACGAGAAGACGGCACCACGGGTGAGCCATAGGTAGCCGCCAATCTCCACCACCACATAAATCTCGTCGGCATCGCCGATGGCTTCATAAAGAATGCTCTTGTCGGGGTTGTTGTCGGCATTGGCAGTATAGACATCGGCCACCAGCGCCACCTTGCGGTCGGGGCCTTGGATGGCATCCCAGCTCCACATTTCGTGCTCGCTGTCGCGCAGCAGGTCGAGCGACATGTTTTCGAACTTCGCACCGATATATTCCAACTGGTCGTACTCCACGTCTTTCAGTACCTCGCCCTTCAGTTCCTTCTTACTCATGGCCAGCAGGAACTCAGCCTCTTCAATGAGGCGCTCGTTGGCGGTGGCAATCTTTTCTGTGAGCAGGTTGTGGGTGCTCAGTATCTTCTTGTTCTCTTTCAGCAGGTCGATGGCCTTCTGCCAGAACTGGATGTTGGGCTCCACATAGCCCTTGACGATGGGGTCGGGAGGGCCGGCACCTCCACACTCGGCACCCATGGGCTGCTTGGCATAGAGGATGGCATCGTGTTTCAGTTCCGTCCAGGAACCCAACATGGCGTTCAGCGACTTCTTATCCCATTCGGGCGTGAGCATGAAGTAAGGGGCATGTTGGGGTTTATCGACGATGGTCTTCAGCGCACTCATCCACTGGGTCGAGGCATTCTCGCTCCATTTGATCTCGTTCATGCGCTTCTTCATGCGCTTCAGGTTGGTGGTGTACTTGCCCCAGCGGTTGGGCTCGTTCAACTCGTCAACGAGAATCTTTTCGGCAGCACTCACGCCCATGGCGGCAAACACGTCCAAGCCCTTGGGTGCTTCGCGCTTGGTGGTCTCAGAATCATAGTCCACCATCTCCTGCAGCACCTCGGCGTCGGGCTGATAGCGCTGGGGCATCAGGCGCACCTTGTTTCTGCTCGTACGCAGGAACTTCGGACGGATGCGTGTTTGTTTTTCTGCGATTTCATCGATCTTTTTGCAGAGTTTTTTGAAATCAGGCTCTTGTTGGTGCAACTGCCAAACCTGCAGGATGCTCACGTCGTCGGGCTGTCCCATCAGGTAGGTCATGGGCTCTGTTATCTCCTTATAGAGTTTCGTCAACTTGGTGTTGTGACCAATGAGTTGGGCCAGCATAAGCGCCTTTTTCATATCCTCTTCCTTGTCGGTCTGGAAGGGCACGGTCTGCAGCCACATCATGGTACGGAAGTAGCGGCCTAACGCCTCGTTGCGGGTGTAATGGCCGCGAGGACGGAACAGACTGTAGTTGAACAGGACGTCCGTATAACCCAGAAACTCCGATAGGTCGTCCTCGCTGTCCATCACCTTTTCGTATTCCGTTTTGGCCGTTTCATCGGTGGTTACAGGAAATCCGTCCAACAGGGCGTTGGCCACAGTGAAGTAGGTGGAGAGCCACTGCTCTGCTGGGTCGTCGTTCTCTGTCGACAGCTTGTTGCGGGCTTCCTTACAGAACTCATCCAACAGTGGTATGAACTTCTCCTCTTCTACCTCGCGCAGCATGCAGTCAAAATAGAGGTGATAGAGTTGCAGGAAGAGGTCGGTGGTGACGAAGGCAGGGAACTCGTGGTAGTCGTTCTGCTCGTAGACGTGGAACAACTGCTGATGCTGGGCAGGCACGATGGCAAAGCCGTTGCGACCCAGGTAGTCCCACAGCCTCTGGTCTGGATCTTTCAGCAGGGCTGGGTTCACGATGTTGAGGATGTTCACCTTGTCGCCTTCCTTTTCTGACTTGAAGTTCAGCTTGCGCAACTCGTCCTCGCGCTGTCGCACACGGTTCACAAAGGCGCGCTGCTCGTCGGTATAAGCGATGAGTTCTGGTTTGATGCTGTTGTAGTAGCTTTCGCGATACGACATGTTTTCATCGTATGGAGCATCGATGAAGTGTTGCTCGTTCTGGTCGAATGCCCACATCAGCGAGTCGTACCACGTGGTGGATCCATAGACACTGCGGATGTAGGCATCCTCAAAGGGATAGCCTTTTTGTGCCAGGAACACATTCTCCAGGATGCGCAGGTCGCTGAGTGACAGACCTGTGATGTCCATGTCGAGGTCCACGCTGTCGCGCAGGCTCTCCACGTCGAGTGTACTCACGGGGGCCGTCTGCTCCTTCGTGGCACAGCCCACTAGGAGTAGGGCGGCGAAAACTAAGGAAATGATTTTTCTCATAGATTAAATTGTTTTATGGCGTTATTTTTATTGGTGTCTTTGATGACGAACCGTTTGAAGGCCGGTCCGAAGTCCTTCCAGATATAGTCGACCACCGCATAATGGCCCTTTTCATCGGTCTCCAGGGCCCTGATGCAGCCATCAACGAAACGGAAGTCTACCAGGGTGGCTCCCAAACGCGAGCCTAACCATAGGGGGCGCACCTTCCCGTCTACCTGTTTGAAGATGAAGATACGGCGTGCTACCTCCCGATGGAATCGCGTATTTTTGATGACGCCCACCATGGCGTCGAGGTTGCCGTCGCCATTCACATCGCCTGTGCAAAAACGGTACACAGGGTAGGGCAGTCGCCAGTCGTTCAGCCAGTAGAGACTATCGCTTACTTGGCTGAGCTGGTAGGGTTTGCCAGGAGCGTGCGGATCTCGGCCTCCACGTCGTTCATCTGAGACGAGCGCTTGTAGAGCGTGTTGCTACGGTCAATCAGGAAGTACTCGGGCAGGTCCTGCACGTTATAGCGCTGGGCCGATGCATAGGTGGGATCGTACACGCATATCCAAGGCAGGTTGTCTGTCTGTTGCTTCCAAAAATGCTCGTTTTCATCGAGTCCTACCTGATAGATCTCGAAGCCCTGGGCATGGTATTTGTTGTATAGTTCACGCAGACTCAGAATGCGGGCAGCCGACTCCTTCATGCCATAGAGGTGGAAGTCGAGCAGCACCACCTTGCCGTTGAGACTGGTGAGTGTGCGCATGCGTCCGCTGGCATCGGGCAACTCCAGGTCGAGGATGCCAGAGGTTACCACCTTTTCGGCTGTCTCGGCGGCCATCATCTCGCGAGCCATGGCCTGACGGTTGTCGTTCATGCCCTTCAGTGCCATGTTATGCAGGTGCTTGGCACGGTCTGACTCAGGATAGAAGGTGTCCCAGCTGGTGGCCACGGCGGCAAAGATGGGCACATCCTCGGCCACCTGGCGGTCGAAGAGGTTCCACTGACCTAAGGTCTGGAACAGACCGAAGTAGGCATAGATGGTCTTGGGGTCGGGATAGATGTAGTTCAGCACCACGTCGTACTTATAGGCCTTGACCAGCGTCTGGATAGAGTCGATGGCCTGCTGGCGACTCAGGTCGAGGTTTCGCTCCAGGGCGATGGCCTGCTGCTGCAACTTCTGCTGCTTCAGGGCCAACTCCTTGATCTTCTGACAGTTTTCCGAGCCTTCCACCTCGTAGCGCTGACTCATGTTGGGGTATTTCGCCTTGATGGTGACCGTCTCGGTTGAGTCGATGCCGATATAGATGATCTGGTTGTCAATGTTCAGGCAATAGAGGTCGGGTGCCTGTGGTGCCTCGCTCTCGAAACAGAACGCGCCGTCCTTACCCAACTTCACAGAGTCGAGTTTTACAGGACCGCTCAGCGAGTTGTTGTAGAGATAAAGGACTGAGTCCTGAGCACCCTCAACGGTGCCCTTGACAGTAAACACTGGTTTCTTCTCGCCGCAGGCTGCAAAGGCTAATGCAGCGATGGCCAAAACAAAGATCTTCTTCATCGTTTTTAAAATTTTGCGTGCAAAGTTACGATTAAACGACAACAAAACAAAAAAAATCTCTTTTTTTTAACAAGAAACGGATTTTTTTAATCGAAACACCATTAAAATCATAAAAAAGAGTAAAATATTCATTTTTCGTGCTCTAAATACTAAAATAATATGTATCTTTGCACGATTTTATTTTTTTAGATGTTTTAAACAAGATGAACGTAATTACAAAAACCATTCAATTGGCTGATGGCAGAACCATCACCATTGAAACCGGGAAAGTGGCAAAACAGACCGACGGTGCTGTCATGCTGAAGATGAACAACACTGTGCTCCTGGCCACTGTTTGTGCCGCAAAAGATGCAGTTCCCGGAACCGATTTCATGCCTTTGCAGGTAGACTATCGCGAGCAGTATAGTGCTGCTGGCCGTTTCCCCGGTGGATTCACCAAGCGCGAAGGTAAAGCCTCTGATAACGAAATCCTGACTAGCCGTCTGGTGGACCGCGTGCTCCGTCCGCTGTTCCCCAGCAATTATCACGCAGAAGTTTTCGTCAACGTGATGCTGCTCTCTGCAGATGGCGTTGACCAGCCCGATGCATTGGCTGGCTTTGCTGCTTCGGCTGCGCTGGCCTGCTCGGATATTCCCTTCGAGTGCCCCATCTCTGAGGTGCGCGTGGCTCGTATCAATGGCGAGTATGTAATCGATCCTACCTTCGAGCAGATGAAGCAGGCCGACATGGATATCATGGTTGGTGCCTCTGCCGAGAACATCATGATGGTGGAAGGTGAGATGAAGGAGGTTTCTGAGCAGGATCTGCTCGGTGCCCTGAAGGCTGCCATGGAGGCTATCAAGCCTATGTGCGAACTGCAGAAGGAGTTGAGCAAGGAGCTCGGTAAGGATGTGAAGCGCGAGTACAACCACGAGATCAACGACGAGGACTTGCGCGCACGCATGAATAAAGAGTTGTATCAGCCCGCATACGATATCACCAAGCAGGCTCTGCCCAAGCAGGACCGTGCCGACGCCTTCGAGAAGCTGCTCGAGGACTTCAAGGAGAAGTTCTTCGCTGAGCGCGCTGAGTTGGCCGAGGATGCCAAGGGTGAGATCAGCGACGATGAGTACAGCGCTATGATGGATCGCTACTACCACGATGTAGAGCGCGACGCTATGCGCCGTTGCATCCTGGACGAGGGTATCCGTCTGGACGGTCGTAAGACTACCGATATCCGCCCCATCTGGTGCGAGGTATCTCCCCTGCCCATGCCTCACGGAAGTGCTATCTTCACCCGTGGTGAGACACAGTCACTTTCTACCTGTACGCTGGGTACCAAGCTCGACGAGAAGATGGTTGACGATGTGCTCGACAAGAGCTACATGCGCTTCCTCCTTCACTATAACTTCCCCCCATTCTGTACTGGTGAGGCTAAGGCTCAGCGCGGCGTAGGTCGTCGTGAGATTGGTCACGGTCACCTGGCATGGCGCGGTCTGAAGGGTCAGATTCCTGAGGACTTCCCTTACACCGTACGTCTGGTTTCTCAGATCCTCGAGTCAAACGGTTCTTCATCAATGGCTACCGTTTGTGCCGGTACCCTCGCCCTGATGGACGCTGGTGTGCCCATGAAGAAGCCCGTTTCTGGTATCGCTATGGGTCTGATCAAGAATCCTGGAGAAGATAAATATGCTGTATTGAGCGATATCCTCGGCGACGAGGACCACCTGGGTGATATGGACTTCAAGACCACTGGTACAAAGGATGGTCTGACCGCTACCCAGATGGATATCAAGTGCGACGGTCTGAGCTTCGACATCCTCGAGAAGGCTCTGATGCAGGCTAAGGCTGGTCGTGAGCACATCCTGAACTGCCTCACCGATACTATCGCTGAGCCACGTGCCGAGTTCAAGCCTCAGGTTCCCCGCATCGTACAGATCGAGATTCCTAAGGAGTTTATCGGTGCTGTTATCGGCCCTGGCGGTAAGATCATTCAGCAGATGCAGGAAGACACTAAGACCACCATTACTATCGATGAAACCGATGGTGTTGGTAAGGTACAGGTGTCTGGTCCCGATAAGGAGAGCATCGACGCAGCCCTGGCTAAGATTAAGGCTATCGTTGCTATCCCTGAGGTAGGCGAGGTTTATGATGGTGTGGTTCGCAGCATCATGCCTTACGGCTGCTTCGTAGAGATTATGCCTGGTAAGGATGGTCTGCTTCATATCTCTGAGATTGACTGGAAGCGCCTCGAGACTGTCGAGGAGGCTGGCATCAAGGAGGGCGACCACATCCAAGTGAAGCTCCTCGAGATCGATCCTAAGACAGGTAAGTACAAGCTCTCACACCGCGTGCTGATTGAGAAGCCCGCTGACTATGTAGAGCGTCCTGCCCGCGGCGAGCGCCGTGAGCGCCCTGAGCGTGGTGACCGTCGCGACCGCGGTGAGCGTCGTGATCGTCGTGAGCGCCCTGAGCGTGGCGAGCGTCGTCCCCGTCCTGAACAGCAACAGCAAGAGGCTGAGCCCTATCGTGATCCTGCCGAGAGCAAGGAGCCGAAGGACTTCAGCGACGCGCTGGACCACATGGATTTTTAAATAAAATCCGTTTTAAGTTTTCATCATCAGCCTCGCAATCCTAACGGGTTGCGAGGCTTTCATTTTTCTCAGTGTTTCATGAACACTATATTTTTTTGTTAAATTCAAAAAAAACTTCAAATTTTGATACGAGTTATTAAAAAAAATACTATATTTGCACCCGAATTGGCTCTAAGTGGGTCTTTTCGCCAATAACAATATGTGAAATTTAACTCTATTTTAATTAACTTTATATTTTTACTAACTTACTAATTAAGGCTTATGAAAATTTCAAGACTACTAGTTTTGTCGGCACTCTGGTTGGGATTAACCGGAACTGCTCAGGCAACGATTGTAGATGGCGTACGTCAGAAGCCCGCTCCTGCTCAGACCCAGGGTTTTGAGGCAAGCGAGACAACTGATACGTATTTCTATCTCTACAACGTTGATGCTAAGGCTTTCTTCACCGAAGGCAATGCTTGGGGTACCCAGGTGAGTATCGGTGACAAAGGCTTGAAGGTCGCTTTCACGGTTGATGGAACTTATGACCTTACCTATTTGTTTAACGACTTTTCTCTTGCTAAGAACGCATGGAAACTGACGTTCTTCGACAATGAGAACCAAATGTTCGTTGACCTTGGCAACCAGGCTAACTATCGTTGGGGCGTTGAGGATAATGGTGAGACATTCCGACTCTTTGCTCAGAGTGAGGAGAATGGTAACCCCGGTTGGGCTGCTACTACCGATGCAGAAACTGGTGAGACCATTGAGCACCCTGCATATCGTGAGGGAATGTATATGGGTTGGAAGACCGGCAGCACAAGTACCGCATGTGTGCCTTATCTTCCCGTAGAAGAGGGTAACTGCATTAACTGGGCTTTCGTTACCGAAGAGAATTATACTCCCTATGCTGAGGCTATTGATGTTTGGGTAGTTGCCGAGAAATTACGTG
>Ga0310786_10011973_pt1 | contig 10784 bp, 9 predicted proteins | sample AusTroGonzalo_MG_FD_203881 | JGI IMG/M metagenome (GOLD analysis project Ga0310786, IMG submission 203881) | Bovine rumen microbial communities from tropical cattle in Woodstock, Queensland, Australia - Gonzalo_03 (v2) (version 2) | ecosystem: Host-associated > Mammals > Digestive system >...
GGAAACAAATACATGGAATTCATTTTCAAATCCGGACATAGAGATGAGTAGTAACAACTATTCAGAGGAATATGTATTTGACGAGGGTGAAGGCCGGAGAGCGAACGATATCAAATTCGAAAGCTTTATGCAACATATCACACAGGTGATCAACCTGGAGAATCAAAAGCCGGCAGAAGGTTTAAAAAAACAGAATGAAGATTCTCGTTACATAAAAATGTCGGTTCAGATAGAATCGGAAGAACCGGATGAAGAGACGCCTAAAAAGCTTTTTGAATCTTTGAAAAAACGGTCTGAGATAGTAAAAAGTAACCAGATAACGAACGACCCGTTAAATCTGAATCTAGATTCATGGAATGATAAAGCAGATAAAGGAATTCCGGGTCATGATGATAAACATAAGCAGCCGGACAAAGATAATCCGACCAAAAATAATCCGAATAATAATTTGAACAGAGAATAGAAAAAGCTGTGGATTGAAATTAAAAAAGAGTAGTGATAAAGAAAAGCACACGATTTTGATATTGAATGTAAAGAAAAACAGAAGTGAGAAATGTGAGCCAGACGGCAAAAAGGAAGGGCAAGAAAGTGAAGAAACCAGAAGATCAAAAAATACATATGACGAAAACTCCGGGAAAAGTTGATCTAACTCAGGATAAACAAAGCCAAAAGGCACGTTCACAAATTACTATGAGTCAATACAATCCTGTGAGTATGTCGATTGAAAAGAACAACTATACCTCTGAAAAAGACAACCTGCATAAGGAAAGCAAACCTAAGGAGAGAGTATATGACCCAGATGAACAAAAGTTAAGAGATTTACTAAGTAAGATGGAAGTAATTGAGGATTTGGATGTTGATCTGGCAGTACAAGAGGCGACAAGAGCTTGGATTAAGAAGAGTGAAAGGGAGAGTGATCAAATATCCGGGGATGTGAATACAAAACAACTCTCTAATAACAAAACGACATTAACATTACGTAAATTGAAAGGTATGATCTTCAAAAAGCCTAAGCATAAAAGCGAAAAACATGAGAAGACCCAAGACCCTGAGAAGAACCATGAAGACCCTTCCAGATAGTAGAAATAAGAAGGCAGATATAGTTGCGAATGATTTGAATATATGAGATTCCGATCCCTATGATCATGGAGGAAATGTCTGAATGAGCTTAAAGTCATCAAGAAAAACGGATACAAATACAACTGAGCTGATATTGTTTATTGATCCAAAGACTTTTGGGGATGCTGTGGAAAAGGAATATCAGCGACAAAAGGAAAATATTGAGATCAAAGGTTTCAGAAAAGGTAAGGTTTCAAGAGCAATAGCTGAAAGTGAGCTCGGAAAAGATATTTTCTATGAGGGAGCCCTCAATTCCCTTTTGGGATCTGAGCTGGATGCGGCAGTAAAGGAGACCGGGCTGGTTCTTGTTGACAGACCCAATGTTGATGTAATATCGATCGACAAAGCAAAGGGTGTTGAACTTAGAGCCGTATGTGTAACCCGACCGGAAATCTCGATACATGATTACAAAGGGATTAAGGCACCCAAAAGAGTCAGGGAGATTACTGAGGAAGATATCGAACAGCAGATCAATATGTTGAGAAGAAAGAATGCACATATGCTCTCTGTTAAGGACAGGGCGGCTCAGTTAGATGATGAAGTGATCATTGATTTTGAGGGTTTTTTTGGAGAAGCAGCGTTTGATGGCGGCAAAGGAGAGGATTATCCGCTCCGTCTTGGCAGCGGTCAGTTTATCCCGGGGTTTGAAGATCAGATCATTGGTCATCAAACAGGGGAAGAATTCGATGTTAATGTACCATTTCCGGAAGATTACCATGTGCCGGATTATGCTGGCAAGGAAGCAGTCTTCAAGTGTAAATTAAAAGATATCCGCATCGAGGATCTTCCTGAGATGAATGATGATCTTGTAAAGGATTATACAGAATTCAAAACAGTTGCCGAATATTTGGATCACCAAAAGGCAAAACTGGAGGAAGCCGCAAAAGCGCAGGCGGAAGAGGAATTTGAGAGTTCCGTGATGAATGCACTTGTTGAAAAAGTAACCGATGAGATTCCTGAGTGTATGTATGAGCAAAGGATTGACGCGCTTATCAATGCTTTCGAATCCCAACTTCGGAATCAGGGAATGAATAGGGATCTTTATTTTCAGTATACGGGAATGAATGAAGACATATTAAGAGCATCCTACAAAAATCGCGCGGTTAGTGAGGTTAAACTTCGGCTTGCTCTTGAAAAGATCGCCGAACTTGAAAAGCTGGAGGTCAGTGAAGAAGAGCTAAACGCCGGACTCGCGGAGATAGCAGCCGCAAATCAGATTGATCTTGAGACAGCCAAACATTGTATTCCGATTGATGATTACAGAAACGATCTTGTGGCCAGGAAGGCAATGGATTTTGTTATGAAAAATGCAAGTGAAGATAATACAGTTCTTTAACAGATGGAAAAGGAAGCCTGTGCATGCAGACTTCCTTTTTAGATAACGTAGTCATAGTATACGGACGTTATTTATTATTGGTTCGATCGGTTTGAATCGCTATAAATATCCTGATCATCTGACAGCGCTGTCTCATAATAATCGGTTTGTTGGTTTGTCGGGTGTTGATCATACTCATCGGGCTGTCGATTTGTTGGGTTCGGATCATAATCGTTGATCTGGCTGCCCGTTTGGCTCTGATAATAATTTATCGGATCTTCAATCGGTGCCTGTTTGTCATAGCTCTCCTGCGGACCGTTAAAACCTTGAGCCGGCATATATTCGTTGCAGGGAGTGGATGGTTTTTCCAATAGCGGTATGATCATGCGTTTTCTCACAAGGAATGAAAAAAGCGAAATATATATAGTTAGCATAATTCCGATAATAACCAAACAACCAACAATAAAGAAGATAATGATTTCCGGTGTTATAATGTTCTCAAGTCGGCTCAGACTTTCTGCAAGAGAGTTTTGATTCAATATATCGCCATTATTGAAAAAACCGTATGAAAACATAGCGGCAAAATCCCAAAATGCATGTATAGCAATGGTGCACCATATATTTTGATGTCTTATCATGACGGCACTGAAACACAAACCTAATCCAAAAGCGTTTGTAATTTGTACCAGTATTACCATTATTACAAGAATCTGCAATGACTCATTTCCAATGGTAGTATAATTGGTTGCGTGAATCAACCCAAACATCAAAGAAGTTATCACAGCGGTTTTAATTAATGCTTTCCTTGATTTACGTCCATTCATATCATCCATAAGGCTTTGGATGATACCTCTAAACAATACTTCTTCCGTAAAACCGGTTCCCAAAAAACAGAGCGTATAAATAATCCTGTCAGTGAAAGAAGACGGTTCAGAGAACAGATTAACGCAGATATTCAAAAATAAAATAAACAACGATATTGCCCACAGATATGGAACCGTTAACAAACCCTTTCCAAAGGAGTTCCAGGTAAAGCGGAAAATATCCCGTTTTTTTAATAAGAATGCCACTATGATCAAGATAGGTGACATAACACAGTACCTTAAAAGCAGCACAGTGAAAGAGTTTTTAAAATGGAATAAAGAAAAAAACGGATTCAAAAGACTGAATATCAAGAAGTATCCTATCAAGATCAGAATGCACCACAGCCAGTTTAGCTTTGTGTTTGTTGTAAGGTTTTTTAATTTCATTTTATTCTCCTGTTCAAGCCTTAGCTTTTTGCTTTTTGACCCTAATATCATAGTATCAGCTGCATCACAAAAATAAAAGGGAAAGTTTGATAAAATAAATCTGATTATCGTGCAATGGTCCAATATTGCGATGGTTGTAAGACTGGCAAAGTAGTGATCAAATGACTGGATCAAGAACGTAAATTATAATTGCAATATTTTGCGCCTCGCGGTAAAATAAACATGTTTCAGGTTGTTTGTGGATGTATATAAAGGAATTCGTAAAACAAGTTGTTGTTTTGGTTCTTAATGGGGTAGAAAAGAATGAATGCTTTGTATAAGATAAGAGATATGTTGTCTTTGCTGGATCGGCCTACAGCATATATCATGTTATTTACACTATGTTGGTTTATAGTGCTGGTTTTGTCATGGATTTTCATGAAAAAGCAGAATAAGAGAGTCACAATATTGCTTGCACTGTTTCCGCTTATAAACTTCGGCATTTTTTATGTCATGAATTATGTGAAGGGATGGCAGATATACGGAATTAAGCGATATGGTGCCCATCTCGTAGCAGCAGTAGTGTACGCTATAGCAGCTTTTTTATATCCAAGAATAAAAAAGAAGGCGACGATGATCGTCGTTACGGGTGTGGCGGTTTTGGCTGTATCTTTATGTTCGGTTCTTTATGTATTGGGACTGGATGGAGCATGGCATTTGGGTAATTTCTCTCATATGAGATATGAGGCGTCGATGGCGGCGTTGATCGATGAGCTGGAACAAAACTATGTTTTGGGCGAATATAAAGAGATTGATTATGAAAAATTGAGAGCTGAATTTATCCCAAAGGCAGCAGCAGCCGACAGGAATCAAGATGAAGTAGCATTTGCTGTAGCGGTGGCTGAGTTGTGTTATGAATTTCATGACGGGCATTTAAGTTATCACATGCGAAATAGAGAGGCAATCGAAGAAATAGAAAAAAGGCTTATTGGGCAAAGCCATGATTTTTCAATGATTCGAACAGATGATGGAAAGGTGCTTGCAATTCTGACAAACAAGCAGTCAGATACATATGCTCAAGGGATCCATGATGGAACCGTAATAACGGGGTGGAATGGTGTCGATATCGACGAAGCAATAGCAAATGTACGATGTGTCAATCCGGATAGCTTGCGGAGTACTTCGATTGCTGCCAATGAAGAGATTTTTAAGCCGATTTATTTGGCCGGGCAAGGAGGAGAAACTGTTCAGGTCAGATTTTTGGACGATGAAGGTGTTGAGAAAGAGATAGCGATCACCAGCACAAAGAACAATAGTAATTATGCAAGATGCTATTTGACAGAGTGGCCGTTAACCGGTAAATTATGTAATGTAAATGCGGATCATAGTAGTAAACCGATATTTTTAAGTCTGAAAGCACAATCAGATTATGATGACGAATTTCTCTATGGTACTATGCTTGATGAACATTGTGGATATCTTTTTATTCCGGATGAAACGTATGATGATCTGGGAGATTTATTCGCGACGCTTTCGGACAGTTATCCGGAGATTAAGAAGATCGTGATTTCCAAAATGGAGGAGCTGAAAGCTCAGGGTATGGATCGTTTGATCATTGATATCAGGGGAAATAGCGGTGGCTTTTATGTGATATGCAAAGAGATCGTTTCTTTGTTTACCGATCATGAAATTATCAAATATTGCGGATTTCCGGTTGACGGAGGTTTCAAGGCCGATAAGCATTGGATATGGAGAACTCCTGTTGACGGAAGATATGCGGACCTTCCGGTGGTAGTTCTTGTGAATTCAGGATGTGGCAGTGCAGGTGATCTTCTTGCCTATGATCTCTCTCAATGTCCGAATGTTACGATTATGGGAACTACAACGACATGGGGATGCGCACAGGAACCTGCAGGTAGATGTATTTTGAGTAGTGGAAATATTATCGTCAGATATCCTGTGATTACAACATTGGAAGCGGACAATACCGTGACAATAGATGCAGGAGCTGACAGGGTTAGCCGTATTTTGCTGGATGAAAGAATACCGCTTGACGAAGAGGCGGTTGAAGATATTTACGTGCGACAAATAGATCATGAACTGGAATATGCACATGATTTTATAAACAAGATGTCACTTCCCAAGCCATGATAGAAATTCTATTTTAATATTTTTTCTATTTGTTTTAGTTCTGCGTCCGGCAGGATCTTTTGAAATTGTTTTACTACTTTTAAATATGATTCTTGAGGTGTTTTTTGATAAACGGTACGACAGAAATCTTTCCCTAAGAATTTCTCCGGTGTGGAATACTCGGCGATTCCCCATCCGTACTCGTTCCCGAATTTATCTGTGGCGTATCTGAAATCACTGATCACCACGTAGCATTGTTTTTGCAGCCTTGTGATCATGGTATCAAAACCTTTTTTCCCGGACGTGCTATATCCTCCGATTTTCTTTAATTCTTTGGACATGATCGGAGCGTGGGCATCCAATAGTTCAAAGAGTTCTTTATCATGAAAAGAAGCCAGTCCGTCATCATATCTGGCATCGAAATCATAGCCATCCCTGCGGAAATTCGCAAAATCAGCAAACCATTTGGGACTGATATACATAGCTTTGCCGCGAAGAAACTTGCCATAAGCGCATTTCATTTCGCGGATCACGGGGCCTTTCCATTCCCATGCAGGCCAAAAGTCATTATCACCATCGTTATACCAGCACCCGGGTGCTATATGTTCTTCAATGGAAAAACCTTCTATTTCATTTTGAAAAAAAGGTACGAAACCTACCTCATCGATCAAATCCATCAATTCCTGCATGGAACCAATTGTAAAATTATCTGAATAATTCATAAGCATCTACCCAGCCTTCTCTCGCCATACCACATCATAAACTTCTCGTTTCGTTTGCATCCGTCCCAACCGGTTTCCGAAGTGATACAATTATATCAGATTTTCCATGAAAAGTCATCGTCTGGGAATTCCTTTGTTGACAGGGTTTATATGCAGCATTTCGAGAATTCTTTTAAAAACACAAGAGGGAAAGACTATTTAGATTTGAATGGGGATTTAAGAACAACCTTGAGAACCGAAAAAAATGAACCTTTTAATCAGTACATGACACTATATATGTGAAGGCAAGTAAATGACGTCATGCTAAGGAAGTGAAGATGGACAAAATATATGCAGAAAAAATGATAACTGAATATGGAAAAAGCTTATATTCTTTTTGCCTGTATACTACAAATGACAGGGATAAAGCCGATGATCTGTATCAGCAGACATTTATCACAGTTTTTGAAAAAGATGAGTTGGAATCGGTTTCCAATCCGAAAGCATATCTTGTTTCCATTGCCGCGAATATCTGGAAGAATACAGTACGTAAGATCATGTGGAGAAGGAAGATTGCAGATATTGTTTTTTTGGAAGAGGATGAGCTTGCGAAGATTGCTACAAAAGATCCGTCGGTGGAAGAGATTGTGGAAAGAAGGCAGGAGGAAATAGAACTCAAAAAACAGTTTTTTCATCTTCCGGAAAAGCAAAGGATTGTAATTCTTATGTTTTATATGGAAAACATGTCCATCGAAGAGATTTCTGCAGCGTTACATATTCCTTCGGGAACAGTAAAGAGTCGCTTAAACAAGGCAAAAATCAGATTAAAGGAGAGACTGACAGATGGAAAATAAAGACTTTGATGATATTATGAAAAAAACATTTGAGCCAAAAGAGGAAGCTGACCGGGAATTAAATCAGTCCATATTGGAGATGGTGTCTGAAAAGAATATTGTACCAATTAGTAAGAATACTATAAAGTCTCGTTGTATACGACGGTCTATAGGGAGAGTTGCTGCGATTGTATTAGGTTTTGCGTTGATTGGTTCTGTGACGGTTTATGCAGCAAAAAGTATCAGGAATAGAATGGTTATTAACAAACAGGGAGTGTTAGTCGGAATAGGTGTTGATGAGGATGCTATGACAAAAGTCAAAGAGGCTGAATCGACACTTTTTGAGTCTGCTGATAATTTGAATGAGTCGGGATGGACAGCTATGAAAGAACTCGGTATACCGGTGAACTCAGAATTAACGGATGAGGAAAAGGAGACAATTAATGATTATTTACGAAATCAAGAAGAAATGGTGCCGTCTGACGGAAAATGGTACTCAAAAGAGGCATTGTCCCAGTATGGGAACAGTTATAGCTATAGAACCTATCAGGATGCAATAGAGGACATTGCGATGGAGAGCGCTTTCATAGATCAAAGTGCTTACAGGGAAGAGAAAGATTTTTGTTCTGTATATGATGGTTTTGGTCAAGTACACATAAATGATGTATTCTACTATGAAAATGGTTTTTTTGTTTTTAATCAGTACAGAATGAAAGAAGCAGAAAATTATTATTTTTATACTGAGCATTCAAATGCACAAGGTGAAAAAATGACGCTAGAAAATGAACGTATCTATCAATCTCAGACTGGTATAGATTTTACCGTGGCAGATCTTGTTGGAAGTAATACGATGAAATCTGAAGTGCTGGCAGTTGCTACGATGGATCAGAATTTTTTAGAAATAGTTTTTATGAATCTAACAGAGGAAGAGATCCATAATGTACTTGACAATTTGAGGATGGATTATTAAGGAGATAAACTGTCACGTTTGTATCAGGGGATTGAAATTTTGATGAAAATGTGATAATTTAAAATCGATGTTACAATTTTCATGTGAATTCTCAGATACAGGGGGATGGATTAATGGGGAGTATTGTTTATGGTACAAAAACGTTTTCCAAGAATATGGGTTATTATGGTCCAAAGGAATTGTGTATTGGATGCGGTCGTACATATAAGACGGCTATTGTGAAATATACCTCATGGTTTCATATTGATTATCTTCCGATTATTCCTACGAAGAAAAAGTTTTTCAAGATGTGCCCTGTTTGCGGTGCAGCCACGGAATTGCAAAAGGATAACGCGAAGCAACTGATCAGTAAGGCAGACAACGAAGGATTTGCAGGGTTTGAAGCACTTGCAAGGCACATTATGGCAGATAAGCCGAAGGGTATTTTGGCGACGGATAACAGTTACCAGATATGGGTGAAAGATCTGTCTACCGGTGAAGAAATTTGTGTGCAAAGCAATGCGACAAAAGAAGATATTAAGCAATTCAAGCTGGAGAGAGGTTATAAGAAGTTGCCGATCGAAAGAGTCGATTGACGAAAGGAGAGCAAGAAGGTGCATTCAGAGTAATGCACCTTCTTTTTCTATTATAGGAAGAGAAAAAAATAGAAGGACTTGACAAGAGCATCTTTTTTCGGCATTATGGATAAGTCGGTAATCAAAGAGGAGAAAAAAGATGTTGAAAGAATCAGAAAAACAAAAGAAACAGGAACAGGAACCCGAGCAGACAAAAAGTATGCACGATAACAATATCTGTGAGACGAAAGAAAAGGATAAAGATTTCGAAGAAACAAAGGATATGATGACAAAAACCGATATGCAGCCACCTGTAGAGAATAAGATGGGTGTTCAACCGGTCAGGAAGTTACTTCTTACGATGTCATTGCCCATGGTCATTTCGATGTTGGTACAGGCGTTGTACAATATTGTGGATAGTATTTTTGTTTCCGGGATCAGTAAGGTTGATGATTATGCGCTTCGTGCGGTTTCGCTTGCTTTTCCGATCCAAAGTCTTATGATTTCTTTTGCAGGAGGTACCGCTGTCGGTATCAGCGCATTTGTATCAAAATCGCTTGGAGAAAAGGAATTTAAAAAAGCAAACGATGCAGCAACAAATGGTCTTTTCCTGGAGATTTTGAGTTATATTGTTTTCTTTTTTGTCGGGTTGTTTGCAAGCCGCCCCTTTTTTGAAAGTCAATCGAATATTCCCGAAGTACAAGCTTACGGTGTCACCTATCTGTCCATTTGCTGCATGGCAGGCATTGGTATTTTCATGCAAATGAATTTTGAAAGAATGTTGCAGAGTACGGGAAAAACACATTATACGATGATTACACAAATGGCGGGTGCGATCACGAATCTGATATTTGACCCATTGTTAATTTTTGGTCTTGGACCTTTTCCCAAAATGGGAGTGGCGGGAGCGGCAATCGCGACGGTTATGGGACAGTGGGTCGCAGGTGCATTGGCAATTTATTTGCATGTGACGCGCAATCGTGAGGTGGTGATCAAGCTTCGGGGTTTTAAGCCGAATTCTCGTATCATCGGACGGATTTATTCTGTTGGGGCACCTTCCATTGTGATGATGGCGATCGGTTCCGTTATGACATATGGCATGAATCTGATTCTTGAAGCATTTGGTGCGGCTCAGACAGTGTTTGGTATTTATTTCAAGCTGCAAAGTTTTATCTTTATGCCGGTATTTGGCCTTAACAATGGCATGGTACCGATAATTGCATATAATTTCGGCGCAGGGAAACGTGACAGAGTGATAGAAACGCTTAAGGCAGCCATTGCGTATGCAATGGTGATCATGCTGACGGGAATTCTTATCATGGAATGTTTCCCAAAGCAATTACTCGGGATGTTTCATCCGACGCCTGAGATTCTTGAAATGGGAGTGCCGGCTTTGCGGATCATCTGTATGAGTTTTATTTTTGCAGGATATTGTATCATTACAGGTTCTATGTTTCAAGCGCTCGGTAATGGGCTTTACAGTATGATCGTCTCTATTGCGAGACAGCTGTGTGCACTTCTTCCGGCTGCATATCTTCTCTCGTTAAGCGGAAATGTGGATATGATCTGGTGGGCTTTTCCCATTGCGGAGTTTATGAGTCTTGCCATGACAACTTTTTTCCTGATCCGGATTAATAAGAACATAATATCGAAGATCGGCAAGAGTACAACATAAGAAATATAAAAATTTTTTGGAAAAGGTAGCAATGACAGGTTGATCATTCTGTTATTGCTGCTTTTTCTATATGGATTTTGTTGATAGGAGGTTGCTTTTTCCCATAAAAGGTTCTTGGCAGAATCTCCGAATATACAGAATGAAAAGCTGTGACATATGTCACTTGTGAGAACGCATTTATAAGTGATATGATAAGGAAAATTAAGTCAGCAAAGAGACAAAGCAAACAGTTTATATCCGTTTAGAGCAAAGAAATTT
>Ga0310786_10011974_pt1 | contig 10783 bp, 10 predicted proteins | sample AusTroGonzalo_MG_FD_203881 | JGI IMG/M metagenome (GOLD analysis project Ga0310786, IMG submission 203881) | Bovine rumen microbial communities from tropical cattle in Woodstock, Queensland, Australia - Gonzalo_03 (v2) (version 2) | ecosystem: Host-associated > Mammals > Digestive system >...
AGTTCTCGCGATAGTAGTGCGGTAGGTTCACCTCCTTCAGGTCGCGTGGTATCTCCTGTCCTGGCAGGTGTAGCGTGTCGGGCCTGCTGCTGTAATGTATCTCCTTGGGCTCGAACCATTCTTGTATGGCCGAGTCTTGCTGTGCGGGTGTAGCATCCTTAGGCAACAACCGCAGCACCTCGTAGGGTGTCTGCGGTTTTGCCGAATGTACTGCCACTGAATCGGTATGGGCAGTAGCTATAGTAGTAGTCAGGATGCTGTCGTTCTCGTGCATATCCGATTATAGTCCGAACTCTTTGCGGATGTCGTCAACACGGTCCAGCTTCTCCCATGTAAACAGCTCAACCTCCATGGTCTTTGTTTCGTGGTAGTGGCTGGTGAAGGTCTTCTTCACTACTTCGCACTTACGACCCATGTGTCCGTAGGCAGCTGTCTCGCTATACATGGGCTGACGCAGCTTCAGTGTGCGCTCGATGGCTTTCGGACGCAGGTCGAAGAGCTTCTCAATCTTCTTTGCAATCTCGCCGTCGCTCATCTGTACGTTGCTACGACCGTAGGTGTTCACGTAAATGTTCATGGGCTTTGCCACACCGATGGCGTAACTGATCTGTACCAGCATCTCGTCGGCTACACCTGCTGCAACCATGTTCTTGGCAATGTGACGGGCTGCGTAAGCTGCACTGCGGTCAACCTTAGATGAATCCTTGCCTGAGAAGGCACCACCTCCGTGTGCGCCCTTGCCGCCGTAGGTGTCAACGATAATCTTACGGCCTGTAAGACCTGTATCACCGTGAGGGCCACCGATAACGAACTTGCCGGTTGGGTTCACGTAGTACTTGATATCGAGTCCGAACAGGTCGAGTACCTTCTGTGAGTGAATCTGTTTCTTTACTCTTGGAATCAGAATGTTGATGACGTCGTCCTTAATCTTGGCCAACATCTTCTCGTCCTCGTCGAAATCGTCATGCTGTGTCGATACTACAATCGTGTCGATACGCTCGGGTATGCCTTCGTCAGAGTATTGAATGGTTACCTGACTCTTAGAGTCGGGGCGCAGGTAGGTCATCTCCTTGCCTTCCTTGCGTATGTCGGCCAGTGTGCGCATAATGAGGTGTGCCAGGTCGAGGCTTACGGGCATGTAGCTCTCAGTCTCGTTGGTGGCATAACCGAACATCATGCCCTGGTCGCCAGCTCCCTGTTCGTCTTCGTTGCCGTTGTCAACACCACGGTTGATGTCGGCACTCTGCTCGTGGATGGCACTCAGGATTCCGCACGAATCGCCGTCGAATTGATACTCTGCTTTGGTATAGCCAATGCGCTTAATTGTTTTGCGGGCCATAGTCTGCAGGTCAATGTACACATCACTGCGAACCTCACCCATGATTACTACCTGACCTGTAGTCACAAACGACTCGATGGCGCAGCGCGCCTTCGGGTCGTATGCGAGGAACTGGTCAAGTATTGCATCAGAAATCTGATCGGCCACCTTATCGGGATGGCCTTCAGATACTGATTCTGACGAAAATAGATAACTCATTCTCTCTAAAATTCTTAATTCTAATTTACTTACTTATTCTGCGGGCATCATGATTACCTCTGCGGCGTTGCCTGCCTTGAGCAGCTGGGCTACAAAAGCGCTGATGCTCTCAGTGGTCTGGGCGTTGAGCACCTTCTCGTAGTTGGTGTCGAAGTCCATTCCATACTTACGCCATGTGTTGATGCGACCAAGCCAGTAGGCGTTCTGCTTGCGCTGGTCGCCCAGGCTCTTGAGCAGATACTCCTTTACTTTCTGCAGCTTGTCGGCATCGCATGTCTTTGTCATGTTGTTCACCTCATCGCGCATAATCTGGATAGCCACATCGCCCTTCTCTGGTTTCATAGGGCAGTTGGCGTAGATGAATGCCTCGGTTCCAAAATCGTCGCGCTCCAAGCCTGCTCCAGCCGATACATTGTAGGCAGCGCTGGCCTCCTCACGAATCTTCTGCAGGTATTCCATGCGCAGGAGCTGTCCTACCACTGTGGCCTTGATGCTGTTCTCGAGGTTGTAGGGGATATCCTCTGAGTACCAGTACATCTCGGCAATGGCCTTAGGTGTCTCGGCCTTGTGCTTGAAGCTGTTCACAACCTTACCCTTGAAGTCGGTAGATACGTCCTTGCTCTTCTCTACCTTCTTCTGTGCGGGCAGCGAAGCGATGTACTGCTCGATGAGTGGACGGATAGTTGCTTCGTCGAAGTTACCGATGATGGTGAACTCGTAGGCAGCAGCGTTAGCTGTGCGCTCCTTGGCTATCTGCAGTACGCGGTCGTAGCTGATGTTCTTCAGGTCCTCAACCTTGAGTGGAGTATCACGCAGGTTGTGGCGTGAGAGTGTAGCTGTGAGCGAGTCGTTGAACACGGTCTCGGGATCCAGCATGCGGGTCTTCAGCACGGTTTCGGCTGTCTGCATCAGGTTGTCGAACGACTTCTGATCCTTGTTGATATTGGTGAAGTAGAGGTACACCAGCTGGAGCATGGTCTCTACGTCCTTAGGTGTAGAGCTTCCGCTAATGTGCTGGCGGTTGGTGCTCATCGAGAGCGAAGCGCTGGCAATCTTACCAGCCAAAGCTTTCTCGAGCTCAGTGTGCGAGAAGTTGCCCAGTCCGCTCACGCTGATCACGTCGCTGAACAGTTTGGTGTTGGCCAGATCCTTCTCGCCGTAGAGTGCTGAACCACCGAATCCCTCGGCGCTCAGTATTACCTGGTCTTTCTTCAGGTCGGTCTTCTTCAGTACCACCTTCACGCCGTTAGAGAGCTGCAGCTCGGTGTAGCCGAACTTATCGTTCTTGGTCTCCTTCTTGATAGCGCCCTTCTTAGGCAGAACGGTCATCAGAGGCTCGTCCTTCACGTTGTCGACGTAAGCCTCGATTTGTGCGCTGCGTGCAGCGGCGATGGCCTTCTTGAAGCTATCCTCGGTGGGATAGGTAGCACCTTCCTTCTCGTTGTTGAAGTTTACCACTACCAGATTGCTGTCGTTCAGTGAAATCATCTGTCGGATAACGGCGTTGATGGCCTGGACAGGGATGGCTGGTACCAGCTGCTTCATGGTCTGGTAGGTGTAGTCGATGCTTGGGATAGGCTCGTTGGCCAGGAAGTGCTGTACATACTGGTTCACGAACTGGCGGTTAAAGCGCTTATCCTTGTTTGAGTACTGCTTGTCGAGGCTGCTCAGGTAGTCGGCCTTGAAGCGTCCGTACTCTGTAGCGGTGAATCCGAAATCGGCAGCACGACGAACCTCGGTGAGTGCAGCCTGTGTGGCGGCCTCGGTCTGTCCCTCCTTAGGAATAACCACGAGGTCGAAGGCATCAACTGTTTTCGACAGCAGGTATTTGCCATCGCTGGCTACCGACTGGAGGAATGGACTCTCAGGCTTCTGAGCATACTCCTTCAATCGGTCTCTCAGCATTGAGATAGTTGCTTCCTTGAAGTAGTCGGCCACGATGTAAGCCATGTTTCCCTTCATTGAGTCGGGGGTTGCTTCGTGTTTCATCAGCACCTCAACAAGGTTGAACTGCTGCTCCTTGTCCTTGTCGATGGCGATGATGGCCTCGGCGTTGTCGGGCACAGGGTATGGTGTTACCAGAGCACGATTCTCGGGCAGCTTGATGCCGCCGAACATGTCCTTAATCTTCTGCTCTACCTTGTCAACGTCTACATCGCCTACAACGATGATACCCTGATTGTCGGGGCGATACCACTTCTCGTAGTAAGCCTGCAGGAATGGACGCTCGAAGTTGTCGATAATCTCCATCAGTCCGATAGGCATACGATGGCCGTACTTAGAGCCTGGGTAGAGCTTGGGCAGGCTGCGCTCCAGCATACGCTGGCTGGCGCTGGTGCGCAGGCGCCACTCCTCGTGGATAACGCCACGCTCCTTCTCAATCTCCTCCTGCTCCAACAGCAGTCCGTCGGCCCAGTCGTAGAGTATGAGCAGACAAGAGTCGACAATGCTCTCGCGTGTGGTGGGCACGTTGCTGATGTTGTAGACGGTCTCGTCGATAGATGTGTATGCATTGAGGTCGGTACCGAACTTTACACCGATGCTTTCGCACCAGCGCAGCAGCTCGTTACCCTTGAAGTGTTTCGAGCCGTTGAAGGCCATGTGCTCCAGGAAGTGTGCCAGTCCACGCTGGTTGTCGTCCTCCTGAATAGAACCTACTTTCTGGGCAATGTAGAACTCAGCGCGGTTCTCGGGCCAGTTGTTGTGGCGGATGTAGTAGGTCAAGCCGTTGTCGAGTTTACCGATGCGTACATCGGGGTCGACGGGTACTGATGGCAGCTGCATTTGTGCCATCATAACTACTGTGCCGAACAGTGTCAGCATAATGGTCGATAGAATTTTCTTCATGTCATTTAAGTTTTGTTGCATAAATTGTAATCGGGTGCAAAGTTACACCTTTTTTGTCTATTTGCTTCAAATTCTACGTTAAACCTACGTTAAAACTCATCTACACCAGTAGTCGCTTGGCAAAGTAGCGAACAGGATACCATACAGAGAGGAAACCTACAATGAGCACCGTGAAGAACACCAGTACAATGTCTTCGGGGTGTACGCTCACAGGGTAGGCGTTAATCACAAACGTACCGCTCGACGAGCCTAAGGCTACAATGCCGTAGCGTTGCTGCAGCCAGCATAGGGTTAGGCCGATGATGATGCCTAAGACGGCGCCGATGGCCGATATCATGCGGCCCTCGAACAGGAAGATACGTACTATCTGCTTGTCGCTGGCGCCTAAGTTACGAAGTGTTACCACATCGTCTTTCTTATCGATAATGAGCATAGACAGCGAGCCGATGATGTTGAAGCAGGCCACCATGAGGATGAAGGTGAGGAAGATGTAGGCAATGAACTTCTCGATCTTCATGATCTTGAAGGTGTCGTCCTGCTGCTCAAAGCGGTCTTTCACCACAAACTTCTGACCGCACAGTTCTTTGATTCTTGCCTTCACGCTGTCGAAGTTGCTGCCTGGCTTCAGGCGTAGTTCGAGCGATGAGAGCATGCCCTGCTGACCGAAGATGCGGCGTGCGAACGAGATGCTGGTGAGGATGTAGTTCTTGTCGTAGCGCGACTGCTTGACGTTGAACAGTACGCCTGGCGAGTAGAGCTCGTCTTCCTCGAAAGCCTCGTTGGGATTGGTCATATCCAGCTGTCCCTCGCGTCGTGGCGCGTAGATGTGCAGAGGCTCCTCGTAAGTGTAGCCTGTGCCCAGCGTCTCGGCCAGTCGGATGCCTAAGGTGCCGTAATCCATGTCGGCGGCATGCAGGCTGAAGTCGCCGTCGCCCACCAGTATCTCGTTGATATGGGTGAGCTGGCTGAAGTTGTCGTCAACGCCCTTGATAACCACCATGGCCTGTCGGCCGCGGTAGATGGCCAGTGCCATGTCTTCAACGCACTCGGTGGCTACCTCTATCTCGGGTAGCTGGCGTATCTCGGTTAGTATCGGGTCGTCGGCAGCTACTGTCTTTCCTTCGGCTGGCATTACCTTAAGCTGCGGGTCGAAGCTGGTGAAGAATGTTGCTACCAGGTCGTGGAATCCGTTGAACACCGATAGTGTTACTACCAGCGCCATCGTGGCCACAGCAACACCTACTACCGAGATGCCGCTGATTACATTGATAGCGTGGGTAGACTTCTTAGAGAAGAGGTATCTACGTGCAATGAAGAAGGGAAAGTTCATTTCTTTAACAGCTCATCAATGTGCTCGATGTAGTCGAGCGAGTCGTCGATGAAGAATCGCAGTTCGGGAATGATACGCATCTGGTTCTTGATACGTGTGCCCAGCTCGTAGCGAATCTGTTTGGCGTTGGCATTCACGTTGGTAAGAATCTCCTCGCCCTTGGCGCTTGGGAATACGCTCAGGTAGGCGGTGCATATGCTCAGGTCGGGTGATATCTTGGCACGTGTTACCGATACCATGACACCATGCATGGCACGTGTCTGCTGTTGGAATATCAGCGAGAGCTCCTTCTGCAGTAATCTCGCAATCTTGTTTTGTCTTGTTTCTTGCATGCTATGTTATTTTTTGTACATTGAATGTTGAAGATTGATCATTATTTCTTGCGAATCAGTGTCAAGCCGTCGCGCAGGGGTAGGATTACTTGCTCCACACGGCTGTCGCGGGCAATGTAGTCATTGAATGTCTCAATGCCGCGTGTCTGGCGGTCGTTGTCGTAGGCGGCATCCACTACGTGTCCGTCCCACAGGGTGTTGTCGGCCAGTATGAATCCACCGGGCTTCAGAATGCTCATCACCATCTCGTAGCAGTCGCGATAGGTGCGCTTGTCGCCGTCCATGAATGCCAGGTCGAACTCTATGCCCAGTCGTGGTGCCTCTTGCAGGGCGTCGCCAATAATGAACTCTATCTTGTTGGCCACGCTCGAGCCCTCTATCCAAGGACGTGTAAAGTCCTCCATCTCGTCGTTAATCTCGAAGGTGTACAGGCGGCCTCCCTCGTCCAGTCCCTCAGCCATGGAGATGGCGCTGTAGCCGCTGAATGTGCCTATCTCGAGTATGTTCTTAGGGCGAATCATGCGCACCAGCATCTTGAGCAGTCGGCCTTGCAGATGCCCGCTGGCCATACGCCCGTGGATGGTGTGTATGTGGGTGGCTCGCCACAGCCGGTACAGATAGTCGGGCTCTGGCTCGGTGTGCTGCAGGATATACTCGTCGAGCGTCATCCCTTCAGAGCTTCAATGGCCAAACGGTACGAGTCGAGTCCGAAACCAAGAATCACACCTTTGCAGGCGCACGAAATCATCGACTTGTGGCGGAACTCCTCGCGCTGGTGCACGTTCGAGATGTGTACCTCGATAACGGGTGCCTTGAGCGAGCGGATGCAGTCCTGCAGGGCAATGGATGTGTGGGTGTAGGCGCCAGCATTGAGCACGATGCCGTCGTAGGTGAATCCCACTTCCTGCATCTTGTCGATGAGCGCTCCCTCGATGTTGCTCTGGAAGTACTCGATTTCCACGTCGGCAAATCGCTTACGCAACTCCGGCAGGTAGGTGTCGAACGACGACGAACCGTAGATGCCGGGTTCTCTCTGGCCCAACAGGTTCAAGTTCGGACCATTGATAATCAGAATCTTCATTTTCAGTATAAATGTATTAATACGGCTGCAAAGGTAAGAATTTTTTTTCATATATGGAAAAATATTCGTAACTTTGCGCCAAAAATCATATAAAATGGGTAGCGAGAAGGATATTGTGAGGGCTTACGTGCGCTATTTGAAGCTGCAACGTAACATGTCGGGCAATACGCTCGATGCCTATCAGCGCGACTTGCGCAAGCTGCTCGACTACCTTGAACGTGAGCAGAAGGACATTCGCGAGGTAACGCTGGCCGACCTTGAACATTTCTCGGCAAGTTTGCACGACATTGGTATTCATCCGCGCTCGCAGTGCCGTATTCTCAGTGGCATACGCAGCTTCTTCAAGTTCGTACAGTTAGATGGCTATCGCGACGACGATCCTACCGAGCTGTTGGAGAGTCCGCAGATAGGCGAACATTTGCCCGAGGTGCTCACTACCGATGAGGTTGACCGGCTGGAAAACAGTATTGACCTGTCGAAGTGGGAGGGACATCGTAACCGTGCTATTATCGAGGTGCTCTTTTCCTGTGGCTTGCGTGTGAGCGAACTGGTGAATCTCAAACTGTCGGACTTGTATTTGCAGGAGGAATACGTTCGTGTGCTGGGTAAGGGTTCTAAGGAGCGACTGGTACCCATCTCGCCCAAGGCTATCAAGGAACTGCGCTGGTGGTTCGACGACCGTAATATGATGAGCATCAAGCCGGGCGAAGAGGACTATGTGTTCTTGAACCGTCGCGGCGCCCACCTTACGCGCACCATGATTCTCATCATGATTAAGGCTCAGGCCAAGGTGGCTGGCATCCAGAAGACCATCTCGCCGCACACGCTGCGCCACTCGTTTGCTACGGCCTTGCTTGAGGGGGGTGCCGACCTGCGTTTTATTCAGGCGCTGCTGGGGCATGAGGATATTGGCACAACCGAAATCTATACTCACATTGATACTTCAACCCTACGACAGGAAATTCTCGAGCATCACCCTCGCAACATGAAACACCCTCAATAATCTTTCCCGTACAGGGGCATTTTTGCTACTGTTAATTCTCGCAATTGTTACTATTAATTCCCGCAATATCTTGTGTTCTCGCCAGCCCTTTGTTGCCCACCTCATTTTCGCGCTGCAAAGGTACAATATCTACATTGCGGTTCACGAATAATTGGGCAACTTTTTTTTCGCGCGGGGCATAAGTGTTACGCGTTACAGTGTTACAGTTAGAATTATAGCCACCTGCGCAGTAGAATTTACTTCTATATTTATATATATAAATATAGATACTAACGTTAGGGTGCGAAGTAGGTGTTTTTTTACTGTAACACTGTAACGCTGTAACGCACTTTTATCCTAAGGTAATGTTTTCTACCTCAACGGGTTCGTGGAGGAATATCTGCGCTTGTTCCTTGAATTTCAAGGGGTTCTCGGTGGTTAGGTAGTGCACGCCGCCGCCCTTGGAACAGCGCTGTTCTATGTTGCTGTGGCGGTCAAGATAACTCTTCAGACTCTCGGCCACGTATTCGCCTTGAGGCACTACACGTACGCCTGCGGGCAGATATTTCAGTATCTTAGGCATTAACAGTGGATAGTGTGTACAGCCTAAGATAATGGTGTCGATATCAGGATCCTTGCGCATAATCTCGTCTATGCGTTTCTTTACAAAGTAGTCGGCTCCAGGCGAGTCGGCCTCGTTGTATTCAACCAGTGGCACCCAGAAGGGGCATGCCACGCCCGAAACCTCGATATCGGGATTAAGCTTGTGTATTTCCAGGTCGTAGCTTTCGCTCTTGATGGTTCCCTCGGTAGCCAGCACACCTACGTGGCGCGAACTGGTAAGGCTGCCAATCACCTCGGCTGTAGGACGGATAATACCCAGTACACGGCGCTCAGGGTCAATCTTTGGCAGGTCGTTCTGCTGGATGGTGCGTAGGGCTTTAGCCGAGGCTGTGTTACAACCTAAGATAACCAGGTGGCACCCCATCTCAAAGAGCTTGACAACGGCTTGGCGCGTAAACTCATAAACCACGTCGAACGAACGTGGTCCATAAGGTGCACGGGCGTTGTCGCCCAAATAAAGATAATCGTATTCGGGAAGCAGCTGACGGATGCCATGCAGGATGGTAAGTCCGCCGTAACCGCTATCGAAGATACCAATCGGTCCTGGCTTACTTGAGAGCATTCTGTACTACCTGATTAATGTCTTCGCACATCAGGGGATTAACCACGGGCACGGCTTTTGTGTCGGTGTCGATAATGAAGGCATAACCTTTCTCGGCACAAATTCTGGCCAGTGTTTCGTTCAGCTTGTTGTAGAGTGGGGCAAAGGCCGCTTCCTCGTCCTTGGCAAGCTGCTCCACGCTGTTGTTCTTAAACGCAATGTTCTTCTGCATCAGCTCCTGCAACTCTGTCTGTCGCTTTTGTAGGATGCTCTTGGGGAAATCGCGTTGTCCATCAAGAAACTCCTCGTACTTTCTGTTGAATTCGTCCTCCACGCGTTTTGCTTCGGCCTGATACTTGGCCTTCAGGTCGGCCATCTGCTGCTTAACCAGCGTGTATTCGGGCATCGACTGGATGGCGACCTGATAGCTCAGGTAGCCAAACTTAACTGCTGATGTGGACTCGCCCTGTGCGAATGCCTGGAGCGAAACGAATGCTACAAGAAGTACGAGGAATTTTTTCATGATGTTGTTATTTTGTTAATTTATTGGGGGTGAATTACTTCAAACCTAACTTGGTCTTTACCTGTGCAGTTACATCGGTAGAGAGTGTAGTGCTGATGTAAGGCAGCGAGTTGTTCTCCATGATGTAAACGTACTGTCCAGCCTGACCTACAGCCTTGATAGCGTCAAGAATCTTGGTCTGGATAGCCTGCATCTTCTCGGCCGAAGCCTTCTGCAAAGCCTGCTGGTTGTCCTGGTAGCTCTGCTGGATCTTAGTGTACATATCCTGCAGTTCCTGCTGGCGGCGCTGCTTGATGTTCTCGGGCAGGCTGGCCTGCTCCTTCTCGAAAGCCTCACCCTTCTTCTGCAGTTCGTCCTGCATGCTCTTCAGGTCGGCCTCGTACTGGTCCTGCAGGGCCTTAATCTCGTTCTGAGCCTTAGTGAACTCAGGCATGGCCTGCATGATTTCCTGGGTGTTCACATGGCCGAACTTTCCCTGTGCATTAGCGGTAGTGAAACCGCAGATAGCGCAAAGTGCGCAGATAATCAATTTTTTCATTTTACTTTTTCTGTTTTTATTTGTTAGTTATTATATCCGAGCTTGCGAAGCACTTCCGAAGAGATGTCGATCTTCGGAGAGCTGAAGATGATTCCGGCCTCGCTGGCGCGATCTAATACCAGCTGATAGCCTCGCAGTTCTGCTATGTCTTTAATCACGTTGTAAACCTCTTCCTGTATGGGGTTCATCAGGGCTGTGCGCTTCTTGAAGAGCTCGCCCTCGGGGCCGAAGTAGTGTTTCTTCAGCTCGGCAGCCTGCTTCTCCTTGTCAACGATAGCATCCTGCTTGGCTTTCTTCTGCTCTTTCGAGAGGAACACCACCTCGTTCTGGTAGTTCTTGTAGAGTGTCTGGGCCTCGGCATTCAGTGCATCTACTTCAGCCTGCCACTGCTTTGATACCTGACCTAACTGCTCGTTGGCACGCTCGTAGGCTGGGATGTTCTTCAGGA
>Ga0310786_10011975_pt1 | contig 10782 bp, 11 predicted proteins | sample AusTroGonzalo_MG_FD_203881 | JGI IMG/M metagenome (GOLD analysis project Ga0310786, IMG submission 203881) | Bovine rumen microbial communities from tropical cattle in Woodstock, Queensland, Australia - Gonzalo_03 (v2) (version 2) | ecosystem: Host-associated > Mammals > Digestive system >...
TGCAAACTTGTCCTTGTTGATTGCAATGATGAATTCCGACTCTTCCATACCTGCAAGGTGCTGGATTGCGCCCGAAATACCGTTTGCAATGTAGAGGTTAGGACGAACGGTCTTACCTGTCTGGCCAACCTGACGGTCGTGAGGCATAACGCCTGCGTCAACCATTGCTCTTGATGAAGAAACTTCGCCGTGAAGAACTTCTGCCAACTTGCCGAGCATTTCGAAACCTTCCTTATTTCCAACGCCACGACCACCCGATACAAGAATCTTTGCGTCTGCAATATCAACCTTGTTAGAGGTAACCTTTACATTTTCAATAAGTTTTACTTTGAACTTCGATTTGTCGAAATTAATCTTTACATTCTCAACTTCGCCCTTTCTCGAGGTGTCCTTTGCCATCTTCTGCATAACGCCCGGACGAACGGTTGACATCTGTGGACGGTGATTTGTACACATGATGGTAGCCATGATGTTTCCGCCGAAAGCAGGACGGGTCATCATAAGTTCCTTGGTGTCTTCCGAAATGTCGAGCTTTGTGCAGTCTGCAGTAAGACCAGTGGTTATACGAGCCGACAGACGTGGACCGAGGTCACGACCGATTGTAGTTGCGCCAATGAGGAAGATGCTTGGCTTGTAGTCGTGGATTATCTGGGTGATAGCCTGAGTGTAAGGCTCGGTGATATAGTCCGTCAAGCATTCATCTTCAGCGAGCAGTACATGGTCTGCACCGTAAGCGATGAGTTCCTGAGCCTTATCGGCGATGTTGTGTCCCAAGAGGACTGCGTAAACCTTCTCGTTGAGTGCTCCTGCCAAGTCGTGAGCCTTGCCCAACAGTTCCAATGCAACCTTCTGTATTACGTTGTCGCGCTGTTCGATGAAAACGTATACGTTTTTATATTCTGATTTATCCATATTGGTATCCTATTAAATGATGAATTTTTCTTTTAATTTGCTAATGATGAGGTCAACGGCTTCTTCAGGGCTAACTTCGTAGGTTTCGCCGGCTGGCTTCAAAGCCTTTGTGAACGACTTGAATACTCTTGTCGGAGAACCCTTCAGACCGAGGAGGTTTTCATCTGTTCCGGTCTTGTCGGCGTTCCAGATTTCAACTTCGCGGTTGTAAGCCTCAACGATTCCGTTAACGGTCATATACCTTGCTTTGTTGGCAGTTGAAAGAACTGTGAATACGCATGGCATTTCGGTTTCGAGAATCTGGTAACCTTCTTCGGTTGACTTCTTTACGCGGCAGTTCTTACCGTTGACTTCGAGGTCGAGGAGGTACGAAACCTGCGGAAGACCGAGGTGTTCTGCAATCTGCGGACCAACCTGTGCGGTATCACCGTCGATAGCCTGACGACCAGCAAGGATTAGGTCGAAGTCGATCTGGCGGAGAGCACCTGCGATAGCCCTCGATGTTGCAAGGGTATCTGCACCACCGAGCTTGCGGTCGGTGAGGAGGATTGCGCGGTCAACGCCCATTGCCAAAGCTTCGCGCAAAGCTGCATCAGCCTGCGGAAGACCCATAGTGAGGACGGTTACATGTGCGTTGTACTTGTCTTTCAACTGGAGAGCCAATTCGAGAGCTCCCTTGTCGTCGGGATTTATAATGCTGGGGATACCTTCGCGGATAAGTGTTCCGGTTTTCGGGTCAAGTTTTACCTCGGTGGTATCCGGTACTTGCTTTATACAAACTACTATATTCATTTTCTTGATTTTAATGTTAGTGAAAAATTATTTTAAAAGCTTACCAGAAATAACCATTCTCTGAACTTCCGAAGTTCCTTCGTAGATTTCGGTAATCTTTGCGTCTCTCATCATTCTTTCAACAGGATATTCGCGGGTGTATCCGTAACCGCCGTGGAACTGAACAGCCTTGGTTGTCATTTCCATTGCAGTTTCTGCTGCGAACAACTTAGCCATTGCTGCGTCTGCTGAGAACGGAACGTGCTTGTCCTTCTTGTCGGCTGCGCTGTAAACGAGCAGTCTTGCAGCTTCGATTCTAGTTTCGAGGTCAGCGAGCTGGAACTGGGTGTTCTGGAACTGAGAAATCGACTTTCCGAACTGCTTACGTTCCTTTGTGTACTTAACAGTTTCGTCCATTGCGCCCTGAGCGATACCGAGAGCCTGCGAAGCAACACCGATACGACCGCCGTCGAGGGTGGTCATAGCAACCTTGAAGCCCTTGCCGAGTTCGCCGAGCTGGTTTTCCTTAGGAACAATACAGTTTTCGAAAATAAGTTCGCAGGTTGACGAACCGCGGATACCCATCTTCTTTTCCTTCTTGCCGATTGAGAATCCCTTGAAGCCCTTTTCAACTATGAAAGCCGAAATGCCCTTTGTCCCCAACGACTTGTCGGTCATTGCGATAACGATGTAAACATCTGCATTGCCTGCATTGGTGATGAAAATCTTTGTCCCGTTGAGAACCCAGTGGTCACCGTCAAGGACTGCAGTAGTCTGCTGTCCCGATGCATCTGTACCAGCGTTAGGTTCGGTAAGACCGAAAGCACCAATCCACTGACCGCTAGCAAGCTTTGGCAAGTACTTCATCTTCTGCTCTTCGGTTCCGTATTCCAAGATAGGGCCGATGCAAAGCGAAGTGTGGGCCGAAACCACGATACCCGTAGTAGCGCAGCATCTCGAAAGCTCTTCGACAGCCATTGCGTAGAGTTTGTAATTTCCACCGGCTCCACCGTACTGTGTCGGTACCGGAATTCCCATAATTCCTAATTTTCCCATCTTTTCGACAGTTTCAATAGGAAATCTTTCTTCTTCGTCTATTTCTGCAGCCAAAGGTTTTACTTCGTTTTCTGCAAAACTTCTAATCATCTGCTGAAATAATACTTCTGTTTTTGATAATCCAAAATCCATAATTATCTTTTGTTTTTATTAATTTACAGTTAATAAATTTTAATTTTTTAAACGGTCGTAAAGATATAATTTATTTTTGAAATATCACAAATTCCTGCAAAGATTATTTTTTACACAATGTTAATTGCTTGAAAAACAATTGTTATTGTCCGCTAAAACGTGAATCGTCATTCCACAACCTTTAGCTCACGCAGCGAAGCAAGTAAAGCAGAGTGAACCGACTAAGGAACGTGTCGTGTGAACTCGCTTATGCGGTACCTTCAGCTCGGCGTAGCCAATCTCCTTGATTAGTAATATTATGGGAGATTACGGATAGCAGTCTTCACAACGCTCCCCGTGCCGTATCGCGTGTTACGACTAGCTTCCGTACCTTTAGCTCACGCAGCGAAGCAAGTAAATGACAAGTCCCTTTTTCTGTTTATGATATAACTAATTGATAATTTTTGATTTGCCAATATGTTATTTGTTTTTATAGGACAACATTAATTTTATATATTTGCATTTTCAAACATTATTACTGATTTTGGCAAACAAAATTTATGGCTTTCGTTTCTTCTATAAATAACAAATCCTTGATTGTATTTGTCTGGCATATTGCTAGTTTTCTGTTGTTTGTAATGTCTATAAATCTCTTATCTTGTGCTCAGCAACCTAGGCAAGAATCCACACAAGAACCCATGCAAGAAACAGCGCAATTAACCGATACGAATAATCCCCAAAAAATTGTAGGAATTGTTGACGGCTGCAAATCGCGCAAGGATTACGAGGATTGGCTGTCTGATTACGGATTGGACTACATGATTGTTACTTCTCCAGCCGAAGCGGATAGTTGCGCCCTAATACTTTTCTGCGGTGGTCCCGACTTGGGAATCGCTCCCGAGCGCGACAAGTTGGATTCGCTGGTTTTTAATGAATGTCGTAGCAAAAATATTCCGATTTTCGGGATATGCCGCGGGATGCAGATAGTTTGCCATTTTATGGGAGCGGAATTGATTGAAGATTTGGGCGAGTTGAACGCAAAACATCAAAAGACGGCCGATTGGAAAAGTAGGTTTCATGATTTGATATTGAGTAATGGCGAGCGGTGGCGTGTAAATTCGCGACATCATCAGGCGGTAAAGGATGTTCCGTTTGAGTGTTCGCTTACTGGCAAATCGCCCGAAGGCATCTGGGAACTGCTTGTCGCTGCCGATAGCAGTATGATGCTTGTGCAATGTCATCCCGAAAGGTCGGAAATGCGTGGAACTGAGGTTGAGCAGGCTAGTATCAATTACATTAAAAGCAAATTGGAATGACGATATGCTTTGCCCATTCGGGCAAATCGGAGACATATTGCTTCATAATTTTACCTTCGTAAAATCGTATTAGCAGTTTTGCCTCCTTGTTTTCTACAGAATTGTCGTACAGGTAAAGTCTGTCAACTTTATCGGCTATATGCTTGCAGTTCAATATTGATTTTTGATAGCGCGAGATTACTTTTGATATAGGCACATCGTGTCCGCCTTCCATAACTCTGCGAGCAATCCTCGATGCATTGATTATTGGTGTTTCGGTACACACGAAAAAAATTCTGACAAAAAATCCTGAATTTAATGCTCGCAAAATGAAATCAACTTTGTCTTGGGCGGATAGAACAGTTTCAAAGATTAAGCTCTGTTTGTCGTTTAGGCATTGTTCTCTCCATTTTTCGCAGTATTCTACAGACTGCAATATGGCATCCTTTGAGTTCCAATCGCCAAAGCGTTCTTGTGCAACAATGTCGGGGTTGATGTACACGCAATTCTCAATCCATTCGTGATTAAGGATTTTGCTTGTCACCGATGTCTTGCCACTTCCATTGGGACCTGCGATTACAATCAGTACAGGTTTTTTATTGTTGGAGTTCGCTTCCATTACCATATTGTTTGCGATACATTTCAGTCATTTCTGAAAAATATTTTTCAATGGCGATATTGTATTGGTCCTTGGCTTCCTCAGCGACTTCGTGCATGATGTATTCTAACATTTCGTCGCTGGGTTCTTCCATATCGGTGAGCCTGTACTTGTTAATCTCGTCTTTTGACATAATTATTTGTTTTTGCTTCGCAAAGGTACAAAATATTCCGAAACGCAAAATCAAATCGCGGAAAATTGGAAAATACAATTATAGAATAGCGATTGAAATTTATGCAAATCATAAATTGCGATTTTATGAATTGCATAAAAATTGGCTTGATTTTATGTAAATCGTAAAGCGGTGTGTTGCTGGTGGAGTTTTACGACACCAGTGGGAACTACTTGTTGCTGCCGATAGCAGTATGATGCTTGTGCAATGCCATCCCGAAAGGTCGGAAATGCGTGGAACTGAGGTTGAGCAGGCGAGTATCAATTACATTAAAAGCAAGTTGGAATAGGTAGGCAAAAGATTGACTTGTGGCAACTTTTGCATATTTATAAGTTGCCATATCTATGTGTTTATATGTAGTTGTGGCAACTTATAGCATTAAAATATAATTGTAGTTTGTTGATAGTTAGATTGGTTGTGCATTACACTGCTAATATTCATGCGCGACAACGATTGATAATAAATATGCTAACAGACAGCAAGCCTGTTAGCATATTGTCATTTTTACATTTTAACCCAACTGAGTGGCGATAACATTATACCACCAGTCCCAAGAGTATCCTCTTGATGTTGACGGATGATATACTGCTATCAGGCGAGATTTCTTGCCGTTTTTTAATTGATAGTAACCGTTTTTCACATTGTATTCGTCAACAACCAATGGTTCTCCTTTAATCCAACCTTCATTGGGCAGATAATCGTACAGACGGCCAACGCCCCATACAATTATCAGGTCGGGTTGCAATTTCTCAATTACTTCAAGAAATGCCTTTCCCCCTTCCATATAGTCTTCGTTTGTCCCTGATTTTCTAGTACGAGACATTGAGACCTGCAAGAAATTGAAGAAAGCCAACGACTGCCATATTTCATTTGAATCTTCAAGCGTAGTTATCTTGTTGAGAAGCGATCGCTCAAATTTTCTGAATGTATTTGTCCACCTGCCTGTACTACCATTCAAATAATCCATTACCCTGTCATTTGTAAAGTCATCACAACCACCATCAGGAAAATCTCGAAATCCACATTTACCATTACAATTTTCATTTCCACAGTAGTGACTTTCGCCTAAAACAAGGATTTTCTTTTTAAAGATACCGCCATTCTGATAATTTTTGCCTATCCACGGCTTGAAAAATACATGTTTCATATCAAATTACGTTAAAATTGCCTACTTGGTTCTGGCATCGGCACTCCAGAATTATTTTTTAGTTTTCTTTCTTTCCTTTAAGATTGCTTTGTATTCGGGATTTATCGCAACAACATTATATGGATAGAACTTGACATACGAATTGAAAAAATCAACTTTACTTTCAAAACGTTGTCCATTTTTTGCCCATTCTTTATTCAACTGGTTATTCATATCTATTGTTACTTCAATAAGTATGTCAACAATTTTTTGAGAATGTTTGCAATAAGTATTATTCTGGCTTATGTTTTTTATTAGACAACTAGGAGCATTATTGTACAATTTCTGATTGTAATTTTCAAATGCAAAACTTTTTATGTCATCGAAACAACTTAGTTTGTAATCTTCAATAGTTTTCTTGTTCTTGTTTGCTTCTGCCATTATAGAGTTGTAGTTATTGCTAATGTTATTCTTAGCTTCTCCATATCTTTTCGCAATTTCCTTCCCAAATTCCAAATGACGAATTTCAATTGTTTTTTTGTCAAAATTATATTCCTCCTGTAATAACTTCTGATTGTAAACCCTGACAATAGAATCCAACTGCTTGTTATATTCAATACAAGCAATAGAATCTATTCGTTGCTTTATTAATTTATAATCATTATCAATAACAACCTTTTCCTTATCGAACCTTTTTTCTATTCCATGACAGCATTCCAATTTGCGGAATTTAATAGTTTGCTTTTCAAAATTATATTCTTCTTGCAACAACTGCTGGTTGTATGTATCAACGATGGAATCCAACTGTTTATTGTATTCTGTACACGCGACTTTAGCTGTTTCAAAAGATTCCTTTAGTGAGTTATATTTTTTAGTGATATTATTTATATCTTTGATAAGACACAATTTTATTTCATGTTCATGTCCACTTATTTCATCCAAAACACATGGATAAAATTTTATTGTCGCCTTGTCAAAATTGTATTCGTTTTGTAGCAATTCTTGGTTGTATGCTGTAACAATTGAGTCCATTACACGATTATACTCGGAACAAGAAATTGAATCTTGTCTTCTTTGCTCCTCTTCTGCCAACCTTATCGTATTTACATTCCATATTGCATTTTGGCAATATGGATTCTGTATTTCCAAATCTTTAAATGCAAATTCTACCTTGCGCGCATTTTTAATCGGTACAATGCATTCATATTTATCATGTACATAATATCCCCCAGCATCAAAATTATATCCATATCTTACGTATGTCACTTTGGTGAGTGCAAGGCAGTCATCAGCATCAAGGACAAAATCGGTTATTTCTCCTTCCCATTTATTCGAACGTTCGTAGAAATTTTTCTTAAATTCTGGTGCATCCTTAATTGATATGTAAAGTTTACAGTCATATGATTCTCTTTCAATTTTAAATTCTCTCCATATATGTGTGCCGAATGTAATCGTAATTGGATAATATTGCTCATCTGCATTGTAATTTTGAAGTTTAGCCGTTATATCATAAGAGTTTATTAGTTCATCTTTACATAACTCGTAGAATTTTGAAACAGATTGACTCTTTAAACGCTCTTCGTATGCACTAGTAGATTCGAATTCTCCTTTTTGATTCCATTTTTCAAAATCATTTTTGATATTTTTTCTAATTATATAGTAATCTGTATTTCTGATTTTTTCATTCTCCAATTCTGCTGCACGTTTGGCTTCCGCCTCTTTTTCCCGTGCCAAAGCTTCTTCCTGTTCTCTCTTTTCCCTATCGAAATCGGCTTGTGTTTTTAGTTTTTTTGCCTTTTCCTGTTCATTGATATACCACGAATAAATTTTTGCACGCGATGTATTTTTCCCGCTCAGGTATTCGTACATTCCGTTCATAATTTCTAGCGCTACAATATTGTTAGGTTCAGAATAGCCGAACTTTTGTGCCAATTCCTTCTCTATTTGCTCCATTCGTTTTTGATAGGCGGTTTTGGTTGTGTTTTGAGCCATTGTTTCGTATGGCATAAGTGATATTAGGAAAACTAATATTCCCCAAAATATGCTTATAAACCTATTCATATTTATTGTAATTTGTTAAAGTTTAATATTTTGCAAATTTATCCCTATTATAATTCCCGCGCGTAATTTGCCGCCTACAGTTACTTTGCGTTCTGCACACAATTACTTTGCATATTTTCGTTTTGTCAATCATTCTTTGAATTTCTGCTGCAATAATAGGCGGTAGGTACGCCAAAGAGTGTCGTAGTAGGAAAAAAATCTTAGTTTGAAATTTTATGATAAAAATTTTCATAACACATCATATAGTTAATTTTATTGCTTATTTTTGCAAACTGAAATATATGTTGAGATGACAAAGAAAACGAATGGAAATCTTATGCCTCGCAAACTTGCAGAGAACTTGCGGATTGTGGGAGAACAAATAAGGCTGGCAAGGCTTAGGCGTAACTTTACGCTTGCACAGATAGCCGACAGGGCAATGTGTTCGGAACTCACTGTGGCGCGTGTGGAAAAAGGGCTACCCACGGTGTCAATTGGAATATATTTGAGAGTACTGTATGCAATGCAGCTCGAAAACGACATTTTATGTTTGGCAAAGGATGATGAACTTGGCAGAAATCTTCAGGATTTGCATTTGAAACAAAGAAAAAGAGCATCAAAGAAGGAGTAGCGTATGGAAAAGATTTATGTTTTTGCGGACTTTGACTGGTTAAAATGCCCAGAATTAATTGGAGAACTCGGCTTCGAGAACATTCGAGGCTCGGAAAGTTATAATTTTAGCTTTGCAGATAGTTGGATAAAGGAACATCCCGATATTTTTCTGAGCCACGACATAAATAATTATTCTGGTGTTCAATACACAATGCCAGGGAAAAATATTTTTGGCTGTTTTTCGGATGCTTTACCAGACCGCTGGGGACGGATATTGATAAATCGTCGCGAACAAATTCTCGCCACAGAAGAAAACCGACCGGCAAGGAAGCTTTTCTCGTTTGATTATTTGAAAAGCATTGACGATTTTTCGCGAATTGGCGGTTTACGTTTCAAGACAGATTTGAATGGAGACTTCATAAATGCTTCGAATGAATTGCGTATTCCGCCATTGTCTGATATAAGGGAACTTACGGCAGCGGCAAATGATATTGAACGGACTGAAGAAAAAAATATCGCACCCGAACGCAAATGGCTTAGGCAACTTGTGAATCCCGGCTCTTCGCTTGGTGGTGCGCGACCAAAGGCAAATGTGGTTGATGCTGGTGGAAAACTGTATGTGGCAAAATTTCCATCAAGGAACGACAGCTATGATGTTGAACTTTGGGAATATTTTTGCAATATGCTTGGCAAAAGTGCAGGAATAAATGTCGCTGACACTCGAATTATAAAGGTAGGGGACAAACACGCGATGCTTTCCAGTCGGTTTGACAGAAAAGAAACTAACCGTCGTGTTCATTTCGCTTCTGCGATGACCTTGCTTGGTCTTTCGGATGGCGACAATGCTTCAACAGGACACGGATACCTTGACATTGTGGATTTTATTGTGCAGAATTGTTGCAATGTAGAAGCAAATCTGGCAGAACTTTTCAGACGAGTTGCTTTTAGTATATGCGTAGGCAACAGCGATGACCATTTTCGCAACCACGGGTTTCTTCTTACGCAAAAAGGCTGGACGCTTTCTCCTGCATACGACATTAATCCGAGTGACAATGAGTATCAAAGCCTTCTTATAGACGAAATTTCCGATCTTGCTGACTTGGAAACATTGATAAACGCGCATAAGTCGTACTTGTTGGACAGAAGTACTGCTGAAAGTATTGTCAATGAAGTAAAGTTGTGGATGAGCCGTTGGCGTTCTGTTGCAAGTTATTTGAAAATTCCAAAATCAGAATGGAAAAGATTTGAAAACAGATTTGACAGATGGAAGTAAATTGAATTCATTTCTGCTTATACCAGCGACTTATATCCTCAAAGAAATTATGTTCCAACGCATCGCAGATTTTCATAAGCGTTTCTGTGTCAATCCAACTGCGCGAGAAAATAAGGTATATGTTGTTGCGATGACAGCCCAACTGCTGTGCCAGCCACGAAACTCGTATGCCTTTCCGTGTCATCTGCTCCCTGATGAGCGAACCGATATGTAGCGTTGAAATGTCCTGCATCTGTGTTGATTGCCGTTAACATACAAAAAGCGTGGAACTAATTTCTTGCCTGACTCTCGGGTTACCACGCCCACCTATCTTACAAGTTATTCCACGCCGTAGCAATTACGGCATTCGGCAACTTCCTTGATAGGTTGTCCTCTAAAAAAGAGGACTTTGTGGTAAATGAGAGCCAAGGGATAGTCACAAACGCTATCTGTCGTTATATAAGTTTTTTAGTATCTCTGTTTCGTAATTTTTGGGACAGCGGAAAAGGTGGGTGGAGATTTATGTTGACAACGCTAAAAAACGGAATTCCACGAAGACGAATTTCGTTTTTTTACTCATCGCCTTTGGCGATACCTTGATTGCCGCCTTGGCTGGTGAGCGTTAAGAAAATCGGTGGAACGAAACGTAAAAAATCAGAATGTTCGAAGGCGGAGTGAAACGGAGACAAGTTTCTGATTTTTAGTGTAGTGAAGCCGATTTTTAGCAAAGCAGACTCAGCGGACATGGTTTTTTGTTTACTTTTTTGCCAACAAAAA
>Ga0310786_10011978_pt1 | contig 10780 bp, 11 predicted proteins | sample AusTroGonzalo_MG_FD_203881 | JGI IMG/M metagenome (GOLD analysis project Ga0310786, IMG submission 203881) | Bovine rumen microbial communities from tropical cattle in Woodstock, Queensland, Australia - Gonzalo_03 (v2) (version 2) | ecosystem: Host-associated > Mammals > Digestive system >...
CTATCGGCTCTGCGGCTTCCTCGTAGCTCAATAGGTAATACTCTTTATCTGGGTTGGTTCTGGCTGCGTTTACTGCCAGTGCTACCAGCATTGTAGTTTTTCCGTGGCTGGTCGGTGCTGCCAGTATTGATAAAGCCCCAGACGGTAATAGTATCTCGTTCTCTGCCCTGCGTTCCCCCAGATACAGCCCAGTAGGTATGGCTGCTGGCATCTTCTGTAGCCCCTCTATTATCTCTGCTCTGGTGGTTCTGTGGGTCAGCTTCTCAAACTCCTTTTCCGCTTCCAGCCCTGCCAGTAGTGCTGCTGCCTTGTCTTGTAACTCCAGTGCTTTCTCCGTCTGTCCGTCTCTCATCAGTCGGGTTGCTTGCTCCATCATCTGGGCGGCTTCCCTCTGTGCTGCTTCCCTCTGCTGCCGTTCTTGGTGGTCTGCCAGCATCTTCTCTATCGTGGCATCGTCTACACCGTTGTACACTTGTGCCAGATAGTTCTTGTACTCCCTGCGTTCTATCGGTGCTGCTATACCATCGTACAGCCCCAGTACCGCAGCATTGAACGTATCAAGCTGCTTGGGTGTCAGCTCCTGCCCTGCTACCTTGTTTACAATGTTTACAAGCTCATACTGCCAGTATCTCTGTGCGGTGTTTATCAGCTGCTGTACTGCCGTTGCTCCGTTCTCTGTTATGTAGTCGCTGGGGTCTACTTTCTTGGTTCTGTCTGGCTGCGGTAGGTCTGCTATATACACCTTTACAACGTCTGCCAGCCCCAGCCGTTTTGCTGTCTCTGTTATGGTGCTTGCTGCGGTGCTGCGGTGCTTGTGGTTCTTGTCTGGGTCGGTGTCTGTGGGGTCTGTATCATACAGCAGGGTAAAGCTGCGGCATCCTCTCTTTATGGCATCCTCTACTTGCTCCGTGCTTATATGGTTCGTGCCAGTGCTTACAACGTTCTTTATCCCCTGCTCCAGTAGGTGTATACAGTCCAGCTGCCCCTCTACTACCACCAGCTCTGGCTCTTTGAGCTTGCTGGGTATGTATTGTAGCATATCCTTTAACACTACCCCAGTATGGTACTTGTATTTGTCCTTGCCAGTTCCGTACTGGTTATGGTGGCGGTATATAAAGCTGTAGACGTTGCCAGCTCTGTATATCGGTACTGTTATCTTGTGGGTGCTGTCTACCGCAGCTGGTAGGGTGTCTGCAAACTCCTTTACCTGCTCTGTGTTGTACCCCTTGCCTTGCAAGTATGCTACAAGTTGCTGCTTGCTCGGTATGTACCCCAGCCCCATACGTACCACCTGCTCTGGAGTAAAGCGGCTGTGCAAGTAGTCTACTATCTCGCTGGGTGGGTTCTCGGCTTGTATCAAGTTCCAGCGGTAGTAGTCCTGCACAGTTTCCAGCATCTGCTTTTGTTGCTGTCTCTGCTTCCAGTCCTGCCAGCCATCCCCCTGCGGTAGTTCCATACCTACCAGCTCTGCCATCCTCTTAACGGTGGCTATAAAGTCGGTGCGGTCTCTGCCCATCAAGTAGGTTACAAGGTTCTGTGCTGGCTCTCCGTGTTCAATCAGTACCAGCGGTGCTGCTTCCATTATAACTGTCTTGTCTGGGCGGTGTCGCTTCTCTCCGTTCAGCTTGTAGCTGCTGCGGTACTCTCTGCCCCTCTGCTGTAGGTCTGCCAGCTCTGGTAGCAGGTTCTGGTAGGCGGTAGGGCTGCTGTATAGTTCGCTGCCCAGTTGCCCCATCCATTGTGTCCAGTCGGTCTGCATATTGTTTACAATGTTTACTATATTATTATGTTTACTATGTTTACAACTATCTGCCCCTCTTTGGTGTCGCTGGGGGTCTGCTGGTTCTGGAGCTGCTGCCAGATGCTTTGGGCTTGCTGGTTCTGCTCCGTTGTGCTGCGGTCTGCTGCTTGGTGGTTCTGGCTGTTGCTTTCCTGCTCGGTTTCCCTATCGGTGGGCGTTCTACCCCCAGCTCTCCCCAGATACCGCTGCCGTTCTCATCCTCATACCATCGGCACAGCTGCTTTAATGTTCTGTACTCTGCTGCTTCTTCCTGCTCTGGTGTGGGGTCTATCTGTAGTGTCAAATCTCCGTTGTTGTAGTGTATCGTTACCTCTACTGGGTCTGTGTTGCCAGTCCTGCCCAGCATACCCTTTACAGCCCTATCAAGCTGGTTAAAGCGTTTGCGGTAGGCTGCGGTAGTCTCTGCTGCCAGCGGTTCTATAGGGTACTCTCTGCCGTGTACCTTTACAGTGTACTTGCTGTGTAGTACCTGCTCTGGGGTTATCTGTTGCATTGCAAGTATCAGCTTTTCCCTCTGCCGTATATATGGCTTGTAGTCCTCTGGCTTCATCATTGTTTACTATGTTTACAATCAAACCGCAGCGGCATCCTCTTTTTCGTACCAGCGTTTTACAGATGCTGGGGTAACATTGCCCAGCGTAAAGTCTGTATCTGCCCAGCCGTGGCTTACTGCTGGCTGTACATCCTCTGTGTCGTAGCAAGCCCCTTTAACATCCCAGTCGCTGGCTACCTTTGGCATCAAGTAGGGTAAAAACTTCTCCAGCATTGCCAGCCGTTTCTCTGGTTCAAGGTTCTTAAAGTCCTGCTCTAACTGCTCTCTGTTGTCGTTTATAAGCTGTACAAGCCAGCTGCGTACCGTGCTGGTTATCTTGTTTGGCTGTCCTTTGGGTCTGCCGTTTGGGTTTCCTGTCTTTCCTTTTGGTTGTGGCATAATTATCGGTGTATAGGTTTTGCTCTGTGTCTCAATTATAAATATTCCGTATTGTTTCTATTTTTATCTACTTTTAGATACTCTTACTGAGGCTGCGGCTGCGGTGTTTGCTCGGTGCTGTCCGTCTGCCCTGCTTGGTTCTGTTGTACCGCAGCATCCCTATTGAACGCTCTGGGCGGTGCTGCTGGGGCTGTTGCGGTAGGTCTCGCTCTACTATCTGCTGTAGGTGCATCCAGTAGGCGGTACGCTTGAACGATACCCAGCCCTCAACCATCTGGGCTGCTTCCATCCGCTGTGCATCGGTGGGCGTTGCTGCTGGGTTAAATAGCCCCATTGCTATTGCAAGCCGTTCCTGCTCTATCGGTACTGGGTATGTGTCTGCGTTCAGCATCTTGGTATTGTTTACAATGTTTACAATGTCTGCGGTTTCCTGCTGCGGTCTTTATCTACTTTCTCTATTTTTAGAAACGCTTTTACTATTTAAAACTACTTTTAGTAAAACTTCTGCCCCTGCTTGCCTTTGTTTACATTGCATTAATACATTGCATCCAGTAGGCTCTCCCCAGATGCTGCCAGCCTACGCTCTTCGTTTATGGTGCTGGTGTATATCTGTGTAGTCGCTGGGTTTGCGTGTCGCAGGGTAAGCTGTACCATCTCCAGACTGCCCCCAGCTCTCAATATGTTTACTGCTGCGGTGTGGCGTAGGCTGTGGGCGGTGTAGGCTCTGTTATCAAGCCCTATACCTTGCAGGGCGTTCTTTGCTATGTGGCTTATGGTTCTGGTAGTCATTCTGCCCCCCTTGCTGCGGTTGCTGGTGCTGGTAAACAGTGGCTCTATACCTACTGCCTTGCGTTCATCCAGATACTGCTGTAGGGGTATATATGCTTTGTCTGTCAGTACTACAAAATTGTCTTTCTCGTCTCTGCCCTTGCCCATAATACGCAGTACTCGCTTGCCCCCCATATATGTAATGTCCTCTACGTTGGCTCTGCTTACCTCAATAGTACGCAGTCCAGTACGCACAAGCAAATTGATTAGTGCATAGTCTCTGGTGCTGTGGGTCTGCTGCTCGTTGTTCAGCATCGCTGTAGTCTGGTCTGGGCGTAGCGGTTGCTTCTTAAACTGCTGCCTACGCTTGGGGCTTTTGATACCCTTTGCAACATTGGGGTACAGCTTCTGTGCTTCTGTCCATTCGTAGAAACGTCTAACGCTGGTAATGTAGCTGCCTACCGTTAAGCTGCTCTTACCGTCTGCCAGTAGCTGCTCCTTGTATTGTAAAACGTGCCTACGGTCAATCTCTGCCATCTGGTAGCCGTTCCTCTCTACCCATTCAAGGTACTGCTTAAGGGTTCTGCGGTATAGTGCCTTGCTGCTGGGCTTCACGTCTTGGGCTGCTATAAATAGGTCTACTACCTCTGCAAGCTGGTACTGCTTGGCTTCTATCTGGCTGCTCTGGGTGGTTGTGAGTGCTGCGGTTTCCATTGCTTCAATTCTTAATTGTTTACATTGCAAATATACAACTTTTCCAGATACTACAAAAATATTTCTGTAATTTTTTTTCTGCGGTGGTTCGCTGTGTCTCTCAAATCCCTTATATAATCAGCGTTCCAGCGTGTTTACAATGTTTACAATTATTTTGCATTATGGCAATAAAAGCCCCTGCAAAAGTACCGCAGCAGGGTACAATATTTGCCGTTTTGCCCCAGCTGCCACTACCATACACCGAAGTATTTTTGTACACTGCTATATATCAGTGCATTATGCAATCAAATACACCGAAGTATTTTTACACCCTTGTAACATACCACTATATCAACGTGTTACAACGATACACCGAAGTATTAATACACCGAAGTATTTATACCTACACCTCTGTAATATACAGCCGTTTCAGTAGCCAGATGCTGCCCAGATGCTGCCAGCTATCTTGCTGGGGTTCTGTCTGTCGTGGGGTGTTTGTGGCTGCGGTTTCCGTTACAATTCCAGATGCTGCCCAGTCCTGCGGCATCGGTGCTTTCTCTTTGTTCGCTCTTTGTTCAACGGTGTAAACATTGTAAAGTATGTAAACTATGTAAAGTATGTAAACAAGGTAACAGTACCCCCCCTGCTCCCCTGCCTATGTACCCCTACCCTATGTACCCCCCCTCTTTTTGGCTTTGGCTGTCTCACGTATCCCCTGCTTTGATTTTCCCCCCTATAAAGCCCCCATACCCCCCTTTGGTTGGGCGTAGGTACTACTGCCAGAAAAAAAATTGTACTACAGATGCTGCCCCCATCGTGCGTGTGCGGTGTATATGTAAATGATTGTTCTTTTCATTCGTGCCAGATTAAAAACTGTCATTTTGTAGGGGTGTAGAGTGCCTATATATATAATGATACGCACATATATATAGTATGCTGTGGGGTTCTGGTAGGGTATAGTATCAGCCCCTGCCGTACTACCGCAGCTCTGCTGTTTTCGTCAAAACGAAAGTATATAATACCCTGCTGCTATGGCGGTTGGGTTGTTCCTGCTTTCGTCTTTAGGAAAATCTACCGTTTTACCAGTACGGCTATACTACCCTAAACTCTCCGCACAGACTATACCGCAGCCCATCCAGATAGGGTAGGGGGGGGCTATATAATCTGGTGGGGGTCTGCTCGGTGTTCTCGTTGCCATCGGTGTACTAATGTACCAGCTGTGGCTCTGTTGCCAGTGCCATTGTCAATACACATTCAGCGTGGGCTGAAGCTGCGGTTCTACCGTCTGCGTGTCGCTGCTTTGTCCACTCTCTGTAGTTCTCAAAGTTGCCGCTTTGTAGGATGAATAAATACGCCTCATTCTTGGCGTTGGTCTCTGTTTCAAGTGCTGCCCTTACTTGGTTTATCAGCCCTTGATACGGTGTTGTGTGTTGCTCCATATTCCAAACATTTAAGGAGTATAACAAAGCCCCCTGCTTGGGTGTCCTCGGCTGTTTGGTTGCCGTGTGGCTGTTTCCAGTACCACCACCATACAAGGGGCATAATTGCCGTTCTTACAGCAATCTGTACGACTGCTGCCAAACATTTAGGAGTTGCAAAGATACGCCTATTTTTTGAAACAGCGGAAACAAAATTACCGCAGCCCTGCTGGTTCTGGTTCTGGCGGTGCTGCCCTCGGTGGTTCTCTCGGTGGTTTTCAGTCTCTCCAGCTGGGGAAACAGACAGCCATAAAAGCTGGCTGGTTTCCCAGCCCTATAAGTACTATATATATTATAAGTACTATAGGCAAAAAAAAAGCCTTGTAACGTGCATTGTTACAAAGCCTTACAAAAAGCTATTCAACATTTACCACCCCCCTACTCAACATTTACCACCCCCCTACTCAACATTTACCACCCCCCCCTGCTGGTTCTTTTCTGCATTTACCACCCCCCTATAACAGTTTTTGCAGGGCGTACTGGTGGCGGTTCTGGGTGTGGTCTACTCTCCTTTGTTAAAGTCTGGGTTAAGTTCAAATGTAACCTTGTCTACCCTATTCTTGCCTTTCTTCGTTATGGTGTCGGTGGTGTAGCTGGAAACGATACCAACGTTTACCATATCATCAAATATCTTAAGTACCTGCTTCTCGGTTCTGGCGGTGTTCGCTTTATAGGCATCTTCAAGCCCCATCTCTTTAAGTAGCTCGGAAAAGTACCGTACAAAGGGGGTTCGCTTGGTTTGCATTGCCAGTAGCTTTAACAGCTTCAAGTGTGCTGCGGTGGTTCTGTCGGTAGTCAGTGCCAGACGTTTCATTGTGTCCTGCGGTAGTAGTCCAAAGTTGTTTTCTACGGCTTCGCAGAATATAGGGTTTAATGTCAGTGAGTAGGTTATAGCCCCATCCTCTTTGCGTGTATATACCCCCATCGTTGCACACAACGTAGCATCCAGCGTATCACCGTTTGGAAAGTCTATGTGTACTGGGTTCTTGTGTAGGGTATCAATCAGCGTTGTCATTGCCTTGCGTTGCTCGGTGCTGGGTTTGTCTGCTCCGTAGGCTTCTCTGCATATATCATTGAGGGAAACAACAACGCTGCCAGTATAGTAGTCTTTACCACCTCTAACAGATAGCCCCCTTGCTTTTGTTCTCTTTACCCCAGAATTAATATCCTCGTTGCCGCTTTGGTATGATTGGTTGTATAGTATCTTCGCCATCGCAATAGAAAAGGCGTGAAAGTCGTACTCGTTTACTTTTCGCTCTATACCCTTGACGATGTAGTTACCGCTTTGCTTTTCCTCAAAGTCAGTAAATAGGTCTCGCTCTATCTTCTGGAGCTGTAAACTTATCTGCCTACCAATTTTGTAGTTTGCTGGTATGTGCTTGCTCTCGTCTAAACTCCCCCATAGTGGGTTGTCTTTGTCTATATATTCCATCTCGTTACTTTATTAAGCTCTGTATATAAATATATGGCTTCAGTATAAAAAAAGCAAATACCTACCTGCTGGGTAATGTGTACTCGGCTATCATACCCCTTGCTGCCTTGTATGCTTCCTTATCTGGCTTTACCTCGTTGTAGTCTGGTATCAAAGCCCATTTAATATCTTCCTCTGTGGGTTCGTAGCCCTCTTTTACCTTGTCATTAAGAAAGCCCTTGTAATACTTCTCATCATCATTAAACCGCAGCCGTTCCTGCGTGTTGTTTGTCATCCACTCCCATAGACGTTCAAAGAAACAAGGTAAGTACTGTATTCTGGTCTCGCTGTCGTTTGAGTGTTCCAGTGCTGCCTTGTCAAATGCTTTAACCTCTGCCATCCCCTTTTCAATCCTCTTTGTCTGCCGCTTTATCTCTGCCCATATCTCCCTCTCATCCTTTACCCTTATCTTGTAGGGCGTGGGGGTTGTCTTGCTGGTGTCGCAAATAATCTGTTTGGGTAGGTCTCTGGTAAGCTCATCCAGATACTGGGTTGATATGGTGTATAGTTCTTTCTTCTCTGCTATCTGTTCCGCTGTCAGTTTCGTTTCATCAAGGCTTTGCATCTGTAGGGCGTAGTACTGCCCAGCGTAGGCTACATTAATAGCCTTTACCTTGTTCTGCAAAATCTTGTAGTCGTTTATCATTGTAAACAGCCGTGCCACTTCCAGCAGGTAGGGGTAGAGTACATTTGTTTTAAGAAAGCTGGCGTACCTGCGTAGTCCGTTCCATTCCTCGTTAAAGCTGTTGTACAGTTCCAGCCCCCCATCAATGTTTAATACCACTTTCCGCAGCTCTGCCAGTTCCTCTGGGGTTGTGTGCATCGGTGTACCCAGTTCCTTTGCCGTGTCGTTATCAATCAGCAGTCGCATTATCTTCTTTACAAGTTCTGGCTGTTGCTCTGCCAGCTTTCTCTTTTTCTCGTTCTGTCTGGCTATATATATATCGTGGGCGTTCTTCTGTAGCTGGGTTATCATACTATCCAGCTTCCTTGCCCTATCGGTTTTGGGCTGGGCATCCTCTCCAGATGCTGCCTTGTTGGGTTCTTTATCTTCCATTGTTATTTGTGCGTTGTGTTGGTGTTCTGTCTACTGATATAATTCTATTTCTGTAATGTAGTGTTTATTGAAATAGAACGATTTTTATAGCGTAGTTTCCTGCGGTCGCTCCAGTGGGTAAGTGCTGCCGCTTCTACCGCAGCTGCCTTGTCTGCTGGTACAAGGTATTTATCTACCTCTGCCACTGGTATAAGTCGCTTGGTGCTGGTCTGCTTTACTCCGTTCAATCTGCCATCGCTGCACATCCGTATTACGGTGTACACAGATACTGCCAGCTTGTCTGCCGCTTGGGTCGTGGTGTAGTATGCTGCTGCCATTGTCTTACAGTTCTATTTTACCATACTCCTTTTCATACTCTGCCAGAAAGTCTGCCAGTGCCAGCTCTATTGTGTCCTTAAGGGTGCTGCGGTCTCTATATGCAATCTCTTTCAGCTTGTCTATATACTCTGCCTTTACTATTATGGTGGCTCTGGTGTAGCCATCCTGCAAGCCAGCCCTTACGTTCTCGGTGTGTTCCTTTATTCTGGCTTTCCTGCCCCCTTTGCTCTTGCGTACCCCTGCGGCTACCAGCGGCTGCGGTTCTGGCTGCTGGGTCTGCTTCGTCTGTTTCTTGGGTGCTGCGGTCTCTCTGGGCTGCTCTTTGGTGGGTTCTACTGTTTGTGTGGCGGTGGTGGGCTGTAACAAGCTGCCCAGTCCTTTTGCCATTCCTTGCATTAAATCTTTCTTTGCCATATCAATAATGTTTACTTTGTTTACTATGTTTACAATGTTTACTATTTACGTTTGCGGTGTAGCAGGTTCTTTACCCAGTCTGGTAGCTGTGGGGTGTAGCTGCCCCCAGTCCTTGCCCATCGGTTGAAAGCATCCCCTATAGGTGCAAGTATCAACAGTGCCAGTATCAGTAGTATTACCTGCCATACTTTCATAGCTTGCTACTCCTTTTGTGTATCTCTTTTGCCAGTGCCATATAGTCTGCTGCTCCGTTGCTCTTGGGTGCATACTGGTATATGGTCTGTCCTGCGGTCGGTGCTTCTGCCAGTGCTATGTTATCCCGTATGGTGGTCTTGCATACCGCAGCCCCCAGCGTTTGCTCTGCCAGTTCCTTAACGTTTCTGTGTAGTACCTTGCGGCTGTCGTACTGGGTAATGAATACTCCCCCCAGCTGTAGCCGTTTGTTAAGCTGCTGCCCTATCTGGGCTATTACCTGCTGGAGCTTTGCCAGCCCCTGCATTGCCAAATACTGGGCTTGCAACGGTATATATACGGCATCCGCAGCGGTCATAGCGTTAAGGGTCAAAAGCCCCAGACTGGGTGGACAATCAAGTATGACGTATTTGTAGGGGTTCTGCATCAGCAGGGTTGCCAGCATCCAGCCCAGTACCTGCTCCCTGCCAGCCTTGTTTACCAGTTCCAGCTCTGCCCCTACAAGGTCGGTAGTAGACGGTATAAGCTCCAGCCCCTTTGCTATCTGTATAGGCTGTGGGGTGTCGTTCATACATAGTGCCGTATAGGTGTTGTGCTGCTGCCCCTCTGGGTCTACCCCCAGTGATATTGTAAGGTTCGCTTGTGGGTCAAGGTCTACCAGTAGTGTACGCTGCCCCATCTGTGCCAGTGCTGCCCCAACGTTTATAGTGCTGGTGGTCTTACCGCAGCCCCCTTTATGGTTGCTTATTGCTATTATCTTTGCCATATTGCTTGGGTGTTAAAATACGTCTGTGCTGTTATCGTCTGCTTCCTGCTGGCTGTGGTTTCCTACTGTGCCTATATTGCCATCAAACGAAAGCAAGCCAGTAGTGCCAGCCTTTGCCCCTATACCGCTGCGGTTCTTCAATACTACCGCTGTTATACTCTTGTTCTTGTTGGGGTGTTCTGGGTCGTATATTGCCCCTCTGGTTAGCTTGTGTAGGTCTGCGGTGTTTATCTTGTCGGTGTTCAGTATAGGCATATCGTTATTGAAAAAGCCCAGACAGTAGGCGGCTTTTCGTTCAATGTCTCCACCCTCGCCAATGTTCTGTAGTGCCAGCTTGGTAGGGTCTGTTACGTTTCTGTTAAATTGTGCTGCCAGTATTATAGGTGTGCCAGTGTCTACCGCAGCATCTTTGAGCATCCTACATATCTTGCTTATCTCGTCTGGGCGGTTGTAGTTCTTCAGCTGGTTTGCCAGTTCCAGATATTGTACATAGTCAATGAATACACCCCCCAGCTTGCCAGATGCTGCTAACCTGCGTATATTGGTGCATAGTGTTTCGCATACCATATCGGTATAGTGCAAGTGTAGCCTGCCCTGCTCCAGCATATCAAAAAACTCTTTCTCTTTCCGCTGGTACTCCTGCTGCTTGTCGGTGCTGTCGGTGTAGGCATACTGCCAGCTGCCAGTAGTGAGGTAGTGCTGTAGGGTTCTGCGGTTGCTTATCGAAAGCTCTATACCAGCGTAGCAACTCACAGCCTTTATTACTATCGGCTCTGCGGCTTCCTCGTAGCTCAATAGGTAATACTCTTTATCTGGGTTGGTTCTGGCTGCGTTTACTGCCAGTGCTACCAGCATTGTAGTTTTTCCGTGGCTGGTCGGTGCTGCCAGTAT
>Ga0310786_10011980_pt1 | contig 10780 bp, 4 predicted proteins | sample AusTroGonzalo_MG_FD_203881 | JGI IMG/M metagenome (GOLD analysis project Ga0310786, IMG submission 203881) | Bovine rumen microbial communities from tropical cattle in Woodstock, Queensland, Australia - Gonzalo_03 (v2) (version 2) | ecosystem: Host-associated > Mammals > Digestive system >...
TTGTTCTTGCCCCAGAAAGGATCGCCTTCATTCTTGAGCTCAAGGGCGACATAGACGCTGCTCTGGGTGTCAGTGAAGTTGTAGTTATCGAACACGATGGTGTAGTTCTCTTTCCCGGTGGGAGTAGGAATAGCGGAATCGTAGACTGCATCATCATAGATGACATTATTGAACAGGGACGCGTCTCCCGTGGATTCCTTGCGCAGGAACTGCCAGCCCATCTTGCTGTTCTGGCCGCCTACGAGAACGCCATGGAGGGTAAATTTTGCGGTGCCTCCGGTAGATGTGGTGAACTTGTTGTTCTCGGTGTCTCCGGTAAGATTGTGCTTGTTGTCCTGAAGTACAGCTGCCGTGTAAGCTACGCTGGTCTTGAGAAGAGCAACGCCATAATTGATGTTGTCGCGCACGGCAACGCCCTTGGTGTCGGACTGCACCCTGGCGTTCTTTGTCCAGTTGGTCCACTTGGCATTTGCATCGTCCTTCCAGTTGCTGGTGCCGTTGGGATAACTATCGGTAGTTACTTTGGTCGAGGTCACGCGCAGCGGAGAATTGACGTAGTATGCCAATTCAGCGGGATACTTGTACCTCAGAGGATCGAATGTATTGGAAGGGTTATAGTTGGGCTGGACAAGCGCCACGTTGGGATCTTTGTAGGAGAACTCGTTCGTAGTGCTGTTGTATGCAAGCTGTGCCGCTCCTTCGGGGATATGGAACTCCTCATAAGGGAAAGTGTTGAGGTTGCCTGCATTTGCAAAAGTACTTTCAAATGTGCTGGCAGACATAACATCAGCGGGAATATTGGACTTGATCATATCTATGTCTTTGTATGCCCAGTTGGTTGTATCGAAATACCTGTCGATTTGGTTGACAATCTCCGCGGCCAGACGCCTTGCATTGGCCTCACCGGGGGAGGTGGGTATTGCGCCGGCAACGCCTGAAATGGCAGCATACATATCCTTCACCATCGTGAGCATGGCAACAGAGGAACCGGCACGGTATTCATCATCCTTGATGGTCGTGAAGTTGACGAATGCGGCACCAAGAATCTCTTCCAGACTGTTCAGCTGCGTTTTATCTGCCTTGTACTGATCTCCAAGCCCTTTCCAGGTGAGAGCGGTCAGGTTGGTGTAGTTCTCAACGCCGACAGAATATGATGCGATGTCGTTTATTTGACTCTTGATAATACGGTTGATGACGAATATCATCAGTTCCGCAGTATTGTCGTAATTTGTTTTACTGGTGAGCCTGGACTTCAGTTCAAAGTAGATGTTGTCCGGAGTGTCATCAATATTGAAAGTCATATAACCGCGGGCTTTGTCGACACCGTCGGTCGAGGGCTCGGACCTGTCGTTTATGGCTTTGCCATAGATGAGCATGGCGTCCACATCCACGGGAATGGACATCTGGAGGATACGGTTGGAACTTGCCGAAGAGTTTGTGGGAGCATCGATCGAGCCGTTTGAGTAGAGTTTACCCATAGGGTACTTACGATCGCATTTCTTGGTAGGATCGAGGACAAAGGGCTCGTTGGTGTAGGTGTCAGGATTGCTGATCAACGTCTTGTAGGCGAGGATATAGGCATCCTGGATTCCAAGGAAGTTGTTGGCCATCTGCACATTCGTGTTCGTCATCTTGGTCTGGGGGCCGCCAGTGTTGACGCTCAGCACGAACTGGGTGGTGACCTCCTTGGTCTCGGGGTTGTAATCGGGGTTGTCGGAAATCTGTTCAGGTTTGCAGGCAACCGCAGCTGCGAGGGCTATCGCCCCGGCAAGCGTGATTTTGATTAAAGTGCGCATAATGTTGTATGTGAATATATAAAAGTAACTTTGTTGCTCTATTCTCCCTTAGAACAACAAAGTTATGAAAAAAATATAAAAATAGACTATTTACCTGCTGAAACCCAGCTTATCAAGGCCGTAGGAGAGGTCCGGGGTCTTCATGAAGAGGTCCCAGAGCAAGCCGGAACGGTAGTTCTCTATCATCACCACTATGGGGCCCTGGTCGATGGCTATGTAGCTTGGAGCGAACCAATTCTGGTCCAGGCAGAAGGCATCGAAGAAGCCATATTTACCCCAGAGGCGGTCTCCGTAAACATAGTAGAACTCGTGCAGGGCGTCTAGGCTCTCTTCCGGAGTGTAAGGGATGGAAGAGATGGCCGCGGTGGGGGCGATTACGCCAAGGTCGTTGGAAGGGGCCGAGGCGGAATAGCCACCGGGGATGTCGCTGGCCGTGAGGCCCCAGCAGGAGGAGCTGTAGCCGGCGTGGCCGTTGGGGTTGGCGGCGCAGTAATCGTGGTTGCGGCGGGCGTGGGCCGTGTTCATCTCCCAATAATCGGCGTAACTGTCCTTAAGACTGCGGGGGTCCAGGCCGAGGAAGGAGTAGTGGGTGAAGAACAGAGGGCCGTTGTAATCGTTGCGCATGGCGCCGTTCCTGGCCCATCCCTTATGGTAGACGCTTGCGGGCACGGTATGCGTGGGCGATGAGGCCGCTAGCACGTACACTATCAGCGCCTCGTTCCAGCCGGTGATCTTCATATTCATCTCCCAGCCGTAGTTGGGCGACCAGTGCCAGTAGAGCACATCCTGGCCTCCCTGGGTGTACCAGTCCCATTCCACGTCGCGCCAGATGGCGTTTATGCCGTTGCGGATATCGGCCTCGGCGGGGGCGTTGAAGTACTGGGCCACAGTGAGCAGGCCCTGGATGAGGAAGGCGGTCTCTACGAGGTCTCCGCCATTGTCTTTCTGGCTGAAGGCGATAGCCTTGCCGGTACTGCCGTTGAGCCAGTGGGAGTAAGCCCCATGGAAGCGCTGTGCCTTGTTCTGGAGGAAATCAACTATGATGCGAAGGCGCTCAGCGGCCTGTTCGCGGGTTATGAAGCCGCGCTCAACGGCAACCGGAAGGGTCATTATGCCAAAGCCCGAGCCTCCGGAGGTCACGGTGTCGTCTGAACCGAGGCGCTCGCGCGCAAGGCCGCTCACGGGGTGGGCGTAGTCCCAGAAGAACTTGAAGGTCTGCTTCTGGACAAGTGTAAGGAGTTCTTCGTCAGAGATGCGGGGAAATTTGTCCGAGCGGTCGTAACAGGTTGAAAAACTGAGTGTTACTGGCTCAACAAGATTCACTCCAAAGTGCTCCCCGGCAGGCAGCTCCAGCGTGTATGTCTTGAGGTGCTCGAGCTTGGACATGGGCCGGAAGCTTACAATGGATTTGTTGCTTCCGTACCGCATGGAAATGTCGCCGCCGGAGAAGTGCACTTCTCCAGGCGTCATGTCGAGATCTACCTCGCGGGAAAACTCTATTTCCAGCCCGGGATTCTCCGGGTCGATGCTGTTTGCGGTGGTGCCTGCAAGAACGGAATTGCCGCCGGCACGGCAGACAACGGCGAGCGCCTTTGGAAGGGGTTCACTGCCGCCGTTGCCTGTCTGCCCGCAGCTGACTGCTGCCGCAAGAAGCGGCAGCAGCAACCTTAGAACCGGCGTCATAAGGGGAGCTCTTACATCTCGTCGAGCGAGATGGCGAGTTCTTCCTTACGCAGAGCCTGGAGTTCGGACTCGGAGAGAACCTTGTTGTAGATACGGATCTCGTCGAGCGAACCGGCAAAGTAGGACTGCCAGTCCTGGGTAGAGGCACCCTCGATGAAGGAAGCCCAGCCGCCAACGTAAATAGCGTTGGTGGAAGCGGTCAGGAGGTTACTAAACTCGATTTTGGGCTCGAAGTTGGCGGTCTTGACCTGTACGCCATCGACGTAGAGGGCCCAGTCGCCACTGTCGTGCTGATAGGTGAATGCAAACTGGTACCAGCTGTCGTACTTTGCGAAAGCGGGATCCCAGCTGTCGAGCCAAAGGTTCTGCTCGTTGCCGGCGCCGTCGTGGAAGACGAGGCGGCCGTTCACCTGCTGGCTCTTGACTCCGTCGTCGCCCGTGCTGCTGTTGTCGAAGTAGGCGATGAAGAGAGGCCAGTCAAAACCCGAGGGCATTCCGTTCAAGGAGAGGATTGCGCCTTTGGAGCAGCTCTCAATAAGCTTTACCCAAGCGGTGAAGGTGATGTCCTTCACTCCGGAGAGGGCGTTGTTGCCGGCCACGGAGTACTTGGTGTAAGCCTCCGTCATGTTGTTGCCGGAGGTGTTGGTCCAACCGTTTCCGATGAAGCCTTTCTTGTCCATGGAGGCGGAGCCTTTGGATTCTACGAAGGCGACCCCGGTGCCGGGAACCTCATTGGCATCGAAGCCAAAATGCAGGACGAGATTGTCCTTTGCGGTTTGGACCTCGGGCTTTTCGGGTTCTTCGGGAAGGTCGGGGACATCGTTCTGGGGAACGCAGCAAGTGAAGAGAGCGAGCATCAAAGACGCAGCTGCAAAAAGGGTTAACTTTTTCATTTGGTTGTGTTGATTGGTATGTTATAAATACAGTATGTTGAGGAATCTTGCATCCGGTTAATAAGAATATCCAGCACTTGCCGGCAGATTGGGGTTGAGCTGCCTCTGAGATGACGGGATGGGGAAGTGTTCGTGCTTGCCAGCCTTGAATCCGAGGGGCCCGAGCACCTCCGCGGCCTTGCCCCAGCGGACGAGGTCGAAGAAGCGGTTCTCCTCAAGCGCGAGCTCGGCGCGACGCTCATCGTAAATAACTTCAAGAGAAGCACTTGCGTCTTCCAGTCCCGCGCGGCGGCGCACCAGGTTCAGGGCTTCGTCGGCACTCATCACGCTTGCAGGAGCTCCGTTGGCGACGGCCTCGGCGTAATTGAGCAGCACCTCGGCGTAGCGAATGAGGCGCATGTCGTAATCGAATCCGTAGCCGTTGAAAGACCACTTGTTATAGCGGGACGGAGTATAAACTTTTCCGTTGTAGTACGGATTTGCGCAGGTTGGGAGTATCTCGTCGCCTTCGGGGGTGGTGGTGCCGCTCTCAAGGATGGTGGTGGCTTTGCGGATGGCGTCGCCGCGGCCGTCAAGGAAGTTGATGAGCTTCTGGCTTGGCACCTTGAATCCCCAGCCCTGCATGTTGGACGGACTGTTGTTCCTCGGTCCCTGGATGAAGGCGTAGAAGCAGATGGGCGCGGAGCCGGAGCTCTGGCCCAGGGTGGAGCTCTGGATGGACATCAGTATCTCCGGGGAGTTCTCTCCCTTCATGGAGAAGACGTCGCGGAAATTGGGCATCAGGGAGAACTCGCCGCTGGAGATAATGGCGCCTGCCTGTGCCGCAGCCTCTTTCCAGTCCTTGCGGTAAAGGGCCACCTTGGACTTGAGGGCGCGTGCCGTCCAGCTGGTGTAGCGGCCGGGGTAGCTGTCCCACGTGGCGGGGACGACGGCTATTGCCTTGTCCAGTTCGGAATAGACGAAATTGTAGATCTCGTCCTCCGAGCTCACGCCCATCGAGGCCAGTTCGCTGGAGGTCATGGTCCTGTCGATGAGGGGCACGGGGCCGAAGATGCGCACCAGGTTGAAGTACGCCCATGCGCGGATGATGCGGGCCTCGCCCCTGCACTCGGCAACCTGCCGCAGGCCCTCGTCCGAGGTTATGGTCTCCTCGAACTTGTCCATGGATTCAATGGCGTAGTTGGCCGCGGATGCCATGTCGAAGAAGTACGCCCAGACGCTGTTTACGCAGTCGTTGGTGGGTGCGAGGGTGAATTCGTCAACCTCCTTCACATTGGGGCCGTCGTCGGCGGAGGAGCCTTTGTCGGCATCGTCGGAGGCTATTTCCAGCACGGCCATGTAGTTGAGCGCGTCGCCCTCTTCCAGCCTCATCTTGGCGTAGGCGGCGCTCAGCGGCATGATTATGTTCTCGGTCTTGGAGTAGTCAAGCCCGGATGAAGGCATGGTGGCCTCGGTGCGGATGTCCAAAAAATCTGCGCAGCCGCAGAGCACGGCAATCAGAGCGGAAAACAGAAGTATCTTTTTCATATTCGGACCTGATTAGAAGTTGATGTTGAGACCGGCGGAATAGATTGCCTGCATGGGATAGACGGCGGAACCGTCGATGCCCGTTTCTGTAGGGGAGCCGCCGATTTCCGTAGTGAAACCGTTGTAGCGGAAGAAGGAGAAGGGCCTCTGGGCGCTCAGGTAGGCGCGGATGCGGCCGGAGCCGAAAACGTCCTTAAAGGTGTATCCGAGCTGGATGTTCTGGATGCGCACGGCCGAGCCGTCCTCGATGAAGAAACTGTTGCTCTGCGCCATCAGGCTCTCGGTAAGCGCCTTGGGCGAGGGGTAGGTGCTGCTCTTGGCATCCTCCCTCCAGGCGTTCTTGTAGAAGTCGTAGTCGTAGTTGCCGTCCGGGAAGACCTGCTTGTTTATGCGCTTGGCGTTGAATATCTTGTTGCCCACGTTGGCGCTCACCACCATGGAGAAGTCGAGCCCCTTCCAGTCGAAGCCGAGGTTGAGGCCGGCCAGCAGCCAGGGCAGCGGAGAGCCGAGGTACACGCGGTCGTCTTCCTTGATGATGCCGTCGGCCACCGTGTCGTGGTATTTGAAGTAGCCGGGGTTGGCGGCGGACTGGGTCACGTCGCCCAGCAGCGCCTCCTTGTAGGTCTGGAAGATGCCGTCAACCTGATATCCCCAGAATGCGCCGATGGGGTAGCCCACCTGCGTGAGGGTGGAGTACGCGCCGTTGACCATCGCTCCGGGGATGTTGTCGCGTCCCTCGAGAGCCAGCACTTCGTTATGGTTGAACGTGGCGTTCATGCCGATGTTGTAGTTGAAGCTTTCGCCTATGGTGTCGGCCCACTTGAGAGAGAACTCCACACCGGCATTGAGCACCTTGCCGTTGTTGGCCAGCAGGGTGGCAACACCGCCGCCGGTGGCTATGGGAGCGTGGAAGACCACCTTGTCCGTTACGCGGTGGTACAGGTCCAGCTCGCCGGTGAGGCGGTTGCCCAGGAAGGCGAAGTCGGCGCCAACGTTGGTCTCCGTGACCACCTCCCAGCGCAGATAGTTCTGGTACACCGTCTGTGCACCGATGCCGTCCACCACCGTGCTGCCGAACACCGCCGAGCTGCCGATGCCGGAAGCTCCGGCTATGTTGATGTCGTTGGCGGGCACGTTGTCGTTGCCGAGCATGCCCCAGCTGGCGCGCAGCTTGAGGAAGTCGAACACCCTCTGGTTCTGCATCCAGGGCTCGTCGGAGATGTTCCATCCGAGGCCGACGGAGGGGAAGATGCCCCACTTCTCCTGGTACTTGGAGCTGCCGTCCGCGCGCAGCGTCAGCGTCGCGAGGTACTTGCCCTTGTAATTATAGGTGCCGCGGGTGAAGAACGACAGGCCGTTGTAGCGCGACCCTCCGTCGGAAGTCTCCTGATTCTTGTAGGAGCCGTTTACGAGGTAGATGGACTGAAGGTCGTAGTCGGGAACGCTCCTGGCGGTGCCGCTCAGCCATGCGTTGTACTGCATCCTGGTGGACTGACCGAGCATGGCCGTAAACGAGTGGTCGCCAACGGAATCGCTATAAGTGAGGGTGTTGTCCAGGATCTGGTAGGTGCCGTAGCTGAAGGTCTTGCCCAGCACGGATACGCTGGTGCCCTGGGAGCCGCCCACGTAGTGCTCGGGGGTGTATCCCTTGCCGTCGGAGAAGCTGAAGTCCAGGTTGTAGGAGGTCTTGAACTTGAGTTTTTCCGGGATGATGGTGGCCTCTGCGTATGCCGAGAAGACGGTCTTGAGCCCGTCGCTCCAGTTGCGCGTATAGTAGGCCGATGCGGCCGGGTTGCCGTAGGAGTTGGGGTAGCCGTAGCGCTGCGGCGAGTCGAACTTCTCCGGGTATGCGGCCTCGTTGGCCTCGTTGTAAACCCCGTACACCGGCGGGTTGACGAAGGCCTGGTAGTACACGCCCGAGTTGGGATTGTTGGCGTTCCACCTGGAGATTACCGTATTGAATCCTACCTTGAGCCAGCTGCTCATCGTCTGGTCCAGACGTGCGCGGAAGTTGAGGCGCTGGTAGTCGTTCTTGGTGTAATTCATGATGCCGTCCTGGTAGAAGTAGCTCAGACCCACTGAGTAGTTGGTCTTCTCTGTACCGCCGGACAGGTCCACCGAATGGGAGTGGGTGAGTGCGGGATGCACGAGCTCGGCGTACCAGTCTGTGCTCACGCCGTTGTAGTCGGAGGCGTTCTTGGGCACGAAGCCGCTGGAACCGTCGTATGCGAGGTTGTACATCTCTACATACTGCTCCGTATTGGCGAGCTTCATGATGTTGGTGGGCACCTGCATGCCGGCGTATCCGTCGTACGTAACCCTGGCGTGGCCAAGCTCGCCCTTGCGGGTGGTGACGATGATGACGCCGTTTGCGGCCCGCACGCCGTAGATTGCCGCCGCGGACGCATCCTTGAGCACGGTGAGCGACTCAATGTCGTTGCTGGATAGGAAGTCGATGTTGTCCATGAACGCGCCGTCAACCACGTACAGCGGGTTGGCATAATTGCCGATGGAACCCACGCCGCGGATCTTGACCGAAGGGCCTGCGCCCGGCGCACCGCTCTGGGTGATCTGCACGCCGCTCACCATGCCCTGCAGTGCGCTCATCGGGTTTGCGGTAGCCTGTTTGGACAGCTCGCCGCCCTTGATGTTTACGATAGGCGCCGTAAGGTCTTTGGCCTTCTGTGTGCCGTAGCCCACCACCACGACCTCTTCCAGGAAGGTCTGGTCCGAGCCCAGCAGGATGCTTGCCGGCATCTCCGAGGCCTTGAAGCTCTGCGTGGCGTAACCCATGCAGCTGACCTCCACCATGGCCTCAGGCCCGGATACGGTCAGCAGGAAGTCGCCGTCCATGCCGGTGGATGTGCCGTTCATCGTCCCGGCCTCCAGGACGGTTGCGCCGATCACCGGCCCCAACTCGTCCTGCACGACGCCCTTCACCTGGTACGCCTGGCCGTACGCCAGGGTAACGGCAAGCAGCGCCGCAATAAGTGTCAGTAGTTTCTTGTCCATTGTTATGCGTTAGTTGTTTTCGTAACTGAAATCGGCCTCCCTGGCATTGTCCGAGGCGCCGCCGATGAAGAGATTGAAGCTGCCGGGTTCGGGGCCCCAGGTCATGTCCTGGCGGTAGAAGGAGAGGGTCTCCGGATCGATGGTGAAGGAGACAGTCCTGGACTCGCCGGGGGCGAGGGTGACGCGCTCGAAGCCTTTGAGCTGCTTGACGGGGCGGGTGACGCTGCCCACGAGGTCCCGGATGTACATCTGCACCGTCTCCGTGCCCTCGCGGCTGCCGGTATTCTTGACGGTGACGCTGGCGGTTATTGAGCCGTTGCCGGAGAAGCTGCCGGCGCTGAGGCTGATGTCGGAATACCCGAACGTGGTATAGCTCAAGCCGTGCCCGAAGGCGTACAGGGGCTCGTTGGGTACGTCGAGGTATCTGGATTCGTATTTGGCCTCCGGGTGGATGTAGGGACGGCCGGTGTTCTTGGCGTAGTGGTAGACGGGCACCTGGCCGAGGTTGCGGGGGAAGGTGACGCTCAGCTTGCCGCTGGGGTTGAAGTCGCCAAAGAGCACGTCGGCAACGGCGTAGCCGCCCATGGTGCCGGGGTACCAGGCCTCCAGCAGCGCGCCGGCGATTTCCGATTCCTTGCTCAGGTCGAGCGGGCGGCCGTTGAGGAGCACCACGGCGATGGGCTTGCGGGTGGCTGCGAGCTTCTCGAGCAGCTCGGTCTGCACGCCGGGGATGTTGATGCTGGAGCGGCTGGCGGCCTCGCCCGTCCAGTTGCAGTTCTCTCCGATGACAAGCACCACCTGGTCTGCCTTGCAGGCGGCGGACACTGCGGCGCTAAAGCCGCTGCGGTCGTCGCCCATCTCCTTTGCGCCCTCGGCATAGATGACGGGGGCCACCTCTCCTATGGCGTCCAGTATGCTGGCGGGCACGGCTTCAACCTGCCCTGCGCCTCTCCAGGAGCCGAGCAAATCGTCCTTGGACGCAGCCAGGGCACCGATTACGGCGGTGCGCTTGCCCTTCTGCAGAGGCAGTACGCCGTCGTTCTTGAGGAGCACCATAGACTCTGCCGCAACCTTGCGGGCGGCGGCCTTGTTGGCGTCGGTCAGCGTCTCTCCAGCCTCGCGCTCGGGGGAGCAGTAGCGGAACGGATCTTCAAACAGGCCCAGTTCGGCCTTTACGGTGAGGATGCGGCGCACTGCGGCGTCCAGCGTGCTGCCGCGCACTTTGCCGCTGCGCACGAGCCCCACCATATAGTCCATGTAGGAAGCGCCCTGCATATCCATGTCGAGCCCGGCGTTCATCGCCAGGCGGCCGGCGTCTTCCACATCCTCGGCATAGCCGTGCATAACCATCTCGTTGATGCCGGTGTAGTCGCTCACCACAAAGCCGCGGAAGCCCCATTCGTCGCGCAGGATGTCCTGCAGCAGGTGGGGATTGGCGGTGGCGGGCACGCCGTCGAGCTCGTTGAAGGACGCCATGACGCTGAGCGCGCCGGCCTCCACCGCTGCCTTGTACGGCGGCAGGTAGAACTCGCGCAGCCATCGCTCAGACATATCTACTGTATTGTAGTCGCGCCCGGCCTGGGGTGCGCCGTATGCCGCATAATGTTTGACGCAGGCCAGTACGGTGCGTACGTCGATCAGGTCGTCTCCCTGATAGCCGCGGACCATTGCGGCGGCAATCAGGCTGCCCAGGTAGGCGTCTTCTCCGGCGCCCTCGGAAATGCGGCCCCAGCGCGGCTCCACGCTAATGTCGCACATGGGCGAGTAGGTCCAGTGCAGGCCGGCGGCCGCCGCCTCGCTTGCGGCGATGCGGGAGGCCTCCTCTATGGCCGGGATGTCCCAGCTGCAGGACATGCCGAGGTTGATGGG
>Ga0310786_10011981_pt1 | contig 10780 bp, 18 predicted proteins | sample AusTroGonzalo_MG_FD_203881 | JGI IMG/M metagenome (GOLD analysis project Ga0310786, IMG submission 203881) | Bovine rumen microbial communities from tropical cattle in Woodstock, Queensland, Australia - Gonzalo_03 (v2) (version 2) | ecosystem: Host-associated > Mammals > Digestive system >...
GATTTGTGAATTTCTTGGAATTAAAAAATATATAGTAAATATTGCTGGTGCATATGAAGATATTCTTCAATATCTAAGAGTTGATAATGAATTAGAAGTAAGCCAACAGACTAAAGAGAATCTTCCTCCAAGACTTAGAATGTCTACACTTTATGCTATTTCTCAGTCTGTAAATGGTAGAGTATGTAATACATGTAATCTTTCTGAAGATTGGGTAGGTTATAGTACTAGATATGGGGATAGTGTTGGTGATTTTTCTCCTCTTTCTAATTATACTGTTACTGAAGTAAGAGAGATTGGTCATTATCTTGGACTTCCTTCTGAACTTGTTGATAAGACTCCTGCCGATGGTCTTTGTGGAAAGAGTGATGAAGATAATCTTGGATTTACTTACACTGAACTTGATGAATATATCCGTAAAGGAATTCTTCCATCTCCAGAAAAGAAAGAAATTATTGATAGAAAACATATTAAGAATGCATTCAAATTACAATTAATGCAAGTTGCGCCTCAATATGGATATCCCGATACTTTGAAATATGATTAATTAATAAAAATTTTAATTATTCTTGGAAGAAAAGAGAATATAAAAAAGAGGAAGTTTAATCTTCCTCTTTTTTTATTATTGAAATCATTTTATTTATTGCATCTTCATCTAATTTTTCATAATCATCATGTTTTGGATCATATTTAGATACACCATCTTTTAATTTTACAACAGGAGTATATCTGTTTTTATTTGATCCATCTTTCCATAAATGTGCATAGAAATCAAATTCCATATTGTCCTTTTTAATTTCATTTAATATATCTAAAGATTGGACTGCTGGAATAATTGCTTTAGTGTATCCATTACCAGAATGATATGCATAACTATAATTATTAATTCTGGAAACATCTGTTCTATTAATTTTTATATAATCAGTTTTAAAATAATCTGCTAAATTTAAATGGGTTAAATATTCAAACTTAATAAGTGTTTTTGATACATTAACTATTTTTATAACTTCAATTTTTATTTTTTCAGTATATCTTGTACCTGATTCAACTAAATATAAACAGATATCACCAATTTCATATAAATCGGTTAAATTCTTAATTACCTTTTCTTTTACTTTGGTATATTTATTAATAGTTAATTTTTCTAATATATATAAATTAAAGTCTTTCATATATAAAAATAAATAATACCTCTTTGTCTATATTAATTTATATATATCTGTAAAGATACTATGATTTTAATGATTGATTCTAGGACCGATATTGTCCAATATTATTCTAAATGGTTAGAAAACAGATTTAATGAAGGATTCTTATATGTACGTAATCCTTCTGCTCCTACAAAAGTACAAAAGATAATTCTTGATCATGAACATATAGATGCTATAATTTTCACTTCTAAAAATTATGAACCCGGATTAGAATTTATTAAAAAGATTGATAAAGAATATCCTTGTATGTATCAATATACTATTACCGGATATGATGTGGATATTGAACCTGGTGTTCCATTTTTTTATCAAAGTTGTGCTACATTAATTAGACTTTCAAATATTGTTGGTCCAGAAAAAGTATTTTGGAGATATGATCCAGTATTTTTAAGTGATAAATATGATTTATGGTGGCATCATTTAAATTTTCAAATGCTTTGTTCTAAACTATATGGACATGTAAATAGATGTATTTATTCTTATGTTAATCTTTATGATAAAGTAAGAAGACATATGCCAGAACTTGAAGATTGGAATGATGAGAAAAAGATAGAAGTAGCAAAGACTCTTGGAATTATAGCAAAGAATTGTAATATTCCAATTCAAACGTGCAATTGTCATCTTGATTTAACCGAGTATGGAGTAGGTAAAAGTGGTTGTTTAACTAAAGAACTATTAAATAATGTTCTTGATTTAAATGTTAAAGATTTAAAACCTAATGGTACTCTTGGTTGTGGATTCTGTTACCCAGTTGTAAATATTGGTGAATATAATACATGTCTTAATAAATGTAAATATTGTTATGCAAGTAGTGATTTTGATGCTTGTGAAAAGAATTTTGCAAAGCATGATCCAGATTCACCTTATTTGATTGGTCATGGTACTAGTATGGATGAAGTATATGAAAGAAAAGCAGAGTCTGTAAAAAGTAATGAATTTTCACTATTTGAATAAAAGAATAGTATTTTTCTATATTAAATTATCTAAGAATGTTATTCCGACCTAAACAGTCGCAAACTATATAACATTAATTTAAAAAATATTTTCTCAATTTTTATGAACGAAGAAATGGATATTTTGGGCTTTGATCCCTCACAGTTAAGCGTATTTGCAGCTAATGATAATGCAGGTTCTGCTTCATCTGTAAACAAAAATCTTTATACGGCTAAGCCAGCTGATACTAAGAGTGAAGATGGTGTATACCGTTCAACAATTAAAGTAATTTATTCTCCTCAGAATCTTAAGAATTCTATCGTAGAGGTTCAGTCTTATACTCTTCACGATGATCAGGGATATTTTACTGTTCCTACATCATTGATGATTGGCGATAAGAGCTGTCCTATCTTTACCGCTTGGAAGAAGTGCCATTTTGCAGAGGTTGGTTCTACTCTTTGGAAGCAGGCCGCAGCTGAGAAGGATGGTGGTAAGGCTCTCTTTGATAAGAGATTCGCAAGATATGTCACTATTCAAGTTATTGACGATAAGAATAAGCCTGAATTGAATGGTAAGTACATGCTTTGGAAGCTTCCTACATCTATTTATGAGATGATTGAAAAGAAGCAGCATCCTGCAAAGGAAAGTGGTAAGTGTCCTATTCCTGTAATGGATTTCTTATTTGGTTATGCTATTGAACTTGAAGTAAATCCTGGTCCTGATGATCCTAAGAATCCTCAGAGAAAGACTAGAGAAATTTCTTACAGTGGTGAGTTCACAGATGAACCTATGCCTTGCACTAATCCTGATGGAACTTCATTACTTGATGAAGATGAGGAAGAAGTACTTGAAAAGTATGTAAGAGCTATGAAGAAGGTATGGAAGGAGAAAGATGCAGAAAAGAGAGCTGAGATGCTTGATGAAGTAAATTCTGATCCTAATACCAAGAGTCTTAGAAAGATTTATACTAGAGTTCTTAATGATATTAAGGAATTCTGCCCTGATGTAAATGAGGAGTATAAGTTCAAGCCTTGGGATGATGATACCACCAAGAGAGTTAAGAGATGGATTGATATTGTTCTTTCCGGTAATTCTCCTGTAACTACTTCAGCTGTTCCTGATTCTGTTAAGGAAGATACTCCTAATGAGTCTGGTCCTGTTTCAAGAGCTGAAGCGGCAGAAGAGCCAAGTGGTGATGATGATCTTCCATTCTAAAAAAACTAAATCTAGTGAGAGTGAAATCTCACTAGATTTCTAAATAAATATATTTTATAAAGATATGACTATAGATGGTTTAAATGAGGTAAAACTTAGATCTATTGAAATGGCTATTGAAATATTAAGAGATGAAAATAGTGGTATGATTCTTTTAAATGAGAATGATAAGAAGGATGTATTTACATTAGCTGATAAGATTTATAATTATATAAGCATGCCTTAATTATGGAAGAAGATATTAGACTAGAAGGATTAAAAGATAAAATTGAAGCTGTTGGTGGTGATACTATAATGGGAGCTATGTCTTCACTTGATCCTAAACAATTCAAAGAAAACTATGAAAAACTTACTGAAGCTGTAGAAGCAGAGGAAGAGAGAAAGAAAAGTGATGCAGTAGCACTTGATGGTGATACTATCGAAGCAATGAAAAGAATGGGTTATATCAGAAAGACTAGACCTATTGTAAGAGATAATTCTAAGATTGGTAGGAATGACCCATGTCCATGCGGAAGTGGAAAGAAATATAAAAATTGTTGCATGGATAGTGGTAAGTATGAAACCACACATTATGAATAATTTTCTATGGCTAAATATGATTTTTTAATTGTAGGAGCAGGATTATTTGGCGCTATATGTGCTAGACTTCTCAATGATAAAGGATATAAAGTTCTTATCATTGAGAAGGATTCTATTGTTGGTGGTTTAGCAAAAACCAAAGTGATTGATGATGTAGTTCTGTATCTTAATGGAAAACATATATTCTATACTGATGATAAAGTAGTATGGGATTTTGTAAATCAATATTCAGAGTTTATAGATTATTCAAATTATAGTGAGATGATACAGAAGGATGGAAAGTTGTATCGTTATCCTATTGATTTAAATACTATCTCAGGATTTAGTGGAGAGATTTATCCTGAAAAGATAAGAAAATCTATAAATAAAGATATTAAAACATATGGTTCACAATATAATTCTAATCTTGAAGAAAGAGCTATATCAGAATATGGATTTGAAAGTTATGATAAGATTTTAAAACCATATCTTGAAAAATTCTGGGGTAGAGAATGTGTTAAATTATCTCCGTATATTATTGAAGACAATAAGAATAGATATAGATATAATGATAGATACTATAATTATAAATATGTAGGTATACCTAAAGAAGGATATACTAAATTAGTTGAGAATATTATTGGTGATGATATTGATATAATGCTTAATACAGATTATTTTGAATATAGAGATTCATTAAGCAAAAACTGTACATATACTATATTTACAGGACCTATTGATAGATTTTGTAAATATATTTATGGTCCTCTTGATTGGAATTGTCTTAAATTTGAATTAAAAGAAGAAAAAGATTCTAAATCAAATATATTTGGAACACCAGTTCTTAATATAGCGGATAAAGATAATGCACTTCTTCAACTGATTGAACATAAAGCTTTTATTCAAGAAGATAAAGAGATAGAAAAAAACTATATCACTTATGTCTATCCTGATAAATGGGATGTCGATAAAGAATGTATGTTTAGTATAAATAATGATCAGACAGAAGAGATTCTTGATAAATATATTGAATTTATGAAGAATAATTTTGAAAACATCATTTTTGGTGGTAGACAGGGGATGTATAGAAATATTTCAATGGCACAAAGTGTTAGATGTGCTATTGATTTATGTAATGAAATTATTGTAAAAGAAAGTGAAAATTAAATCTATTATTAAATAGAATAAAAGGATAAATTCCTATCTAATATACTTTATAAAATATTTTCTTAAGTGAGGATATGAGTAAAATCATATCCTCTTTTTTTGTATTTTTTAAATTTTTGACTATAGTAATAATATACTTTTATTGGATATGAAAAGGATAGTAATATTTTTAGATGATTATCGTAAACCGAATAAGTATGTAAATACTAATATAAATAGAGTTTATTGTGCTTATTCATATAAAGATTTTATCAATCTCACTAATACATTATATAAGAAGTATGGCAAGATTGATGAAGTTTGGTTTGACCATGACCTTGGCCCAGTAGAAGAAGGTAATGGGCTTGATTGTGCAAAATACCTTGTCCAATTTTGTATGGATAATTCTATGCCTCTTCCAGAATATCATATCCAAAGTGCTAATAGTGTCGGAAAAGCAAATATAGATTCTTATCTTAAATCTTATTTAAAAAGTCTTTCTTTATGAATAATTTTATTCGAATAGAATCATTGGTCATTAGTGAAAGAAATAATTCTTCTTTCAAAAGATTAACTGCTTCTTTAATAAAGGGATTATCATTTTGTACTAATACTATTTTTATCAATATCGATAAAATAGTTCATTATACTTATCCTTCTCATCATTCTTACTATTATAAAGAACCCGGAAAATATGATAGTGAGGATAAATATATTGGGCTTGATGTATTTGAAGTGAAGATGGATAATGGAGATATCTATTTTATAGAGAAAGAACATTACGAAGAGTTTAAAGAAGATATTGAATATATTAATAAAGAAAAATATACAAAGAATATCAATATAGTAGCTCCTGTTCAGCCTGAATCTAAAAAGAGAAGAAAATAATGAAATATTATAAGAATATCTTCCAATGGTATAAAGAAAGACATAATGAATGGAAGAAGAAACATCCAAATGATTTGTATGATTGTGGAATAGAAGATGATGAATTTAAATATTTTATCCTTCAATATCTTTATGATGGTCCTATAGTTGAAACAGATCCTAAAAAATTAGATAAGATATTTAGAAGACATTCATTAAGATATAAGAAAGAATTAATTTATGAATTCTTTGGTAAAGAATATAAGCCTAAAGAAGAATTAATATCATATAGAGAAAGAAAACTTTCAGAATTTATTCATCTTGAAGAATTACCGGACTCGGTTTTTGTAGAATATTGTAAAAGTTATTTACTTGAATCTCAATATTATTATGATTCTCTTGGTCATTCTCAAATTAATTTAGATTATCTTACAAAGATTCTAAATAAACATTCATTAAGATTTAAGTTTGAAAAGTATTTATATAAATTATTTAAGTAATGGGAGATAATTTTGAAAAGGAAGAGAAAAAGAAATTCATAAAAATATCTTATCTTGTGTCTGATGAACATGATAATTTTTATGAAGAGGATAATAGTATTGGAAATACAAAATTGTTTTGTAAAGAAACATATATCAATATAGATCAGATTGTAGAGATAAGTGATATTGATTATGATATATATGTTATAAGAAATATCGAAAATATCAATTATACAACGGCTAGAGAATTAAGGGTTTTTAGAATTTATCTATCTGATGGTAGAAAATATTTTTTGGAAAGAAATGAATTTTATAAATTTAATAATTTAATATATGAATAAAAAATATCTTATTGTTTATCATCTTGAAGATAATGATGGTTGTTGTAGTGCTGCAATCTTCAAGTATTATCTTACCAAAGTTCTTAATGTGCCTGAGATAAACATCTCTCTTTTTGGTGCAACTTATCCTATTCTTGATAAAGTAAAGGCTAATAATTTTAGTGATTTTAGTGGGTATGATTCTATTATCATAACTGATATTTCTTTCAATGATTTCAGTGCAATGGAATATCTTTATGAAACTTTTGGTGTAGGTAATTTTACTTGGGTTGACCATCATGCACCGGTTATTAAGACTTCCATTGAAAGAAAATATGATACAAAGATTAACGGTGTAAGAGATAGTTCTAAAAGTGCTATTCTTAATGCATATAAATATTGTTTTGATCCTTATGATGTAAAATACACTTCTGGTGAAGCACCTATTGTTCTTAGATATCTTTCCGCTTGGGATAGTTGGAGTACTTCTAAAGAGAATCTTGATTTTGATAGAACTAGAAATATCAATACCGGATTTACTTCTGAATCCCAGCTTTCTGTAGATTATTGGTATAAGATGATGGATATTCTTATTAATTCTTCTAATGATTCTGAAGGTATAATCAAGCTTCTTGAATCTATGGAAGAAAGAGGTAGGAAGATTAATGAAGCCAATGATAAAAAGTGTGAAGAACTTTTAAAAACTTCTGCAATGGATGGATTTATTGTTGATGGAAATAGAAAATGTGTAGTTCTTTTCACTTCTGGTCCTACTAATAGTCTTATGTTTAAGACTGTTCAAGGAAAGTATGATAATGCGGTATGTTTCAAATCTTCTAGTACTGGAAATATTATTCTTTCTATGTATAATGTGATTGATAATCATACTTTCCATTGTGGAACTTATCTAAAGAATAAGTATGGTGGTGGTGGACATGAAGGTGCAGCCGGAGCTACAATTAGTATGGATACATTTATTAATATTCTTAAAACAAAGAAAATATAATGAATACAAAATTTTTGATAATTTCCAGCGATGGGGATGAAAAGGAATTCAGAACCCATATCAAAAATATTTTTGAAAGTTGGTGGGATTTGACCGCTGATAAAGAAAATATAAATGTCTATATAGTAAGTTCTAAAAAGTATACCACCGTTAAGGAAATAACGGAAAAATTGAATGGATATAGATGTACTGGATTTTTTATTGTAAAAATATATGCATCAGATGATTTTTTCAATATTGGCTCTTTCGGTGGAGAAGATAATACTAGTTGGTTAAAAAAATGGGCTACCGATGATATTCACTCAATACTATATAATAATGAAAATGGACCTATTCCAAATATTGGATTAAAAAAGAAATGAATATAAACTCTTCTATTAAAGAAGAGTTTTATTTTTATATATAAAAATCAAATATTAATAGTATAATGATTTCTCTTAAAGATTATATATTTTTTGAAGATGAGGATAAGTTTGTAAAGGTTGATTATGATACAGTTACAAGCCCTGCTGATGGTATGGATATTGCAAAACCTATCAATATTGAATATAAAGATAATATGGGTGATGGAGTATCTATAACACCAGATGATGAAGATACTGATAAAGATGATATTCTTCCTGGTGGTGTAGATGAACCACTTGTAGGTGAATTAAGACTTTACTCTGAAACTAATGATTTATATAAAGAAAGAAAAAGAGTTATAGCTAATAAGTTTAAATCATTACTTAAAGATAATGAGATAAATGCTAATAGAGTAAGATTCACCAAAGTATTTGATTATTATATCAATCATCTTATTGAAGATTATAAGAAGAATATTGATAATAACTTCAAGATAAATGTATCTTCAAAGAAAGAATTATACAGACAATTAAGTGATGATCTAGTTCTTCTAATAAGAGATAGGGAGGTATTACCAAAGAATTAAGAGAAATTCATCATTGAATTTCTCTTTTTTATTTCTATATTATTATAGGTGTTTAAAATAATATAAAAATGAAAAGGCTTATCACTTTGGTTTTTCTTTTTATTCCTATTTTTGTTTTTTCTCAAAGTAAAGAAAAAGAAAATGAAAAAGAAGAAGATGTAGTAATCAGTATCAATGTCTCTAAAGTTAATAAGACTCTTGGTACTGTAGTAGGATTTTTTAAGTCTGAAATAAAACAGTATAAGAAAGAGTTTGATGAGAATCTTCCTCAAGAGACAAAGGATAAGATGACTGAAGCAAAGAAGAAGATTAAGAAAGAATTGAAATATGCAAGAAAAGCCGCCCATACAGGATGGTGTCAAGGACTAAGAGGTGAAGATTATACTCCGCCTTCTAGAGATGAATAAAAATATCTAATAAATATATGGAAGCAGCACCAACAGGATTTGCAACACCGGCTACTACAACAGGAATGGGTAATCCTAGTATGCCTGGTGAAAATGGTGAAGTAGGAAGTGGAGATATTTTTCCTACTGAAAAGAAGAAAAAGAAAATGAAATCATTGAAAGATTATTTAAAAGAGAAGAAATAATGGAAACACTGCTATTCACATTAGTTTGTATCATTATTTCCTGCCTTTTAGGATTACTTTTTCTTATTTATGAATTTTATAAAACACATAAAAAGAATGACTAAAGAACAATTTAATGAATGGTTAAAAGAACATAATGGAAAATGTTCTGTAAAAGACCTTGAAGATCTTGGATTTAAATATCATCCTCATTCTCCTTATGGTTATTGGACTGATGATGAGAATCAATTTGCTCTTATTTTTGAAGATTCCATAGTAGAAGCTTATCAACCACCTAAGACTGAAGATATTATTAAGCAAATGGAAATCTATGCTGCTTCTACAGCACATTTTGAAAATGATATAAATTATGAAGATATAAAATCTGGAAAGAAGTGGTATGATAAATTCTATGAACATAAAGGTAGAAGATATCGCAGATAAAATGTGTTATTTTTAATTTTAAGTATCTTAGCTTAATTGAATTGGAGAAAGCACCGGTCGCTTGGATTATCCGATAACCGTGAAGATGGGGGTTCGAATCCACCAGATACATCAAAATATATTCTATATCAATTATGAGTAAAGATTTTAGTTATCTTTCTTCTGAATTGGTATTAGTGAGAAATGAAAAGAATCAAGATTTGATGAGAATTATTGATTCGGTTAATTCAGAAGAAAAAGAAAAAGAGGAAGAATAATCTCCCTCTTTTTTATTTACTTATTTCATTATAATAATTTAATTCAACGATTAATATATTAGGACCATTATTCTTTAATATGGTTTTATTGTTTATTGCTAAATATCTTGAATTACCAGTAATTATTGCTTCATCATCTAATAAAAGTAATTTTCTATCCTTATTATCATTAAATATTTTATTTCCTAAATCTATTACAAATCTATCATTTATTATAATAACTTTATCTCCTTTAATTTTTATTCCATTTTTATATATTATTTTTCCAGCAATTTGCTTGGTAATAATTATTTTCACTTCATTTATATTATTGGTTTCAATCCATTCTTTAATTAACTTTTCTTTAGGACTTGGTTGTTCAAAACTAAGACAACTATATATCTTGTTGAATAAAGATTCTATTTTGGTATCTTTATTGATTTTTAATTTTTCTATTATATATTCATTGAAATTCTTCATATTTAAAAATAAATATAGGATATCATATAATTTATTTTTATATATAGATATAATATTTTATATGTATAAACTTAATTATAATGGTACAAATCTTTATATCAATTCTATAATTCCATTTAGTGGATATTTAGCAATGATGCTATTTGGTTTTATTCTTTATAGAAAAGAATATGAATTTTACCTTTATGATTCATCTTGGTTTATCAGAGTTATGTCAATGATTAATCATGAAAATATTCATAAAGAACAAATTAAAGATTTTGGATTATTATTTAAATGGTGTAAACCACTTCAATTATTTATTGGAGGTATTTTATTTTATTTGATTTATCTATTTGAATGGTTAATCAGATTATTTATTAATGGCCCTTCAAATGCTT
>Ga0310786_10011983_pt1 | contig 10779 bp, 9 predicted proteins | sample AusTroGonzalo_MG_FD_203881 | JGI IMG/M metagenome (GOLD analysis project Ga0310786, IMG submission 203881) | Bovine rumen microbial communities from tropical cattle in Woodstock, Queensland, Australia - Gonzalo_03 (v2) (version 2) | ecosystem: Host-associated > Mammals > Digestive system >...
TGCGCCGTGAACATCGGTTCTGCCCCGATTCTGATTTACATGGAACGCAAGGTCTGCGCTCACGTGCAATGCCGTTTGGGCCCCATGCGCCTCGGCTGGCACGGCACCATTCAGACTATCGCCGACGTGATCAAGATGCTCTTCAAGGAAGTCTATTCCCCGAGCGGCGCCGACAAGCTGATGTTCTACGTAGCACCGCTGATTGTGCTGATTGCCCCGTTCATTATCGCAGCCCTGATTCCGTTTGACCACAACCTGATTGTCGCCGACATCGATATGGGCATTCCGATGATTATCGCCGTGAACGGCTTTGGCGTGCTGGGCATTTTGCTTGGCGGCTGGAGCAGTAATAACAAGTATTCCTTGCTTGGAGCTCTCCGTAGCGGCGCCCAGATGATCAGCTACGAAATCTCTTTTGCGATGATTCTCTTGTTCGTCGTGATGATTTCGGGTTCTACAAGCCTGATGGACATTGCCCAGGCCCAGGACGGTACGGTTCTTGACTGGTTTATCTTCAAGATTCCGGTGCTCGGCTTTATCGCCTTCATTCTCTTCTTTATTTCTAGTACCGCCGAAATGAACCGCGCCCCGTTCGACATTGCTGAAGCGGAACAGGAACTGACCGGTGGTTACCACACGGAATACAACGGCACTCCGTTTGCCATGTTCTACCTGGCCGAATACATCGCCTTGGTCACGAACTCGGCACTTGCCGCCACCTGCTTCTTGGGTGGATTCCATGCGCCCTGCATTGGCGTTGCCGCTATCGATGGCGTTCTGCAGATGGTGCCCGGAGTCGTGTGGCTCTTCGCGAAGATTTACTTTATGATTTGGTGCTACATGATGGTGCGCTGGACATTTGTCCGCCCGCGTGTGGACCAGCTCATGGACTTTGAATGGAAATTCCTTTTGCCGGTGAACTTGGTACTCCTTGCCGCCGGCGCCGTGTGGATGATTTTTGTAGGGTAATATGCAAGAAAAACTTTCAACACGCCGATACATCAAGCGTTACCTGAAGCGCTGCATTACGGGCCCCTGGAGCCTAATTTGCGGTCTGTCCGTTTCGCTTAAGTATTTCTTTGACCCCAGACGCATCGTGACCGAGCAGTATCCTGAAAACAGGAAAACGCTCAAAATGCACGAACGTTACCGCGGCCGCCTCGAAATGATCGAAGACGCCGAAGGCAACAACCACTGCACCGCTTGCGGCATGTGCGAACGCGCCTGCCCGAATGCATCGATTAACGTGCTTTCGACCAAGAATATTGCAGGCAAAAAGGTGCTCGGTCGCTACGTTTACCACTTTGCGAGTTGCACCCAGTGCGGGCTTTGCGTAGAAGCCTGCCCGTTTGGCGCCATTCGCATGAGCCAGGCGTTCGAAGTTGCCACCACCGACCCGAACTCGCTTGAAATGATTCTCAACAAGAAGGAGGGCCAAGGCTAATGATCCAGAATCTGTTGGCTGGGCTTATCCCACAGAATATCGCTTTCCCGCTCGGGGGTATGGACCTCGCGTTCTACGCGGTCGCCTTCATTATCCTTGTCACAGCGGTTTGTACGGTTGCAGTCAAGAACATTCTGCAGAGCGCCGTATTCCTGATTTTCAGCTTCGTCGCAACCGCGATTCTTTACCTGCTCTTGCATGCGGAATTTACCGCGCTTGCCCAGGTGATGGTCTATGTGGGCGGCGTCGTGATTTTCGTGGTGTTCACAATTCTCTTGACAAGCCGCCTCGGCGAAGACGCCTTCTCGGTCAAGATTCCGAGAATCTTTGCCGCATTCGCGCTTTCGATTATCTTTGTACTCGTAATGGTCAAGTGCCTGCTTCCGATCGAAGGACTTTCGAGCGGTGCGGTGGCAGCCCCCGAAGGCTACGCCTCGCTCAAGGCATTTGCCTTTAGACTCTTGGGCTACGGCGAAGACGGATTCGTAATTCCGTTCGAAGTCGTCAGTATCCTTCTTTTGATGACCCTGATTTGCGCCATCACAATTGCCCGCAAAGGCAAGGAGGACGAAGAATGACTTTAATGAATTGCCTGATTCTTGCGTTCTTGCTGTTTGGCATTGGCGTGTGGGGCCTGATGCGCCGTCGTCACTTGATTGGCATGCTGATTTCCATTGAACTCATGCTGAATGCAGCAAACATTAACTTTATTTCGTTCGCCTACTTTAGCGCGAAGGACTCGACCGCGGGCGCCCTCTTCAGCATCTTCGTGATTGCAGTGACCGCTTGCGAAATGGCAATCGCCCTTGCCATTATCGTGTCGATGTACCGCCGCTATAAGAGCTTGGACGTTGAACAGTTGAGGGACCTCCATGATTAACGACGTTTCCATCAGCTATTTAATCTTTTTGATGCCGCTCCTGGTTTTTGCGGTCAACGGGCTTTTCCTCGGTCGCAAATCCCACAAGGCAGCCGCTATCTTTGCTGTCGCCGGCAACGGAATTGCCATGTGCGCCGCCCTGATTGTGGCAGTGCACTATTTCAGTTCCACTTTCGCCCCGCAAAAAGCGGTTCTGTTCGACTTCCCGTTCCTGAACTTTGCGGAACACTTTGCCGCAAACATCGGGCTTTTGATTGACCCGCTTTCGGTCATGATGCTCGTGGTCGTCACGGTGATTTCGTTCCTCGTGAATATCTACAGCATTGGCTACATGAGGGGCGACCGCAGTGCCGGCCGATTCTTCTCGATTCTTTCGCTGTTCAGCTTTAGCATGCTTGGCCTCGTTGCCGCCACCAACCTTTTCCAGATGTTCATTTTCTGGGAACTGGTGGGTGTATCCAGCTACCTGCTCATCGGTTTCTGGTATCACAAGCCCTCGGCCGTGAGCGCATCTAAGCAGGCATTCATTCTTACCCGCTTTGCCGACAGTTTCTTCTTGCTTGGCATTGTGATCGTAAGCTATGTGGTGCAGAGCTTTGACTTCTTTGCTCTCAATGGCCTTACGCTCAGCGCCTTCAAGGAACAGACGATTGACCTCGGCCTCACTGTGGTGAGCAAGGCCGACGCCCTCATTCTCGGTTCCATCTTGATTTTCACCGGTGGCTGGGGCAAGTCCGCTATGTTCCCGATGCACATCTGGCTTCCGAACGCCATGGAAGGTCCGACACCGGTATCTTCGATTATTCACAGTGCCACCATGGTGGTCGCAGGCGTTTACCTGGTTGCAAGACTTTTCCCGTTCTTTGCCGTCTGCGGCGATTCGCTCACGCTGATTATGTGGGTGGGCGCCTTCACGATGGTTTTCGCAGCCGTTATCGCTTGCACACAGAAAGATATCAAGCGCATTCTCGCCTACTCCACGCTTTCACAGTTGGGCTACATGATGTTTGCGCTAGGTGCTTGTAAAATCGGCGACGCCGTCATTACCACTGGCTGGACCGCTTCTACCTTCCACATCTTTACGCATGCATTCTTCAAGTGCGCCTTGTTCTTGATTGCAGGTAGCTTGATTCACCAAGTGCATACGAACGATTTGGACGCCATGGGCGGACTTCGCAAGAAAATGCCGCTGACCTATTGGAGCAGCCTCATTTGCGTACTCGCTATTGCAGGCATTCCGCCGTTCTCCGGATTCTTCTCGAAGGACGAAATCATCTTGGCCGCCTTCCAGGGCCATCATTACGTGGTATTCGGTTTAGCCATTCTCACGAGCGGCCTTACCACCTTCTACATGTTCCGTCTGTTCTTCCTCGCCTTCCATGGCACTCCGCGCTGCAAATCTGTTGCCGAAGGCCATGTGCACGAAGACTTCTTCATGACGCTTCCGATTGTGATTCTTGCCGTGCCCGCCCTGCTGAGCGGTATCTTGGGCAAGGGTCTCTTCGAACAGTACTTTGTGCCGGGTAGACTTCGCGTGCCGCAGCTCGTGATGCTCCCCCACGCCGAATGGATTCCGTATGTGGCCGTAGCTGTCGCTGCCATCGCGCTGTTGATTGCCTGGTTCTTCTATGCAAGCCCGAAGGCAAAAATCGAACGCGCCCTCGACGCCACCAACCGCAGCTCGATTTACAAAGTGATTTATCACAAGTTCTACTTCGACGAAATGTACTACGCCGTAGTTCGCCAGTTCGTGATTGGCGGTATCGCCCGCGTAGCACGCTTTATTCAAGACTACATTATTGAAGGTATCCTCGCGTTCTGCGTCTGGTTCATCCACAAGTTGGGCGACCTCGTACGTTACGCACAGGGTGGCAATTTGAGTTTCTACCTGGGCACCCTGATTGTAGGCGTTATACTGTGGCGTTTTTTGGGGCAGCTTCCGCTGTAAGGTAAGGTTTGAATATGGATTCTTTGCTTTTTAACTTAATCTGGATCATCCCGCTGTTTACAGTGCTTGCCTGTGCTCCGATTCCTTCACATAAGGAATCGCTCCTCAAGACAATCCATGCATTCTCGGGTACCCTGGTATTGCTGTTGGTCGGTTATCTGACTTACCGACTCTACACGCTCGGTATTGATTCTGCAAGTGCAGATTCTGCCCCGCTGTTGTTGCATTACTACATGGACATTCCTTGGATCCACACGCTCAACGCCCACTATTCTGTTGGCGCCGACGGCTTGAACATATTCCTCTTGTTCCTGACGGCTGTCATCGTTTGGGCAGGCATTTTGGTCAGCTGGAATATCAAGGGCAACCAAAAGGTATTCTTTGCTCTCATCCAGTTGCTTGCGACAAGCGTTTACGGCGTGTTCATGAGCATGGACTTGGTGCTGTTCTTCGTGTTCTACGAAATGGAAGCTCTCTGCATGTACTTGATGATTGCAGGCTACGGTTCCGGCCGCAAGGACTACGGCGGTAAAAAACTGACGTTAACGCTTGCCTTCGGTTCTTCGATGATTTTGGCAACGCTTTTCGGTCTCTATTTCGAAAGCGGAATCAACAGCTGGAGCATCGTAGAACTTTCCAAGATTACGCTCCCGATGGATTACCAGATGTGGGCATTCCCGCTCATGTTCATGGGCTTTGCCGTTTCAAGCTCCTTGTTCCCGTTCCACTTCTGGAGCCCGGATGGTCACTCGGCCGCACCGACAGCGGTATCGATGCTTGCCGCCGGCGTGATGATGAAGATGGGCGCCTACGGATGCTTGCGCGTTGCCATGTTCCTGATGCCGGAAGCCGCCAAGATTTGGCTCCCGTACGTAGTTGCCCTCTTGATCTTTAACGTGGTGCTTGGCCCCTTCATTGCGCTTCGCCACAAAGACCTCAAGTACATTACGGCCTACAGTTCCATTAGCCACTTGGGCCTGATATTCCTCGGTCTTGCGGCCATGACTCCAGTGGGTCTTCGCGGAGCTAGCCTCCAGATGATTTCTCACGGTTTCTTGACGGGACTTTTCTTCGCCACCATCGGCATGATCTACGAACGCACGCATACCCGCGACATTACCGAAATGGGCGGCATTATGCGCAAGCTCCCCTTCCTCGGCGTTGGATTTGTGATTGCAGGCTTTGCAGGCCTCGGTCTGCCGGGCTTTAGCGGATTCATTGCCGAAAGCAATATCTTTATCGGAGCATTCCAGCAAGATTCCACGATTACCCGTATCGTAACCGTACTTGCAATCCTGTCTATTACGACGACCGCCGTTTACATTCTGCAGACGGCAAACCGCATGTTGCACGGCAATATGCCCGCCAAGTACGCCACTCTTACCGACGCTTGTTTCCGCGAAAAACTCGTGGTAGTTGTTCTTGTAACATGTTTACTTTTGATTGGCGTTTTCCCCGGATGGATTGCAGACATGCTTGACCAAAGCATTGCCCCCATCTTTAGCAAGATAGGTTTATAATGTTCAGCATTCCCAATTTTGTCATTCCCGATTTACTGCTTCTGCTTTTCCCGTTTATCGTGATTGGAAGCAGGCTATTCTGTACAGACCGTTCCAAGGCTCCTTGGAGAATCGGAAACATCGGATTCATTCTGATTTTCATTCTGCTGAATCTGATTCCACTTGCTAGCGGCGCCGGCAGGTTCTTCATTACCAACTGGCATATCGATGACTTTGGCGTTTTAATGCGCGAAGTATTGATGGTTTCGGCCATTCTTGGTATCTGGCTTGCCAAAGACTACTTTGACCACAGCGGTGACGGCAAACCCGCCATGCACCAGATTGCAGAATTCATCGGTACCGTTGCATTCGCCACCTTCGGCGGATTCACGGTGGTTTCGGCCTGCGACATGCTCACGTTCTTCTTGGGCCTCGAAATCGCAACCATTCCGATGTACGCTCTTGCCGCCTGGAACAAGCGCGACCAATACGGTTCAGAAGCCGCGACCAAGTACATTTTGATGGGCTCTGTCGCAACCGCCTTCGAACTGTTCGGATTCAGCTACCTTTACGGTTTTGCCGGATCCATTCACTTTGAAGCGATTCAGCAAGCCGTTGCCGCAGGCACCTCTCCCCTGCTGTGGATTGCAGTGTTGTTCCTGTTCGCAGGCATTGGCTTTAAGCTCACGCTGTTCCCGTTCTACACTTGGGCCCCCGATGTTTACGAAGGCGCTCCGACTCCGGTAACCGCCATTCTCTCGGTGACCTCGAAGGCAACCGCTATCGCATTCCTCGTAGTTCTCGTTTACGGCCCGCTCGCTCCGATTCAGGAACAGGTCGCCCCGTTCATTGCATTGCTTGCAGGCACCACGCTCTTTGTCGGTAACCTGGGCGCTTTAAAGCAGTTCAGACTTCGCCGCTTTATGGCTTACAGCTCGATTGCTCAGGCAGGCTACATCATGGTAGCACTCCTTGGCCCGGCGGCAACCGCAAAGACCGCTATCATTTACTACTTGTTCGTGTATGCGGTTTCGAACTACCTCGCCTTCTTTATCTTCGGCATTATCGGGCATCACCGCGAAGAAACGTTCAATTCTCTGCGCGGGCTTTCCAAGCAAAAGCCGATGCTAGCAATCGCTCTTGCCGTTGCAATGTTCAGCTTGGCTGGTATCCCGCCGCTTGCAGGTTTCTTCGGTAAGTTCCACCTGTTCTTCAGCGGAGCTTCTACCGGACATTACGGCATCGTGGCGTTTGCAGTCCTCAACAACGTGCTCGCACTGTATTACTACTTGCAGCTGATCAAGAGCGCTTGGATTGACGAGACTGACGACCACCTGAATCCGCTCCGCATGACCAAGCGTCAGCGCGGTGTGATTGGGCTCTTGACAGTCGCCGTGATTGTGCTGGGCGCGTTACCATTCCTCAGTGACAACATTTTCGCTGGCTTCACTTTTTAAGACCGCTCGGCTCTATCACATTCATTAAAATGTGACTCGCCTCGCTCTCGCAAAAGCGTGAAAAACGAGTGTCGCAAAATTATGCTTGCATAATTTTATGACCGAGTGAAGCCGCGGACGCTAAAAGCGTCAACCGCCCCTGTTTAATAACAGGGGCTTTTGGGACTCAAAGACAAGTTTGTCAACAATGATACTATTTTTACAATCATAGACGCACCTCATTCATTACAATCATGGAGAAATTTCAAAAATGATTATAAGAAATATATTCATTACGCTTACAACACTAATGTTTCTCTACGCATGTTCAATCGATAATGATAGTAGCGAGCATCTATCATTTAGCATAAAAGACAAATGTGTAGAAAACCTTCTAGCCAAAAGACAATCCATTGCAATCTCTGACGACCTTGACGAAGAGGACGTTATTGAATCAAACGACTCGGTTCTTTTTACAAAAAAAAGGGATGGTTCTTTTAGTACTGAATTTGAGATTGGAACATATTGTGGCATTGACTTTGATTTAACGATAGAAATGAATAATGACACCATTTTCATTGACACAGAAGTAAAATCCGACGTTGTCACAAGTTGTTCCTGCACAACAATAATTGAAGCCACGATTCCCGCAAAATATACAGGTGCGCAGGTTCTTATCTGCAACGGGAAAAGGAAGTTTCCCAAGAGCATTGTTTATCAGAATGAAACCATAAATTAACAGGGTATCGGTTATAACAAAAACAGGTCCGCTTGGCGGACCTGTTTTTGTTTGTAAAGGTTTTAGGTTATTCTTTCATGCAGCGCACGGCGTATGCATAATTCTTACCGTTATCCACAACAGAGAAGGATGATTCGGAATAACGCAAGCCAACGGCAACTGTATCACCAGTTTCTTGAGATTCTTTCGACATATCAAGCCATAGATAAGCTGTATAGCCAATATCAAAGAAAGATTCACTGCCAATATCGTATCCACCAGAAGGTTTCAAGTTGAATCCCGACAGATTATTTCCGGGTTGCTTAGCCCATCCTTCTGTGGATTTCGTTTCTTCGGCGGTATAGCCCAACAGCGCACGAGACGACCCCATAGACTTTACCACTTCTGCGAAAGCTTCCGGGTAATCATCTTCATCATCAAGAATTCCATTTTTCATCAGTCGCCAACCTTCAGGGCAAACCTTCGCAGCGGTTTCCTTGTCATACAAGCGGCCATATTTTTTACAGGAATCTGCGCTATTGTTGTAGCACCAGCTGTTTCCTGTTTCATAATTCATATTTTCGGCCATATAGGTTTTACCCCATAGTTCAATGGTCTTATATGTTTGGCCCTGATACTTCAATTCACCAAAGTGGAAAGGAATTTCCTCAAGATAGGTGGAATCAAAATCACCTTCAACATGAAGATCGCTATCCTCCATAAATTTCACGCAACGCACCGACATTCCGTGATCTTTGTAGTATTTTCCATAGTTAAAGACATCTGTTTCGTAAGTCAGCTGCCAACCATAGGCAAGATCTTTATCCGTAGAAATTTCGGTACTTGACCAGAAATAAGCAAACTTACCCACCGGGAGCCAGCCGCCCTCTACATTTTTTCGACCTGCCGGAAGGCCATAAAAGCCCTGGCGATTTGTACCCTGCAAAACACCTTCGGCATTCTGCCACTGGTCAACCGATTTCAGCTTTGTGCCCACAGGTTCTATTCTGTCGCCAACGACATTATAAAGTTCCTGCCACATATCATGAGTCGGCAGTTGCCAACCCTCAGGACAAGCCTCCCTAGCAGCCTTCCAATTATAAAGTCGACCGTATTTTTTACAGTTGTCCTTATTGTCTTCATAGCACCAAGAATCATCTTCTAACGTAGAATCCACGTAGTCCAAGTTTTCGGCAAACCACAAATAATAACCTTGCAAATCATAAGAAGAATAATACGTGTAATAATTCGAACTTTCCTTCTTAATTTTCATAATCCGGTATTCGTGATTATTTCGCGCATCCTTATAATAGCCATCCTTGATGACAACACCATTCAGCTCATAATCTGAATAGCTCTTAACAACTTTCTCATCTGTTTCGGAGCATGCCGAAAAGAAAAAAGGTGCTAAAACAGCACCTATGAGAAATCTATTTAAAGATTTCATGTATCCTCTCTCTCTAGAATCCGTAGCCAATGCCTACGTTAAAGACAAAACCCTGAACAGCGTGGTCCTTGGAAGTAATCTGCACGCGGCCATCATCCATCTTTTCGTAATCAAAGACATCGTTCTTATAGAAGTTGATCATGTACTTAGCCTGTGCAATGAACATCACGCGGCTAGAACGGTTGAACATCACACCGCCGCCAATGAAGCCAGTAAGGCCCGAGCTACCATCTTCAAATTCTTCATCGTTATCGTAGAAGCTGTAGTTGTAGTTGGTGCTACGATATTCCAGCGGAATGTCACTCTGGTATTCAGTATGGCTATAGGCAAGACCGCCACCCAAGAACGGGGTAATAGCCTTGGTACCGAACGGATAGTATGCAGAAATTGCAATGTCCATGTAGCCGAGTTTAGAATCATCACCCAAGCCATAGATATCCCAGTCGATACCGAACAAGATTACCTGAGCGTCGTACATCAAGTAGAAATCGAGACCAGCGTAAACATCGAATTCCGGCTGGAAGGCCATCAGACCACCCACAGACATACCGATGTAGGAATTAACACCCTTGCGCTTCGGAGTTTTGGTTTCCTGTTCAGTCACGCTGTAAATATCGGTGTCGTCAACAGCCTTGTGCTTGGTACCGATGTTACGGGCAACGCGCTGGATAATCGGATCGAAGTCATCCGGGTTACGAGCCTTGAGGCGGTCATCCCAAATCGGGGCGTCCTTGTCGACGCTATAAAGCTTGAACGACATGATGACGTTTTCACCAAGGCGGGTAAATTCCGCAATAATATACTTGGAGCAGCCCTTTTCAGTAGCTTTCTGACGAACGGCAGCCTGATTGTCAGCCGTAACGCCATCTTCTGCAGAACCAACCACCAAGATATAGCGGCCATCATCTTCGATATAAGCCTTCATGAGTTTGGACGATGCAACAGCATAGTCCCCATGCATACCAGTAAGACCCACCGGAGCAAGGTAAACCTTTTCGGCAGCAAACAAGGCAACAGCAAGAACGAGTACACTTAACAGAAACTTTTTCATAAGTTCTCCTTTTTTAAATCAATCTAAATATACGTTATTTTAAATACAAATGCAAACATTTTGAAACCCATTTTTTCGCATTTCATCGCTTTTTTTCGCCATTTTCACGAAAATATGCTTTGTATGCAAATTTGTGTGAGGAAAAACACGTTTTAGAAAACATTCATTTTGTGTACACATTTGGAAAAGCCCCTCCTTTTTACAGCCTTTATAATTTTTAACTTTTAACCCGTAAAAATTTAACCCCAATTCATGGAATTGACTATGAGCATTAAAGATTACCTCGCCGGCGCCAAACAGGCCGGTTCCGTCCAGAAGCTGATGACCCCGGGCCTCGCCGTGGAATTTATCCAGCC
>Ga0310786_10011984_pt1 | contig 10779 bp, 30 predicted proteins | sample AusTroGonzalo_MG_FD_203881 | JGI IMG/M metagenome (GOLD analysis project Ga0310786, IMG submission 203881) | Bovine rumen microbial communities from tropical cattle in Woodstock, Queensland, Australia - Gonzalo_03 (v2) (version 2) | ecosystem: Host-associated > Mammals > Digestive system >...
CAAAACGATTCGAGCATCGCAGGATCCGCACATTCGATAGAGCAATCCTTGTGAACCAGGAACTCACCGATCTGGTAATCGAAACTCGGAACCCCAAGATACTTCGCCTGGGAACCGGTAAACTCTTCAATCTTCTTGATTAAATTCTTCTTTTCTTCCTTGGGAATGTTTAAAGCCTTTTTCATATTTACACCTCCATAATTGCTTTCCCGGCATATTCTTTAATTAAGAACAACTCGCCGTTTCTTCTAATTGTTAAAATCAAGGCACCTGCCAGACGGAACCAGGTAATCCGAACCGCCGCTCCGTTCTCGACTTTCTCTTCATCCTTTACGATGGTTCCATAATGTCTGGCTGCATCGAATAATTCAAGATCCGTATTCTTCATATGCAAACCTCCTTATTCTGCAATCCACTCTTCATGGGTACGATTCTTTAAAATCTCTTCAAGATGAAATTTATGCTGACGATTCAACCACTTCTCCCAGGTCAAATCTACTAACTCTTTTGAATAACCGGATTTTTTATACATATCTTCTAATATAGCCTTAACTAATTCTTTCTTTGTCATATTGAATACCTCCATTGCTTTATTGTTGTACTTATATTACCATACAATGTATTAAAATGCAACAGTTTGTATCAATTTTCTTTCAGATTTCTCGAATTTTTATTCCGTAAAAATAAAGCATAAGTTAGTTGTTGTGATATCCGCCAAATAAATGCTTTCCCTCGGCTTTTTCCTTTTTTCTGTGATATGAACTATGTTCCCCACGTTTTTTGACTTCTAAATTTTCAAGCCTATTATCTGTTTTATCTTCATTGATATGATGAACAATTTCGTCTTTTCCCAATCTCCTACCTAAATGTTCTTCCATAATTCTTCGATGCTGTTTGACGTTTCCCTTTTTGTTATAACCAGGTTGATACTCAACAATATATCCATTTTCCATATATGATTTATGCTTGTAATTTTTCTTCCGATATTCTCTCGCACAATCTTGAGAACAAAAATCATTGCGAGTTGTATAAAAATCATTTCCGCAATTTAAACATTTTTTTATTTCCCCAGTTCTCATACCTATACCCATACATTTTTTTGAGCAATATTTTATTTTGCTACCTTCTTTGATTCTATGATCGCTTTTGGGTATTAAAAATTCTTTTCCGCAGGTTTCACATACAAACTTTTGTATATTTCTTTCTGTATGATTCCATCTGTATTGCATTGAACAGTTTCTTGAACAAAATGTTCTCGCCTTGCTTGGACTTGCTACATTGAAAATTTTATTACATTGCTTACAAATACATTCCATAATAAACTCCTTTCGTTTTGATTATATACACTATGGAATACAAAATCAATAATAAATTATATTTCAACAATTTTTATGCCATAAAGATATAACATTAATTTTCGTTTTATTTTATATGTATTATAAGCAGATCCGTTTTTATATCCCTTAACATCTTCAACAACTGTCTGCCCATCTTTCTCATAAACAAAATCAGCAAGGTACGAGCATTCTTTCTCAATTACCTTGCCTTTCTTCACACCGCCACGAACCCCGATGATATCCGGCTCTCGCTGTGCAGGTATTAAAACAAACTTCTCCTGGCACTTCAAATCCGAAATGGATCCTGCCGATTCCAGAATCTTCAACTCACGATATCGTGATGCTTCCTTTCTCGAATCAAAAACAATTCCGTCTACAACCGTCTTGTTATTTTTATATTTGTTCCACCGCATTTTTTACTCCTTAATTTTCTAAACATAAAATCTTCAAAAAACTCATCAAAGCCGCTCTCGACCTGCCTGGCAAATATCCGAGCCTGCGCATCCAGAGATACATCCGGATTAACTTTCATTTTGAAAAACTTGCCATCAACTTCCGCTTCGAAAAAAAGTCCATCTTTGCGCTTCATGAGATAAAAATCAAAGTTTTTCTTCATCCGCAAGCCTTTCAACAATTTCCTTAATATCTTCATGATTCATAAAATCAGATAAAGCATTGCAGCACTCCACAAGTGATTCGCAATAATCATTAAAGCATTTCACCGCCTGCTCTAAAATACCAGGAAGTGCATCAGCCACCTCCTGCATCACGATCGGCAACTCAACACTTACCAAATCCAAGATATCCATCGCTTCTTTGGGATTGCAGCCATATTTTTTCTTAAAGTTCTTTTTCGCCTGCCTTTTATTCATTCCCACTTATACCTCTTCTTTCTTAAAGCCTTTGCCAAAAGCACATTTAGATCTGGCACATCGGCAGCAGGTCTTTCAATCTTCCACCCCTGCCCCGATGCAACCACTCTATAAGTTCTCTTCTTCCAAAAGGTTTCTCTCTTTTGAATTTCCATCCATCAAATCCTTTTTCTTCATCAGATAAGTTGTTTCTAAAGGTACCCTGGGATCCTGCCGGACATCCAAATCTAAATCTGCATTCTCCAATTCTTCAGCGACCGCAGGATTGCAGAGTATAACATATTCATCGCTTGACATCCGAGCCAATTGATTATAAGCAGCGATAACATTCGGTAAAAGCATTTCCCCATTCTCCTTATACAGAAATATAAACCACAATACATTTAACCCAGGGAATGCTCTGATAAATCTTTTCCCACTCGGCATCAGACAATTCATAAATATCCCTGCCGTCTTCATCACAGCCATATTCGCAACCGATCATATCACATAAAACATTTTCTTCATCATCATCCTTAAAATGGATATTCTCTCTTCCCAGATAATATTCGGTCACTTCGCAATTGCCCCATTTCCCCATCCAATAACCGCAATCATCACCAACAACCTCGGCATCCACCATAGGCACTATTTCTAAATCCGGATGTTCTTTTATTAACTCCAAAAGTTTATTCATTTTTCCACCTCCGAAAATCGGTCTTTTTTTATCCCTCTATATCCAATAACCGAAAAACAATCTTTATTTTGGGATATTGAATAGCAAACCAATCAATCATTGTTTCATCCTGCCCGAATGGTTTATGTTCAAAATTAAAACCCAGACCGGACTCAAACATAAATGCATGGATAATTTCATGTCGGATAATTCTTTTTACATCCGCACCCTCTGCGATATCATCAGCAATGTTAATAACTCTTTCGTATGGATGGGTTTGAGCATCAACATCATCATCATCAATTTTTACATTATAATTAATTTTCCATAATTCACCCAAAATTGATATTATTCTCGTTTCACCCACTATTCTTCCTCCACAAAATCGCCACAAACCTTTGCCTTGGGACTCTCGCCGCCAAAGCAGCAATCATCGGTATTATGAAGTGCGCAATCGCCGCAGGTCTTATCCTGGTAATCATACTCGCCAGGAATATTTCCACAACAAGGACAGACATAAAAAGTCTCGCTGCAAGGCGCACCAAAAGCACCAGGTCTCGGATCCGAAACTTCGTCAAGATCGTCTTCGTCTAAAACAGTTTTACATTCATCGCAATAATATTTCATTATTTATTCTCCTTTTCCAAACTCTCAACCCATTTTTCGTGTTCATAACTTTTCTCGGCTTCTTCCATTTCGGCAAACCAATTATCTTTGTTCTCTCCTTTCAGTTCGGATATACGATTGTCTATATATTCGTCTATCCATTCATCACGCAAATAATAATCTCCGTCTATGTGCATTTCTGCCGTTTCGTGCAATTCTGACCTTAACTTTTCAAGTTCGGCAATAATTCTTTCGTTAATAATTTTCGGCATATCTGCAACTAATTCTTCTTCGTCTCCTATGCAATATATTTTGTTCATTGTTTAACTCCTTTCCATTTTTGCACCACAATTCGGGCAATAATGAGTTTGAAATTCCTCGCCACAATCACATTCTGAACAAACATACTCAAAGCGGTCAATATGCCACTCTTTTATCCAATGTCCTGTCTTTTGATTTTCAAGTGCTTCTATTGCCATATTAAGTGCTTCATACTTATCTTTAGTATAAGCATCATCAAGATTAAGATTATCTGCTCTTATCCCATGTAATATATTAATTGCTTCTTCTCTGTCCATTCTTGTTCTCCTTTACTTCAAACCCTTGATAAATAGCATTTCCCAAAGCCTGTACAAATTGCTCGTTTTGAGAGTATTCTTCATAACCTAAATGGACTAATATGCCGTGAACCATTTCGTGACAGATAGTTTCTTTTTTTCCTTGTTCTGATAAATCCTTATTTACTTTAATTTCACATTTAGCGTAATCTATCATTCCAAAATGCGTATCTACATTAAAACAATCTTCGCACTCAATTACTTTATGAGGTACTCCACAAATATTTACTGTCATTCTTTATTCTCCTTAACTTCCTTATACCTTTTACAATTTTCGTCACTTTCAAATTTCTGTCTATGTCCCAAAGTGCAATCAATACATTCTTCTTTAAGTTTTAGTTCAGAAAATTCATATTCTGCATATTTGCAAGTATCACATCTGTTCATTGTTTATTCTCCTTAATGTGCTTTTAACACTTTTTCAATATCTTTTGTTAAAACATACTCACTTTCAACATAATCTGAATATTTTAAGTGTTTAAACAATTCATTTTCGATATTGAAAAGTTCTTTTTGAAGTGGTATGCCATTTGCAATAATTTGTTCACAAGTCGAACTTCTCCGTATTATTTGTATAGATGCAATTCTTTGAATATCTTTAAACTGCTTTTCGTCTAATTCAATTATCAGTTTCATTGTTTATTCTCCATCTGTTTCGCCTTGCAGCTTTGATTTCTTTGTCTATGATATCAAGACATTTCAAAACATCACAATTATGATTTTTTCTGTAATATTCAATTTCTGCTTTAATTTTTTCGAGTTCATCAATAATATCAATTTCTATTGTTTTAAGTTCTAATATCCAAAATTCCTCAGATAATCCGTATGAACCGTCTCCTTTGTAGATATATTGAATTGTTCTCTCAATTTCTCTGCCTGTATATCTGCCCTTTTCATATTCTTTCAGAACAAGAGTATCTCCAACCTTAAAATCTCTGTCGGCTCGTCTGATTTCAAAAGTCTTTTTCCCCGACTTCACATCTTTAAACCACTTTGGTAAAATCTTTAATTCGTGTGTCATTTCATTTCCTCACTTTCTGCTTGTGTTTTAACAGTATTTTCTTTATCCATCTTGGTAACATACATATCAGCATCGGTGCATCATCGTGTCCTTTTTTAGCCAAAAAGCATCCGCAATCGTAGCACTCACCCTCGTAACCTATATCTTCCCAAGATAACGGACAATGTTCACAATCGCATTCATACCAACAATGCAGCTCTGTCCAGTGTTTAGGCTTGTCGTTTTCAAAAGAACCATAGTGGAATGTTTCTATGTGAAAATTACCGATTGTTTTATCTATTTCAATGTGCTTTTTAAACTTCCAGACTTTCATTCCTTATCCTCACTTTCTACCTTGTACGGCTCTGGTAAAGGCATCCAAGCAACTATATTGAAACTTTCATCACTACCCGTTATTTGAAAATATCCGTCTATGTATTGAACAAATACGCATCTTTCTCTATGTGCATCCCACCCTATAACACTATTAAGTGATTCTTCGGGCAACCTCTCACTTACAGGAATCCACCTTGTCTGCTCTAACAATTCTATTGCACCTCTGCACGCATCAATAGTGGTTTTGTCCATATCATTCCGGGGATCTATATATGTTTCTCCTGTACTGGGGTCAAACAGGAACATATCAACTGTAAACTTCAATCCATCTATAATTTCTTTTATTGTCATATTCATTCCTCCTTTTGCTTTGGTCTTACAAGTGATAAATCATAATTGCTATGGATAAATTTAAGCGTCAATTCGTGGTTTACCGCATTACCAAGTTTGTCATATATCCAATACATATCGTCCTGTGTAAAATTGGTGCCGAGATAATTGTTATAGCCACAAAGCAAAGAATTTCTCCACTCAATGTTCCTTTTATTTGTGGCGTATGGCACTCCCTTTGCAATCGGTCTTGAACACCATTCAAGCAATTTACAAATAACGTCCACTTTCGTTTTACAATTAGTTGCCGTGAAATAAACATTTCCTCTGTCAGAAAGAATCAATTCACCGCATTGATTTATGTAACTTCCGTTGAAGTGTTTCATAACTTTGAATATCTCGTCAATCATTTTATTCTCCTTAATTCTTATTTCTAAAAACTATCTTTATATTTCTTCTACCTCAAATCCTATGATCTTTTTCAGCTGCTGCCGGTTATACTCCCCAGGCACCCGGTTACCCAATTCCCAATTATAAATTGTTGTTTTGGATACCCCAAGATATTCCGCAAACTCGTCCTGGTTGAGTTTAAGTTTTTTCCTCTCCCTAATTATTCGTTCCGCAAATGTTTTTTTGTCAGCCGGATCCTTATAAGCCTTGTCGACAGTAACGTATCCGTTCTTGTAGCTGGATCTAAATCCATACGATTCCACAAGTCTTATATATGCATCTACATCTGAATCAGGAAACATTTTTATACGATCACCGGTATTCATAATTCCACCACCTTGTCTACGTGATACGCTCTAAATGCCAAATCTTTATCCGGCAGAGCAATATAAAAATGTTTTGGTCGGCGATAATTATACATCGAACTGTACGTAGGAACGTATTCCAAAACACCCTCAACAACACTGCCGTCATTAAACTTAAGTCTTACACGCTTTCCAACATAATCTAATAGATCCGTAATAATCATAAAATCGCCTCCTTTGCAATTGTAATATAACCGCCATATTTTAATTTATGTGTTGGTTTCATATAATCAACTATTCTGCAGTACAAAGAATATTCTGTCTCACTGACAACTTCCAAAATCATATCTTCAAAATCTATCCATTCGCCTATCATTTCTTTTTCCTTTCTTATGTTCTTCTTCCAACGATTTAAGCATTTCAACAAATAATACAAATATTGCTCCAATCAATATTCCAATCATAATTGCAACCACATCCCTACCTGTAATGTAAAAAATGCCATTATCATAATTCCATGCCATCTGAGCTTCGAACATATTCTGAATAAATTCACCCATATATTATCCTTCCTTATAATCCGGCAATTCTGATAAATGATCTTCAAGTTTATCTATTGAATATTGCTCAAAATTTCCACCCTTAAGCATTATTGCAACAGAATTTTCATATCGTGTTCCCCAAAATTCCTTTCCCAAATAAGCAAATCTAAAATCTTTATTAATTGGTAAACTTAATAATTTATTTTGTAATTTGCTAAGTTGTTTCTTTTCCGGTTCCTTGATCGTTTGTGCTTTGACTTCGGTTCTGTTTTTTATTTCTGCTTCAAGCTCGTCAAAGTTATAACCATGTTTCATCAATCCTTTATTGGCGTCAAAGTTCTTCCCTGTTGTTTTCTCCTGTTCAGGTCTATAATTGCCGCCACGATTCTGTTCTTTGCTTAACCAGGAATTTATGAACCTCTTTATGCCTGTTCTCGTCTTTCGATTTGTAGGGTTTGCATCGCACCAACCTTTCATATTACGCAGCTGTTGCTTAACATCAACTGCAGGATATAATTCCTGATATTCATTAACAAGATCGTAAGAAACTTCAAAATATGATTTATCATTTAAAATAAGTTCGATGAATATTTTTTCTTCGTCAGGCGGAGCAATAATATTACCTATACTATCCTTACCTATACTATCCTTACCTAACCTAACCTGTGTCAACGACTCGTCGACGAGTTCGTCACGGGACTGTAACGAATGCGTCCCGGATAATGAATAAGCGTTATTTTCATCTAAAAATAACATCTCTTTTTCTTCTTTATAATTTGTTTCCTTATAGGTGTCTTTTCTTATGTAATTATGTATTCTCCAATGTTTAATAACAACTACACCATTTTCAAAAGGAATTATAAATTTTCTTGCTGCCAAAATTCTTAAATCATCTTCGGTAGCTCCTATAATTTTCATTATTTTTTTTGGGCTATTGTTAAAACCATCATCATCTGCTCTCATAGCTAAATCATAATAAAGTAATCTCGCAGAAATAGGCATATCTAAAAATGCATCACTATCTATTATAGATTTAGCAAACATTCTTCTTTCACTCATTATTGTCTCCTTTGGCAAAATAAAAACCGCTTCGTTGGGATTCTCCTACAATCCACAGCGAAACGGCAGTTGCCCTTGTCAATATTCTTATTCACCTTATCAGTAGTAGGAGTACCAACAAGGGCTATATGATTAAAGAAAGCTTCAATCACTTATATCTTACATTATATGTAATGTAATGTCAACTTCTGGCATATTCTTTGTATATTTCTTCGTTCACAGACCTTAAACTCTGAATCATTTCAGAACTTTTCAGGTTTGGATTCTCCGCCTGAAGTTTTTGCCTTGTCCTGCGGACCGTTTCAAAACAAGGTAAACCTAATTCTGCTAACGATAAAATAACATCACCAAAAGGCCTATTAATTGCCTGAGGATTAAGAAAGTTTACAACTTTAAAATAAAGATACATATCTGATTCTCTTGCTTTAGGATATTTCATTAAAATATCCTTAACAATCGTCTGAGTTTGATTAAGTTCTTTTTCTTTATCCATAACATATCTCCCTAAAATGGCATATCATCCTTTTGTTCCGGTGTAAGGTCCATGAAATCATCATCTTTTGAAACAGTCTCATTTTCCTGCTGCGAACCAGAAGATTTGTTTTCAGCAAACTCCTGATCTTCGGCAATTACATCCGTTGTATAAATCTTGGCACCTTCTTTATTTGTATATGAGCCTGTCTGAATGCGGCCGGTAACAACAACCTTTGTTCCTTTTTTGAGATATTTCTCAGCAAACTCAGCTCCTTTGCCAAAAACTACAATGTTTATAAAATCAGTCTGATATTTTCCATCATTATCCTTAAATCTGCGGTCAACAGCAAGAGAATATCTTGCTACCAGGGAAGTTCCCTCGCCTCTAATATCCGGATCTTTTGTCAACCTACCCATCAAGATAACTTTATTCATCCTTTTTTACCTCCTATTTTTCCAATCAAGCAGACCAAAATAATGGTACCGCAAATAATAGATGTAATAATTATTCCGTTCATATTAGCCTCCTTATAACCAGCTTTTTCCAAAAATCTTAATAAATTCTTCTCTGCTGCCGTATTTCTTTTCCCATTCTCTTTGCGCATACATTTTGGCATCCTTTTCAAATTTGCCCTTGTCATGGATCCTGCCATGGCATGCCCTGCAAATATAAATGGTCAATTTGTATTTTGTAGAATTTTCCCGGTTTGAATTTCCAGATAATAAATGGTGCTCGTCTAATTCTCCGGTTCTTCCACAGATGAAGCACCGTTTTTCTTTTTGCAATATTGATTCCATTCATCAAGACTCCTTTTAAGTTCTTCCTGAGTTGGAGATTCAATTCCCATGCCATCCATTTCGGCAAATACACATTGAAGTAAATCATTAAACTCTTGCACATCATAAGTTGAAGATCCGTAATATAATAAGCATTGAACACCGGTATTAATTCCATTTTCAGAATAAACTTCAACCTCACCAATAACTTCAACTTCTCTCCATATCTTCTTTAAACCTTCAACAGCTGCCGGTTTAAATACTCCATATGTATATTTACCGTAATGCTTTAAAATATCCAAATAAACAATCCACTTATCCAATCTTTTAGCCTTAGCAATCTTGCCTATGCATTCCCATAAAAGAGCATTAGCATTCTTACTACGTTTTTTCTTGAATATTGATGCTGTAATTTTGAGGGTTTTGTCCCTAATATCATCTAAAAAGGACAAATTACCCTCATCCATTAAAAACGTAATCAAATATTTATTTGTTTCAAAATCCTTGGATACTCCAAATAATTTTCCTACAAATATCATTTGTTTGCCTTTTCTTTAATAGTTGTCCACTTGTCATTAACGTTTCTGAACTGTGCCTGATTCATTTCTGTTAAATCTTTAATCTTATATGCATTTAAAATAAATTCCAGCGGAACATTTTCATCGTTGCATTTCTTTGTCAAAGCCTTAACCTGAACAGCAGAAATAAGTTCTTTTCCTACCTCTTCCATCATCTGCGTATTTTTTTCCTCATCCGTCATGGACTTTCGGGCTTCTTTTTTAGGCGTTACTTCGTGACATTCAGCATCAGGATCATCCATTTCCTCTGTCGGAATACAAAATACTTGAAAACAAGCATATTTAAAAGCAATACTCATAGCTTTATTTGTTGCCTTGTCCCCGGAATCCATTCCTTCACCAATTGTTATGGCTTCAATATGGCTTCCATCCTCAGCAAAAAAACTGAACTTGATCTTACAGATTGAATATATAAGCAGATTGCCTTTGCTTGTTGTTCTTTCTTCTCTGGTATGCTCTAATACTTCCGGGACAACAAATACACCATGATTTGTAAGTGCTGGATTAATCGCATTCATTACGGCATCAATGCCTCTATACATAAATCCCTGCTGCGAATTTTTCTGATTCTTACCAACAGCCCCGATTTCTTTCATAACTTCATTTATTGCTTTATAAATGTTACTGGCCATTATTTCAACCTCCACTCAATACCGTTTTCTTTGGTCCAAGCATCAAACTTATCAAAATCAGATGCACTTAAACAAATTGTCATGTCCATCCATTCTTTAGGATCTTCGGCAGCAGTCTCAACCTTCACTTCTTCTTTAACTTCAGGCTTCGGCTCTTCCTTAATTTCTTCTTTAACTTGAGCTTTAGCCTTCTGTTCTTCCAGAATCTT
>Ga0310786_10011985_pt1 | contig 10778 bp, 9 predicted proteins | sample AusTroGonzalo_MG_FD_203881 | JGI IMG/M metagenome (GOLD analysis project Ga0310786, IMG submission 203881) | Bovine rumen microbial communities from tropical cattle in Woodstock, Queensland, Australia - Gonzalo_03 (v2) (version 2) | ecosystem: Host-associated > Mammals > Digestive system >...
AGAAGTATTCGATGATATCCTCCCAAGTCTTGAATGTCTCTGAACCGTATGCCAATACGGTGGCTAAAGACCCCTCCGATTTCCCCTGTTTAGGGGCAGTTACCAGATAGTCGCCGTAGAGCAGATTGCGGCGGTAGGTGTAGATGATATGTCGCCAAGCAGGAACGCCAATATGTTCTGTGAGCCACGATTCCGTCGTAGCTGTATCTTCTGCTGGTGCTACGAAAAGCACCTGATAGCGTTCTATCAGCAGGCGTACGGCCTTCTGTACAGACGACACGGGTTTACGGTAGTCATCCATCATCGTCTCTATACCTATATATATAATAGGACGCTCGCGCTGCTCCTGGCGATCATCAATCCAGCGGATGACGGGGACGACGGAGTGCATAAACGAACGGTCATTCATGCGGTGTTCGCCATGAAAGTGGAGTGCTTGCGGATAGTGTTCGTGGAACATGTCGTAGGTATCTACCAATTCATCCTCGTCGCCGAAGAGTCCGTAGACGCGCTGACGGTCGTCATCTGTCAGACCTTGAAAGCGCTGTTCCGATACTTCGCGGTATTCCTTGACGAGGGCCTTGTCGACGTAGAATTCCTGCACGCCATCAAGACGGGGATTCTGGAATTGCTGTGTACCAGTCAATCCGTGGGCCTTCATCGTCTCGGCAATCTCCAGGGCGGCATTGATACAGATGCGGTCGTAGCCGCGCAATTGTTCGGTATACATGCCGCCCATTGACGTGCCGATGATGAGGTCAGGCTTCTCCTGACGGCATACGTCGTTGAGAAGAGCCTGAGCCTCGTGGGGATGAACAGGTAGGTCAGGCGCAATGACGCGAGCTTGGGGCAATACTTCCTGTAAGCGACGTACGGTTCCTGATTGCCCACTGGAGGCAAAACCGTGTACGTAAAGCACCGTCTTGCCCGCCATCAGGTCGGGGAATTGCTTGATATAGGGATTTTCTGTTACCATTTCTTTTGTGTATGAGGCAGTTCGCTACATGATCTGTGTTATTTCCTGAATGCCCTCAATCTTCTTCAGTTCGTCCATGATGATCTTTACATCGTCGCGGTCGTGGACACGCAGTTCGATGCTGCCGTCGAAGAGTCCATCGTCGCTGCCGATGGTGAGTTTGTGGATATTGACATTCATCTGCGAGGTAATGACGCGAGACACGTCGACGAGGATACCCATTCGGTCGATACCCTGAATACGTACGGTGGCGTCGAAGAACAATTGTTTGTGCATGTCCCACTTGGCATCAAGAATGCGGTTGCCAAAGCCGCTCTTCAGCTTGTCAGCTACTGGGCAGGCACGTTTGTGAATCTCTATCTGCTGTTTGTTGTCGATATATCCCAGAATGTCGTCACCGGGAATGGGGTGACAACAATGCTTGAACTTAAATTGCCCAATGGTTTCCTCGCTAATGAAGATGGGTTTCTTGCGATTGAATTTCTCGGGTACTGTAAACAGTTCCTGTTGTTCTGCAGCCGACGGATTCTTCTGCTTGTTACGTCCGAGGAACGGCACCAGTTTGCGCCAGCCCTTCTTGCCGGAGTTCTTGCCTAAGAGCTCGTCAAGGTCTTTCTCGCCCAGCAGAATGGTCTTCTCGCCAAGTGCCTGATAGAATTTCTCGCGGGTGTAAACCTCATGGAACGAGGCCAACTGGTCTATGATATTCAGCGTGCATTCTATCTGATTCTTCTCAAGGAAGGCTTTCAGGAGTTCTTCACCCTTCTTTTGCGTTTCACGACTGTTACGGCGCAGAATGGCCTGTATTTTTCCCTTGGCTTTTGCCGTCGATACGAAATTAATCCACTGAGGCTGTACATGTTGTGACTTGGACGTCAGAATTTCTACCTGATCGCCGCTATCCAGCTTATGGCTCAATGGCACCAGCTTGTGGTTCACCTTGGCACCGATGCAGTGGCTGCCGAGGAAGGTATGGATGGAGAAGGCGAAGTCAAGTGCCGTACATCCGGCAGGCATGGTCTTGATTTCGCCCTTGGGGGTAAAGACGAATATCTCCGATGCAAAGAGGTTCAGCTTGATGGCATCGAGGAAGTCCATTGCGTCTGGCTGGGGGTCATCAAGGATTTCCTTAATGGTGCGCAGCCAGTCATTCAGCTCGTTTTCATCCTCCGAGAATTCTGCCTGCTCGCCGTCTTTGTATTTCCAGTGTGCGGCAAAACCCTGTTCTGCCACTTCGTTCATGCGGTCTGAACGAATCTGCACCTCTATCCATCGTCCCTGTTTCGACATCAGCGTGACGTGCAGGGCCTGATAACCGTTGGCTTTGGGGTGTGACAACCAGTCGCGCAGACGATCGGGATGGCTCTTGTAAATTTTCGATATGGCGACGTAGATGTTGAAGCACTCGTTGATTTCCTCTTCGCGCTTGTCGGGTGTGAAGATGATGCGTACAGCAAGGATGTCGTAAATTTCTTCGAACGTCACGTGTTTGTTCTGCATCTTCGTCCAGATGGAGTAAGGGGTCTTTACGCGCTCCTTAATCTGGTATTTGATGCCCATTTCCTTCAATGCAGCCTCGATAGGTTCCGTAAACAGGTCGAACAGTTCGTGGCGCTTCACCTCGGTGTTCTTCAGTTTCTCCTTGATACTGGCATACTCTTCCGGATGCTCGTACTGGAACGACAGGTTCTCCAATTCCGACTTCACTTTATTGAGTCCCAGACGATTAGCCAGTGGGGCATAGATGTACAGCGTCTCACCGGCAATCTTATACTGCTTGTTGGCGGGTTGCGATTCCAGTGTGCGCATGTTGTGCAGACGGTCGCAGATTTTGATGAGGATGACGCGGATGTCCTCGCTCATCGTCAGCAGCAGTTTCTTGAAATTCTCAGCTTGTGCGGAGGCTTGTTCCCCGAAGATACCACCAGAAATCTTCGTCAGACCATCGACAATCTGCGCGATTTTCGGACCGAAGATGTTTGAGAGGTCATCAACGGTGTAGTCGGTGTCTTCCACAACATCGTGCAGCAAGGCTGCACAGATGCTCGTTGAACCCAGTCCGACTTCCTCGCAGGCTATTTGCGCTACGGCGATGGGGTGCATGATGTATGGTTCGCCACTCAGACGTCGCACGCCTTTGTGAGCTTGCTTGGCAAAGTTGAATGCCTTGGTGATGATATCCACCTTCTGTCTGTGCCGTGAAGCGGAATAGGTGTCCAGCAGTCGTTGAAATGCGTCATTGACCAACTTCTCGTCGGCATCTTGAATCATCATGTCATCGTCCATAGTCTTAAACTCTTAAACGTCTTGAACTCTTTTATTTCCTTCTCTTCTTGCTCGTTGCCTTGCGCTTCTTGGGGGCAGCAGTACGTTTCTTGGCTGTAGTACGCTTCTTGGTTGCCGTGCTACGCTTGCGGGTTGCCTTCGTGCGCTTTGCAGCACGGCCCTTCTTGCCACGTGCATAGCGCTTACTCTTATGATAATAAGTAGGCACGTCGTCTTTTACCTCTACTTCCGCACGTTTTGTCAGTAGCTCGTCGGCCTTATAGTTGTACACGGAATCCTCCAAATCGATGAATCGTCCCGTATCTGTCAGCGGAAGACGCAGCGGACTGGGCTCTGTGGCTCCAGGCACTATGTCACGACGATACTGTGGATTCAGCGAACGCAACAGGTCGATGTTGATACCCACAACCTCAGCGACCTGTTCCAGATGTACGTTACGTGTTACCATCACGGTGTCGCTCTTGGCGGGCAGACGAGTAGTCATGGGGCAGATGTTATGCTGCGAATAGTAGGTCATGATGTAGTTGGCGGCGATGAATGCCGGCACGTAACCGCGGGTCTCACGCGGCAGATAGGGATAGATATGCCAGTAGTCCTTATTCATTGGAGCAGCCTCACCGTCTTGGTTTTTACCCGTGGTGGCATTGGCGCGGCGGATAGCTTTGTTGATGTTCTCAGGTCCGCAGTTGTAAGCAGCAATGACAAGGTTCCAATCGCCGAAAATCTTGTACAGATCCTTCAAATAGCGTGCTGCGGCATACGACGACTTCACGGGGTCACGACGCTCATCTACCAGTGAGTTTACTTGCAGGCCATATTGTTTGCCGGTACCAATCATAAACTGCCACAGACCTGTTGCTCCCACGCGGCTCACGGCTTTAGGATTCAGTGCTGATTCGATAATAGGCAGGTACTTCAGTTCCAACGGCAGTTGGTACATTTCCAGTGCTTCCTCGAAGATGGGCATGTAGAAATTCGACGCGCCTAACATATAGCTGATGCTGTGGCGCAGGCGTCCGCTGTAGCGGTCGATGAACTTCTGCACCACGTCGTTGTAGGCCATTTCCATAATGGTCGGCATGCGGCTCAGTCGTTCGATGTACTCCTCGCGAGTGTACGTGGGATTCACGTCCATCATGTTGCAGTCGTCAGCTTCGCCTAAATAGGTCTGCGACATATAGAGGTTCAGCAGCGAGTCCAAATCGTATGTCATGGCTTCAGGGAACTCAATGACTTCCTCGTTGCCGCTCTGGTCTGTCACCACTATCTCGTCGTCTTCATTGATGTCGTCATCGTCCTCCACCACCTGAGCCATAGCTCCTGTGGCAGTCATCATCAATGCGACCATCATCCATATTATCTTCTTATTCATATATCTTCTTTTATCTTCTTCTAACTTCTTAACTTCTAAAAATTCAGCGTGCAACTTAATCCTAATGACTGCCCGTCCAGCCAGTTGCTACCGCTGTGATTGGGTAACACGGTAGGCTCTACTTTCAAACTGAGGTCGCGCGAAATGTCAAACTGTGAGAGCTCGGCATCCACGTAGGCATCAATGACAGAGACGGCATAGACACCCAACATGACGAAGAAGCTCAAATCGCGCCAACGACGGTATTTGTCTTTACGGCTTTTGAATATCTTCTGATAGCGCTCCTCGTCGGCTTTTGTCTTTATCTGCTTGCCCAAGTGCAGGAACTTGTTGTACGATGCCGTTCCTGGGTCGTCATCTGAGATGTCGAGATAGGCTTGCGAATAGTCTTTGTACATCATATTGTTCCACGTCAGCGCATAGATACAACCCATAAATCCGCCGTAGAAGATGGGCAACTTCCAGTATTTGCGGTTGTATATCTGTCCTGCACCCGGGATGACCAATGCCAGCCATAATGCTCGCTGGGGATTGGGTTTCCATGTTGTCCAGTCGCGCTTCTCACGTATTTTGTGGGGCTTTTTCAGCACAACGGACGCAGTGTCTGGAGCCAACGCCTTGGAATCAGCTACGGCCATAGAGTCCAGCGGTGCCAACAGTCGTCCGATACTGTCGCCAGTGGCTATCTCAGCCAGTGTCGGCTCCTCCTGTTGCGCATAACCGTTCAGGCCTGCCGTCATCAGCACAACCACCAACAGCACTCTGCGTATATAACTCTCAATTCTCAATTTCCAATTATCAATTATTCACACTGTCCAGTGTATTCATGATTCGCTCCAGCTGTTCCTCGTTGTCGAAGTGCAGGGTGATTTTTCCCTTGCCCTTGGGTGAGCAAGTCATCTGCACCTTCGTCTGGAAGAACTGTGCCAAGCGGTCTTTCAGAATGTTAAACTCCTCGGGCAGCTGCGTCTTAGCGGTGATCTTGCCCTTGGCGGTCTTTACGTCGTCACCGCTCTTCAGGTCGTTAATCAGTTCCTCCACTTTACGCACGGAATACTGCTGCTGCTGTACCTCGCGGAAGAGCTTGATTTGCTGCGACGGGCTGTCAATGGCCAACAACGCACGGGCGTGACCCATCTCTATCTCGTGGTTCTTCAGCGCCATCTGCACCTGTGCGGGCAACTTCAGCAGTCGCATGTAATTGGTCACAGCCGCACGGCTCTTGCCCACGCGTTCCGAAATCTTGGCCTGTGTCATGCCCGTCGTCTCAGCCAGATGCTGGTAAGCCAGTGCAATCTCGATGGCGTTCAAGTCCTCGCGCTGGATGTTTTCCACCAGTGCCATTTCCATGGCGTTCTGGTCTTCTACGGTCACGATATATGCAGGGATTTTCGTCAGACCAGCCAACTGTGAAGCCCTCCAACGACGCTCACCGGCAATAATCTGGTATCTTCCACTCTCCATCTTACGCAATGTGATGGGTTGGATGATGCCCAGTTCGCGGATACTCGTAGCCAGTTCCTGCAGTGCCTCTTGGTCGAACTCACGGCGTGGCTGATTGGGATTAGGCTCTATCGCGCTGATTTCCACCTCGTTCAGGTTCGATGAACCTTCGGTGTGTACCTCGCTGTGTGTATCAATCAGTGCGTCCAGTCCACGTCCACTGCCGATGTCATCAAGTCCGCGACCCAGCACGCTTCTATCGTATTTCTTCTTTACTGCCATTTCTAATTGTTTTTGTTGATGATTTCCTTGGCCAGTGCCAGATGATTTTTCGCTCCCGTCGAATCTGCGTCGTAGAGAATGACGGGCAGACCGTGTGACGGACTCTCTGACAACTTTACGTTACGCTGAATGACAGTCTTGAACACCAACTCCTGGAAGTGGCGCTTTACCTCGTCGTATATCTGGTTAGCCAGACGCAGACGCTGGTCGTACATCGTCAACAGGAAGCCCTCAATTTCCAACTGGGGATTCAGGCGCTTTTTTACTATCTTGATGGTGCTCAGCAACTTCGTGATACCTTCCAGTGCAAAATACTCACACTGCACAGGGATGATGATAGAGTTGGCAGCTGTCAGGGCATTCACCGTGATGAGGCCCAGCGACGGCGAGCAGTCTATCAGGATGAAGTCGTAATCATTGCGTATCGGCTCCAATGCCTGTTTGATGATATTCTCACGATCCTCCATGTTCAACATCTCTATCTCTGCGCCCACCAAGTCGATATGACTGGGAATAATGTCCAGTCGTTCAATGTCGGTAGTATAAATGGCGTCACGCACGTCGGCTTTGTTGATGAGACACTCATAGAGTGAACATTCCACCTCCTGGATATTGACACCTAAACCGCTCGACGCGTTAGCTTGAGGATCGGCATCTACCACGAGCACATTCTTCTCCAAAGTGGCCAGTGAAGCAGCCAGATTGATGGTCGTTGTCGTCTTGCCAACGCCACCTTTTTGGTTTGCTAATGCTATAATCTTTCCCATAATTTCGCTTTTATTATTATAATAATTTGCAAAAGTACAAAAAAAAGATGGACTGACCAAAAATCAGCCCATCCTTTTTAGCTTTTTTATTGTTTTAAAACCTTTCGACCGTTGCAGATGTAGAGGCCTTTTGCAATGGGCTTGCCGTTAAGTCGGCGACCATCCAGCGTATACCAAGTGTCGTCAGCGGTACGTTGAATGACCGTTGTGTTAACCCCCGTGTCGTCACCTACGAAGTTCTTCAGTTCTGTGACGGCGGGCATCACCTTTCCTGCTGGATAGCCGGTATCAGTGGTATTGGTGTCGTTGAAGAGACTGGTGTTACACCATCCGTCAGTGACACGTTTCGTAGCCCAGTCAAGACCGTTCTCGCTGCATTCCATAGCCCACCAATACAAACCGATAACATGAGGGTGGGTATTCAGCTTGGTGATAAGATCTTTTGTGAAAGCCTGCTGACCTGCGGGGGTGATGGGCCAAGTAGATGAAAAGTCATAGTCGACACCCTTTCCTTTTGCAGGTTGCCAAGCGTAATAGTAGTTCGTCTCTAATATCATGATATCCTTGTCGGCATGGTCGCTTTCCAATTTGTTGAGGGCCGTCTCTAATTGGTTCAAACCGCCATGAAAATACGGATAATAGCTGAGGCCTATGATGTCGAAGTTGACACCGTTATCCTTCATCTTTTTGTAATAGTCTGTCAGATAATTGGGGTCTGCCACGCGTTCTGTATGTAAGATAATCTTGGCATTAGGGCAGACCTCTTTACAGGCTTCTCCAGCTTTCTTCAACAGATTATAGAAACGAATCCAGTTTTCTTCCGGACTATTGGAATAGCACTTCTTGTGTGATGCAACATGATCGTCGTATACCGTCTTTCCCTCACCTTTCGATTCATTGTATGTGTCTTCAAGGATGACAGCTTTACCCCAAAGCATGCCATAGCTAATCTCATTACCTGTCTGAATAAAGTCTGGTTCAGCGCCGGCATCCTTCATAGCCTGCAGACACTCCTTGGTGTAGTCGTAAATCTTGGCATATAACTCTTCGTCTGTCAGATCAGTCCAGGCATCAGGTGTCCACTGCTTTCCCGGATCGGCCCATGTGTCGCTATAGTGAAAGTCAAGAATCAGACTGAATCCCGCTTCTTTGATGCGCTTGCCCAAAGCCTTGACATAATCCAGATCCTGACACACACCTTGTCCCTTTTCTGTTCTGGTGGCCTTACTCGGGTCTACAAACAGGCGTACACGCATAGAGTTCATACCTTGCGACTTGAAGAAACCAAGCATGTTGTCTATGCTTTTGTCTTCGAGGTCGTAGTACTTGGCGCCGTTTTGTTCGTATTTTGTCAATAACGAAATGTCGCCCCCGACGTATTTCTGGGCGGGAGCCATCGTGCTCATCACGATGAACAATAAAAATTGTAATTTCTTCTTCATATTATTTAGTAGTTTTGTTTATTATTACTTCTTACCTCTTACATCATCCTTCTTACCTCTTACTTCTTGTGTCGGTTTGCTCGCTGCTCACGGTATTTGGCCTTCTGCCGTGCAGAGCCACTACCGTGAGCACCGGTGATATACTTTTTCTTCTTGGCCTTGGTCTTTACCTTGTCATCCTCTTTACGAGGACCACCACCGCGACCAAACGAAATACCATTCTCCAGAATGCTCTGAAAGTCCTTCTCTCCTGTAGCCATAGTTGTTTAATGATGGAAAAGGCGAACACCGGTGAAGGCCATAGCGATACCGTATTTGTCGCAAGTCATGATGACATGGTCGTCGCGAACCGAGCCACCTGCTTGGGCAATGAACTCCACGCCACTCTTGTGAGCACGTTCGATATTGTCGCCGAAGGGGAAGAAAGCGTCAGAGCCCAGCGCCACCTTCGTATTCTTGGCAATCCACGCCTTCTTTTCTTCCAGTGTCAGCACCTCGGGCTGCTCAGTGAAGAACTGCTGCCAGGCACCATCACGCAACACGTCATCGTGCTCGTCCTCAGAGATATACACATCAATCGTGTTGTCGCGGTCGGCACGGCGAATACCCTCCTTGAAGGGCAGTGCCATCACTTTCGGATGCTGGCGCAACCACCAGATATCGGCCTTGTTACCTGCCAGTCGTGTGCAGTGAATACGGCTCTGTTGTCCGGCTCCGATACCGATAGCCTGTCCGTCCTTTACGTAGCACACCGAGTTTGACTGCGTATATTTCAACGTAATCAATGCAATGATCAGGTCGCGCTTGGCCTCAGCACTGAAAGTCTTGTTCTGCGTGGGGATATTCTCGAACAGTGCAGGGTCATCCAGCTTGATTTCGTTGCGACCCTGCTCGAAGGTCACACCAAAGCACTGCTTACGCTCGATGGGCTCGGGCTTGTACGACGGGTCAATCTTAATCACGTTATATGTCCCCTTACGCTTGTCCTTCAGTATTTCGATAGCCTCGGCAGTGTAGTCGGGAGCAATGACACCATCACTCACCTCACGCTTCAGCAACAGGGCTGTCGTAGCGTCGCAGGTGTCGCTCAGTGCCACAAAGTCGCCATAGCTCGACATACGGTCGGCACCGCGAGCACGAGCGTAGGCACAGGCTATCGCGCTGTCGTCCAAACCTTTGATATCGTCAACGAAATAAATCTTTTTCAGCGTATCGCTCAGAGGCAAACCTACAGCAGCCCCGGCAGGGCTTACATGCTTGAACGAGGCAGCAGCGGGCAGACCCGTAGCAGCCTTCAGCTCCTTCACCAACTGCCACGCATTCAGTGCGTCGAGGAAGTTGATGTAGCCTGGGCGGCCGTTAATCACTTCGATGGGTAACTCGCCCTCAGTCATAAAGATACGTGAGGGCTTCTGATTGGGATTACATCCGTACTTAAGTGCTAATTCTTTCATTTTATTGCTATTTTTTTCGTTTCTGGGTGCAAAGGTACGAAAAAAAATCGTAACTTTGCACCATTCTTATAGAATAATGTATGGAGAAAAAAAGACATGCACTGCGAAAACTGTTAGAGGCAGTAGAGAAAGAATTGTTGCAGAAGCCTAACCGCAAGACGCTGGACAGGCTGTCGTTACTGGCTGGTTTTCAGGATTGGGAGTCGTTTCAGGAAACCCTGCATGGCGATTTGGGCGGCGAAACCATTTATGGCGGACACAAGCGTCCTAAGGAATCGCCAAAAGATGCTGACGACGAAAAGAAAAAAGAGACACCCAATCAGTGAGTGTCTCTTTTTTATGTTCTCTGACCTGGTCAGAGTGTGGCGTTGCAATGTGCAGGTAACGTCTGAGGATTACTCAGCAGTAGCACGAGCACCGCTGCGCTTTTCCTTAATACGGGCAGCCTTACCAGTGAGCTTGCGCAGATAGTAAAGCTTAGCGCGACGAACCTTACCAACCTTGTTCACTTCGATGCTTTCAATGTTGGGCGACTCGATGGGGAAGATACGCTCTACACCAACGGTGCCAGACATCTTGCGAACGGTGAAGCGCTTTTTGTCACCGTGACCGCAAATCTTGATGACTACGCCACGATAGAGCTGGATACGCTCCTTAGAACCCTCGATAATTTTGTAAGCGACAGTGATAGTGTCACCAGCCTTGAACTCTGGGAACTGCTTGCCGGTTGCAAATGCTTCTTCAGCAACTTTAATT
>Ga0310786_10011986_pt1 | contig 10777 bp, 4 predicted proteins | sample AusTroGonzalo_MG_FD_203881 | JGI IMG/M metagenome (GOLD analysis project Ga0310786, IMG submission 203881) | Bovine rumen microbial communities from tropical cattle in Woodstock, Queensland, Australia - Gonzalo_03 (v2) (version 2) | ecosystem: Host-associated > Mammals > Digestive system >...
CGAAAAGCAAGCGTAACAAACAAACCTGTGTCGGCGAGATACATCTTGTAACGGTATATGTTTTTTGTCATGGGCAGTCCCACATTCGGGTCGTTGGCATGATAGGCGAGCAAAACGGCATGGCTGTCGGCCATATCAGCGACAACACTTGCTACACGTTGCGCATCCTGATTCTCCAAAACACTTGAGATTTGATAACGCCCAGCATTGTTGGTCAGTTGTCCGGGAACGGCTGCAAACAATTGTGATGCCCTGCCCGTCGAATCAATCTTGTTGAAATCATTGTCGTAAAGTTCCAGAATTTCGCGCTTTTTATTATCAACTTTCTGCAAGTTGTTGGTGTTCAGATATGTTTCGATGGCTTGTGGCATTCCTCCAATCAGCATATACAAACGTAAATCTCGCATCATTTTTCTGTGTGATAATCCGAGAGGGTGTTTCAATTCCCAAAACTGCCGAAGCATGATGGGCGTGGTTTCATTGTCTAATGCCCAATAAAACTCTTCCAAATCCATCGGATACAGGGTTAGGCTTGTTTCCTCGCTTGGTATTACAATGCCTTGAACGTTCTTTTTGATGCTTAATAGAGAACCTGTTTCGATGTAATCATACCTCCCGTCCTTCACCAAATGCTTGATGGCCTGACGCGCAAGCGGTTGCAGTTGAACTTCATCAAATATGATAACGGATTTGCGTTCAATCAAACTGACTCCCGTTTCCAATTGCAGGTGCATGAAAAAGAAATTCAAGTCGCTCATGTCGTCGAACAACGCATTGATTTTTTTTGAAACTTTTGATAAATCAATCAGGATGTATGTTTCATACTCATTCTTTGCAAACTCCTCCACCAAAGTGGATTTTCCTACACGTCTCGCTCCTTTGATTAATAAAGCCGAAGAACCTCCTTCAGATTGCTTCCATTGCAACATTTTTTCGTAGAGTTTTCTCTTGAATATCATAGCGATAAGTATTATTAAAAACGATGCAAATATACTGCTTTTCCAGATTTAGCAAAATTTTTTCTTTAGAAAATGCGTAAAATCGCAAAATGTTTTCTTCGAAAAATGCGTAAAATCGCAAAATGTTTCAAATTTCTATGTGGAATCAGTCATACCAAAAAATTTCCGTACTTTTGCACCCGCGATTCAAGCCAGACTGTCGCGGGTCGGGAAAGCCGGCGCGAGGAAAGTCGGGACAGCACAGAGCACCATACTTCTTAACAGGAAGGTGTCCGCAAGGGCAACAGCAAGTGCCACAGAAACATACCGCCCTGAGTTTATCGAAGGGTAAGGGTGAAAACGTGAGGTAAGGGCTCACGCATCGGGTGGCGACATTCCGATGAGGTAAACCTTATGGGCTGCAAGTCCAAGTATAGAGGCAAGGAAGCCTTCGGGCTTCGAGAGGGCTGCTCGTCCGTCGTCTCAGGGTAGGGCGCTTGAGCCTGTGGGCGACCGCAGGCATAGAGAAATGACAGTCGCCCCGCAAGGGGAACAGAATCCCGCTTATTCGCTTGAGTCGTTGTTTTACAGGAAGTTCCGCTACGGTGGAGCTTCTTTGTTTTTTGGGATTGCCATGTCGGGAAAATGCTGTACATTTGCACCCGATTTGGCCAAGGGAATGCCGTGCGAATCGGCAACAGTGCCCGCTGCTGTGAGTCCGCGTAAGGCCTGTCAATCGTGCCACTGTCCGGCTCCTCCGGATGGGAAGGCGACAGGCTCGGGCGAGTCAGAAGACCTGCCAAACAGAGAGTTCAATTGCAAGCCTTCGGGAACAAGGGCGACGCTAAGCGCGGCAATTAGCATGGCTGCTTGCGATGGTTTTGCAACATTTGTTCAATGCGTAATAATCAATAAGTTATGCGTAAAAATCTATTATTCATCCTTTCGCTTTTCGCGACAACGCTGGCCTTTGCGCAAGAGCCGGCTACTTTTGAAGATGTGCCACTTGGTAGCGGTGGTATCTGGCAACCCCCTACAGGCGAGAATGAGATGCCCAGCGGCGGCTGGCTCTTTACCAATTCTAACCAATATGGCTATTGGGGAGGCTTTACGGCCTCCAACCGCACCGACCTGACCCAGACAGGCCTGAATGCCCAATACACGGCTGTCACTGGCGGCGGCTACGATGGCTCGTCGCAGTATGCCGTGGCCTATACCTATGGCGTGCAAACTGATGTGTATGCCGCTGACGGACAATCGCATACGGTGACAGGATGTTACATCACCAACAACCTATGGGCCTATCAAGATGTCTTGGAAGGCAGCATGGGTCAGACACCTTTTGGCGGACCTTCGGGCAACGACCCCGACTGGTTCAAACTGACTGCCACAGGCAAAAACGCCAGCGGGCAAACCATTGGCACGCTCGATTTCTATTTGGCCGACTACCGCTTCGACAATCCCGAAGACGACTATGTCCTCGACACTTGGGAGTGGTTCGACCTCAGTCCTTTGGGCGAAGTGGCCACCATTTCGTTCAGCCTTTCCTCGACAAAGAGCAACTACGGCGGCATGATTACGCCAGCCTATTTCTGCATGGACAACTTCAACGGTGTCCCCAGTGGCATCGACGAGCCACCTTATATCGTCAATCCCGTGCAGAATGTGGTGTTCAACAACTATCCACAGACCATCCAAGTCAATCTTGATGGCGTGGCCACCGACCCCGACGACCCTGATGAGAACATCGTCTACAGCATCGTCAGCAACTCCAATCCGAGTGCCTTGGCCGCCTCGATGAATGGGAAAATTTTGGTGATGACACGCCAAAACGCCAACCAAGCCATCGCCGACCTCACCATGCGCGCCACCAGCGACGGGCAGTCGGTCGATTTCAATGTGCATGTCATCATCAATGCCTACGTCGACGAGCCGCCTTATATTATTAATCCCGTGCCGGATGTGGTCTTCAATGAATACCCACAGACCATCCAAGTCGACCTTGACGGCGTGGCCACCGACCCCGACGACCCCGATGAGAACATCATTTACAGTATGATTTCCAATCCAAATCCTTCGGCTTTGCTGGCCCAAGTCAACAACAAAACGCTGATTCTGTTCCGCCAAAACGAGAATGGTGCCACGATTGACTTGCTGCTTCGTGCCACCAGCGACGGCCAATATGTCAACTTCAATGTGCATGTCATCATCAATGCCATTGTTGACGAGCCGCCTTACATCGTCAATCCCGTGCAGGATGTGATTTTCGACGAGTTCCCGCAAACCCTTGAAGTCAACCTCGACAGCGTGGCCACCGACCCTGACGACCCCGACGAGAATATTGTTTACAGTATTGTTTCCAATCCCAATCCTGAAGCCCTGACTGCCTCGATGAACGGCAATATCCTCGTCTTGGTTCGTGAAACGGAAGACGAAGCCGAGTTCCAAATTGTCATGCGAGCCACCAGCGATGACCAGTTTGTGGATTTCAACATCCATGTTATCATTAAGGGAATGGAAGGCGTGGCCGAGAATGTAACCAGTTTTGTGGCCTATCCCAACCCGACTTCGAGAACGTTGACATTAATGGTTGCCGATGCACAACAGTTTGATTATGAAGTCTATAACCTGTCAGGCCAAGCCGTGATGCGCGGCAGCGCCGTTGGTCAGGAAACCCGCATTGATTTGGGTGATTGTCCCAAGGGCGTGTATTTCATTTCCATCCTTTGGAACGATAACCGGTTGATGCATAAAGTAATGGTGGAGTAAGTTTTTAGTTCAGTTATTTAAGGTCGATGAGGGCAATCCATTTCGGGTTGCCCTCGCTGTTTGTGCAAAAAAGGCCGACGATTTGCATCGCCAGCCCAACAAATGAAAGAATATAGATTTTAGTTATTCTCGGATTATTTTGGCACACTTGAAATAATCACCGAAATATTGTTCACGAACATGTTCACGGCGATGGCCAACAGGATGACACCGAAGAACTTGCGCAAGATGAAGATTAGGTTGTTGCCCATCAACCTTTGGATTCTATCGAGTTGGCTGATGACGATGTAATCCAATAGGATATTGAGTATCAGTCCGATAAGAATATTAATGATGGCATAGTCGGCGCGAAGCGAAAGCAAGGCGGTCAGCGCCCCCGGACCTGCAATCAGCGGGAAGGCAATCGGCACGATGCTGGCTCCGCTTGTGCCTCCTTCGTTCTTGATGATTTCACGACCCAAAATCATTTCTACTGCCAAGATGAACAGGACGAAAGAACCGGCAACGGCAAACGAAGCCGCATCGATACCGAAAAGTCGCAACAAGGCGTCGCCCGCGAAGAAGAATACCAGAAACAAGCCTAATGCCGTCAGGCAGGCTTGCCCAGCCTTGATGGTTTTGTTTTGTTGCTTCATGCTCACGAAGATGGGAATCGAGCCGAAAATGTCGATAATGGCCGCCATCACGATGAACGAACTGAAGATTTCAACGAAGTTGATGGTTTTGAACATTTTTTCAGAAGTTTAAAAAAGGTAGCGGCGTTTCGACAGGCTCAACGACCTTAGGCCCCTGAGCCTGTCGAAGGGCCGATTCTATGCCAGACTATTCCAAAGATAATGAAAATGCGGCCCAAAACGTTTGAAAGCGGCCTCATCCAATTGTTCTTGGAACTGCGGATGCGCCACGGAGATGATGAGTTTCGCCCTTTCTTGCAACGAGCGTCCATATAGATTGACCGCGCCATATTCCGTGATGAACCAATGGATATGATTGCGCGTGGTGACAGCACCTGAACCCAAATCCAAGGCAGGCACAATCTTGTTGATGCCCTTGCGCGTGGTAGAGGGCATGGCGATGATGGCCTTGCCACCTTTGGAGCGCGATGAGCCATAAACAAAATCAATTTGTCCGCCCACGCCGGAATAGATGCGTTCGCCCAACGAGTCGGCGCACACCTGCCCCGAAAGGTCGATTTGGATGGCTGAGTTGATGGAAGTCATCTTGGGCTGTTGTGCGATGATGAGCGGGTCGTTGGTGTATTCCACGTCCTTCAGCAGCACCTCAGGGTTGCCATCGATGAAGTTGTAGATTTTTTGCGAACCCATCACGAAAGTGGACACGATTTTGCCCTTGTCGAGTTTCTTGTTGTTGCCCGTGATGATGCCTTTTTTAATAAGGGGAAGGATGCCGTCACTGAACATTTCGGTGTGGATGCCGATGTCCTTATGGTTGTGGAGGCACGACAGGATGGCATTCGGGATGGAACCGATGCCCATTTGGAGGCAGGCACCGTCTTCGATGAGTTCGGCACAATAGCGGCCAATGGTCTTTTCAGCCTCGGTGGGCATGGGCATTTCCACGGTGAGCAGGGGCGAGTCGTCCTCAACGAAATAGTTGATTTTGCTGATGTGGACAAGCGCATCGCCCATAGTGCGCGGCACATGCTTGTTGACCACGGCAATGGTGAACTCGGCATTTTCCATAGCGGCCAAAGTCGCATCAACGGAAGGACCCAACGACACATAACCGAATTTGTCCGGCGGGCACACCTGAATCATGGCTACGTTGCACTTGATGTATTTTTCCCGATAAAGTTTCGAGGTCTCGCCAAGGAAAACGGGGATGTAATCGGCGAGGCCTTTTTGGACGCTTTCGCGCACGTTGGCACCCACGAAGAAGGCGTTATGTTGGAAAATGCCCTCAAACTCAGGGTTCACATACGGCGCGGCGCCCTCGGTGTGCAAATGATGGATGTAAACATTCTTGAGTTCGCCGGCGCGGCCTCTGTCGCACAGGGCTTTGACAAGGCATTGCGGCACATTCGACACCGAACTGATGTGGACATGGTCGCCCGACTTAATGACTTTGACGGCTTCAGCGGCCGTAACTGCTTGATATTGTTTCTTCATATTCTTTGTAAACTTTTGTTCCCGAAAGTTGTCAAATATGGAATTGGGCAGGTCTTCTGGCTCGTTCCTGTCTGCGGCGTCTTCCCGATACGTATATCAGTGACTTAGGTGCCACAAACCCGTTTGGAACTTACAGCTACGGGCATAGCCCCCGAATCTCACGGAGTTCCCTATTAATCTTGCGGCAAGAACCCAAAACCGGCGGCAAAGGTACGTCTTTTTCTGTTCGGAGCGACAAATATCGATACTAAAACCGCTTTCTCTACGTTTTCTTACCGTCCTTCGGCACGAATTTTGACCATTTTCGCCGAGGCAACTAAAGAATTTTGTATTTTCGTCAAAAATTTCAACCTATGAAATCAAGACTAAGAATTGGCCTGATAACCCTAATGATGAGTTTGCTATCAATTTCATTGTCAGCGCAAAAGCATGTCGATGACTACAATCCAGAAGCCCTTTTCAACGAAGGCGTGTTGCTGTTCCAGAATCAGGAATATGGCGCGGCCTTGTCAACATTTATGCAATATCGGGCCTTGGCCAACGATGCCAAGTCGCAGCGTTGCGTGGATGCGCAGTATTACGAGGCGGTCAGTGCGATGTATCTCGGTCAGGCTGATGGCCCCGCCAAGGTTGTCCAATTCGTGAACGACAATCCGGGCAGCACGTGGGCAAAACATGCCAACTTCTTGTATGCCAATAATTTGTTCCAAGAAAAGAAGTATAAAGAGGCGTTGGCCATCTATGTTGCGACCGATGCCACTTCACTCAGCAAGGACGAGGCACAGCAGATGCAGTTCAACATGGGCTATGCCTATTTCCAGTCGGGCGAGTTGGACAAATCTATGCCGCTTTTCCACGGCTTGATGATGAATGAAGGAAAATATCAAGACCAAGCGAGATATTATTACGCTCATATCCAATATGTTAAAGAGCGATACAACGAGGCGTTGGAGAACTTCCGCCGTTTGCGCACGCATCCCGACTATGCCAAGGTGGTGCCGGCTTACATTATGCAAATCAACTACTTGAACGGCGATTACCAGTCGGTGATTGAGGAAGGTCCGGGGTATATCCGGCAGGCCGACAAGAAGCGCAAGTCGGAGATGGCGCAGATTGTTGCCGATGCCTATTTCCAGCAGAAAAACTACGACAAAGCCCTTGAATATTACGACATTTACAAGAAAAACCTCGTGCGGGGTGCTTCGCGTGAGGCCTGCTATCAGATGGGCGTGAGCAAAATGATGAAGGGCAATTATGCGGGTGCCATCGGCGACTTGCAGAAGGTGGCGGGCAATACCGACATCTTGGCGCAATATGCCTCGTATTATTTGGCTTCGTGTTATGCCAAGACCGATGAGCCGAAATACGCCCGAAGCGCGTTCTACACGGCCTATTCCGCTGGTTTCGACAAGGAACTCAGCGAGGAGGCTTTGTTCGATTACGCCCGATTGAGCCTCATCGCCGGCGCCGACCCCTTCAACGAGGCGGTTGGATTGCTCGATAATTTCATCGCTGAGCATCCCAATTCGGAGCGCAAGGCGGAGGCCGAGGAGATGGCCATCTACCTGTTGCTCAACGCGAAAGAAAACGACGAGGCTTTGGATCGCCTTGACAACATGCGCAAGAAAAGCCCCGAACTGCAAACGGTTTACAATGAGTTGCTTTACGCGACGGGTATTGAGAATTTCCAGAACGGCAATTACGACAAGGCTCAGGTGTATTTCTCGAGGATTTTGAACAGCAAGCAGTCGGCGGCGAACAAGGCCGAGGCTTGCTTCTGGTTGGGCGAGTCGGCCTATCAGATGGGCGACCATACCAACGCGGGCAAGTATTTGACCCAATTCAAGAAAATGAACGCGGCATCCGGCCTGCCCGAATACAGCCTCGCCGATTATGATTTGGGCTACATTTACTATCAAAAACCCGATTATGATGCTGCCATTGAGCGTTTTAGGAGTTTCATTCGCTTGGCTAGCGACAGCCAAAACGACCTCAAGACCGATGCTTATATCCGCCTCGGCGATTGCTTCTTTATGGAACGCAGTTATGACCAAGCCATCAACTATTACGACCTTGCCACCCGCATCGGGAAACGCAACGCCGATTATGCCCTTTACCAGCAGGGACTTTGCTATGGCGCGAAAGGCAATGTGAATCAGAAGATTGCGATGCTCAACGACATGATTCAAGCCTATCCGAGCACGCCTTATTACGACCAAGCCTTGTTTGAGGTTGGCAACACCTACCTCGTGCATGGCGACAAACGCTCGGCCATCGCCAATTTCAATCGCCTTATCAAGCAACGTCCGCGCTCTACCTATACGCGGCAGGCGATGATGAAGGTGGGCATGATTTACTACAACAACAACCAGTACGACCAAGCCTTGGAGAATCTGAAGAGCCTCGTGGCCTCCTATCCCAACACCGACGAATCACGCGAGGCCATGAGCATTATCCGCAGTATCTACATGGAACAGAACAAGTTGGACGAATATTTCGGCTATGCCAATGCCAACGGCGGACAGGTGAAGGTGACCCAACAGGATTCTTTGGCCTTCGCCAACGTGGAGGGTTTCTATCTCGATGGCCGTTACCAGCAGGCTCAGACCGCCTTGCAGTATTATTTCAACAATTTCCACAACGGTGCCTATCTTTTGAAAGCGCATTATTACGCCTATGTTTGCGCCGAGAAGGTCGGGACGGAGGATGAAGTGGTCACACACCTTAATTATATATTGTCCCAACCCAACAACGACTACACCGACAACGCCCTGCTGAAAATGGCCCGCATCGAGTACGAAAAGGGCAATTATAGTAAGGCAGGTGAATACTATGAACGCCTGTCGCGCATCACCGAGGAACCACTCAAGCGCCTTGAGGCCCTCGAAGGCAGCATGAAGAGCAACTTCTTCATGGGCAATTACGACAAGGCTTTGGAAATGGGGGAGAGCCTTCGCGTTTCGCGTGATTTAACCGACGAGCAGGTGAACCAAATCAACCACATCATGGGCAAGTCGTACTTCGAGAAGGGCAACTACAGCGCGGCCATCGAGCGGCTTGACAAGAGCGCCCGCAACGACAAGTCGGTGTATGGTGCCGAAAGCGCGTATTATTCCGCCGTGGCCTCCATCAAGTTGAAGAAATACGACGAGGCCGAGAACAAGGTGTTCAACATTTCGGACAACTTCTCGGCCTACAATTATTGGGTGGCGAAGTCGTTCATCGCGCTGGCGGATGTGTATGTGGCCAAGGAGAACTATTTCCAGGCCAAGGAAACTTTGCGCAGCGTGATTGACAACTATAAAGGAGACGACCTGAAACAAGAAGCCCGCGCCAAACTCGCCGAGGTGGAACGCAAAGAACCGAAGGTAGGCAGCAGCAACGGCATCGAACCCATTGAACCCGATTGAACCAAGCCCCGTAGGGGCGACAGGATATTAGGCAGGTGTGTAAACCCCTGCCGACAAACGAAACGACAACCGATTAGCCCCGTAGGGGCGACATATCAATAAGCAGGCGACGTAAGTCCCTGCTCTAAAACCAAGACAATGAAGAAAATAATAGCAATCCTGACCCTCGCTCTAATGAGCCTAACCGCCTTCGCCCAACACGACGAACAAGTGACCGTGGAAGGCAAATACCGCCCCAAGGTGAACAAAGTCGACAAACTGAAACTGAACCCCGAAACGCCGCAGCCCTCCTATGAGTTTCCCAGTGCCGAGGTCAACCCCAAGGAAACGAAACAGAAATTCGCCCTCGACTTGGAGAAAATCGCCCCAACTGGCTTTGCCGCCAAGAATGACAAGTTGGTCACCCCGACCAAGAACTTCCTCATGGCTGGCATCGGCACGCGCCTCTCGCCGATTTTCCTCTACAAGCACAACTCCATGTTGAATAAGACTTTGGGTTTGGGCGTGGGCATCAAGCACAATTCCTCTTGGCTGAACATCAAGGACTACGCGCCTTCGAGTTACATGAACAATGCCTTTGATGTTGGTTTGTCCTATGAAGATATGGGTCGATACAGGTTGGAGACAGGGGCTTTTTTCAACAATGATATGTATCATTATTACGGTGTGAATTTGATTGATATTCCGTTGAATGAAGCGCAAATTGAGGCGTTTTGTCCAAGGCAAGTGTATAATACGATTGGCGCTTTTGTGAATTTGTCTGCAAAGGGTTATCCTTTGGGAGTACCTGTTGGCCCGGGTTCAATCAAGTATCACTATACCTATGATCGGTTTGGGTGTGGCGACGGATTGGTTGAGCTTGATTATTCCTATGTGTATTATGTCAATTGGTTCGGGAAGAAGCAATACCCTCAAAGGCTAAAAGTCGATGTCGATCTTGATTTTAATCATTACAAATGCAATGATTCATTGATTAACAGGGGCTTCGGTCGGGTAAATCCAAGTTTTGAGATGTCTGGCGATTTCTATCGTATTCAATTAGGTGCATCTGTTGATGGGTATGCTGCCCAAAATGATAGGAAAGTTGCAGTCCGGCCCGATGTGAGCGGCAGCCTGTTCGTCTTGGATAAAAAGTTGGAGTTTTACGCAGGTTTGAATGGTGGTTTGCGTATGCTTACCTATAGTGATTTCATTGCGGAAAATCCTTTTGTATGGCAGTTGCAGGATTTTCGGGTCAAGAATGTCAAACTCGGTTTCGAAGGCGGTGTGCGTACCAATATTGCCGAAATCGTTGATTTGCATTTGGGCGTGCGTTATCGCAATACCGACAACGACCCGCTTTTCAAAACCGACGACTATAACATTGATTACTCGCACGCTGTAATACCGTTCAATAGGTTTACAATTGTTTACGATGAAATCCAGACGGTGAGCGTGCTCGCAGATATGCGCGTGAAGTTGCGCAACAGCCTTACCGCCGATTTGGGCTTCGCCTACAACAATAACACGCCCACCGTTGAGGAGTATGCTT
>Ga0310786_10011989_pt1 | contig 10771 bp, 16 predicted proteins | sample AusTroGonzalo_MG_FD_203881 | JGI IMG/M metagenome (GOLD analysis project Ga0310786, IMG submission 203881) | Bovine rumen microbial communities from tropical cattle in Woodstock, Queensland, Australia - Gonzalo_03 (v2) (version 2) | ecosystem: Host-associated > Mammals > Digestive system >...
ACTTGGTCACTACCACCTTCTTTTGTCCTTTGTCACCCAGCGTCTGGGTGACGGACTGAACGGTGATAAGGGTATCCAGGTCGCCGATATTGATGTAGTTATCCACGGCTCATTCCCCAATTTCGGTATGGCCGCAGAAGGTTGCGGGCCGTTGTGCGGTCGCGCTCTTCCGGGCGGTCTACGGGATTGTTAAAGATTGAAGCCCCCATCAGGAGCACGGCTGCTTTTATGTCATCGGGGACGGTAGTGATTCCGGCGGTGTACACCACCTCAACGCTCTCACCCTCAACATCGGATTTGATCGTCAGCCCCTCCTGGTTGAAGGAATACTTCGAAGGATCAATAGACTCATTATCCACCTTCACTGAGGTAACCCCGGTGGTGGGGTACCTCAGCGGGATGGAATGATGGAATTCCTGCGAAAGAGTGAACTTGGAGACTGAGATCACCGTGGCAATCTCATGCTCCGCCATGTTGATGGCGGCTTTCAGCTTGGCTGTAAGCTCGTCATCAAGGTCGCTGGCGGTAATTCTGAGGTGCCGCTTGAACTCAGCAAGTGTGGGTTGCAAGGTGGTGATTTCTCTGGTCTCCATGGTCTTTCAATCTTAGGCGGTGGTGATGTCCTTGATGGCGGCGAAGCTCTTCGGCTCCACTACCTTGGCATCGTTCCAGGCATTGAGGCAAATTTCCACCTCGGCCTTCTTCTTCAAGGTCAGGTTATCCACGACGATGTCGAGGCCGCCCCACTGGCCAATCCACAGGTCTTCGAAGTTACCGAAGATGAGGGCGGAGCATACGCCGCTGGCGTTGCCCTTGGTCAGGTTGGAAGGCACGTGGCCGGTGAACTCGATAGGATAACCGTTCACCTTGCCGTCAACGTCCAGCAGGTAGCGTCCGTTGGTGGCTGTGCGCTCGGTGGTCTTCAGGGCGCCGATGACCTTGGCGTTGGTGAGGTAGCCCATCTTGCCGCGGTTGGCGTTGTTGCTGTTGATCTTGGTCTCCAGTTCAACGACCTTGGCCCAGGAGATAGCGCCACCGTTGTCACCCATCTCAACCAGACCGGAAGCGGCGTTGGTGATGCCGGTGAGGATACCGGCGGGCTGGCCGGAGGTGCCGGTGCCAGCGATGCAGGCGGCCTCAAGCAGCTGGGCATGGGCGTCGATGATCTTGTTCCACAGGATGGCCTCAACGTCAATGGAGGTCTGACGGAGCAGATCCTTGGAGAAGGCCACGTCCACGAAGTTGCGTTTAGGGGTGAGGGAAGCCTTGGAGAAGGAAACCTTGCTCACGGAAGCCTCGTCACCTTCTGCGCCCCAGGCGGCGGAGATGTTACCATCAGTCACAACGGGCAGTTCGCCAACCAGGTCACCGAGAACGGTGGCACCCATCTTGGCAACAACCAGGCGCTCCTTGAGGGCTTCGATGTAGCGAATAGGCATTTCCTCCTTCAGGTAACCACCATCGGAGTTAGTGCCGGCGTTCTGGCCGGTGCTGGAACGCATGATGCAGGAAGGAATGACATAGCCATTCACGGCCAGGCCAAGGCGCTCGTACTCGCGGGCACCCATTTCGGCGGCCTCTGCCTCCAGTCCGGTGAGGTTCTTTGCCAGAGCCTCACGGACGAATTTGACGATGGAGAACTTGCGACCCGCGGCATTCTCCTTATCCGCGAACTGCTCTTCGGCGAGTTTCTTCTCGACCAGCTCGGCGCGCTCGGCAATTTCAAGTTCCTTCAGGAGGGACTTAACATTTGCGTCGGCAGCGTCAACTGCAGCCGTGTCCTTGAAGTCAACAGAGTTCAGAGCCTTCTGAGCCTCTGCGAGATCCTTGCGAATTTCTACAATTTTACGCATTTTGTTAATGATTTATTGGGTTTAACTTAGTGCAGCTTGTGCCGCTGCCTTTAATAGTTTCACACGGTTGGCGTTGGCCACTTCGTCCACTTCTTCGTTCTTGGGTTCAAGGGCCTTTTTCACGGACTCCTCTACTGCTTTGCGAAGACCTTCCAGCTCATCCTCAACCTCGCCTTCGCCCTTCTTGTTGGCATTGCCATTGGCCGGGATGTTCACGACGGAGATTTCAAGGAGCTGCATCTGCTCGTAGTAGTAGGTCTCATTCTTCTCGCGGGGGCCTTCGCCCTCTTTGTCAGACCAGTGGCCTTTGCCGGGGATGAATCCCACGGAGACGGAATTCAGAGAGCCAAAGAGAACCTTCTTGTAGACCTTGTCAGCCAGCTCGTTGATTTCCTTGGGCTCGAATGTGATGTCCACCAGCAGCTGCTTGTCCTCAACGTAGGCATGGCCCTTGCCGATAACAAAGTCCACGTCCTGCGGATTCCAGGCGCCATATACCTGGTGATTGTAACCGATGATGGGATTCTTCTCAAAACGCGAGAGATCCCAGCCATCCTGCAGAAGGATGGTATGCGCGGAGTCACGGGACTCATCGGATGCGACGAAGGTCACCGTGCGAGTCTCCTCGTTTTTCTTGCGGATTTCCGCGCTGAAATTGCGAATCTTTACGTTGTCCATATCGTTATTCGTTTGGAGTATTATCTTCGCCCACAACCTCGGAATTCAGCGGCCGCAGGAAGAAGTCAAGGCCCTCCTGGCGCTCCATGCCCTCAAGGGTTCGCACCTCATTGGGGGTCATATAGCCGTCAAGGATGGCGTTATGGTAGTAAGCGCTTCGGGCCTGGGTGTTACCACGCATTAATCCGTCAAGGCTAAACTTTACGGAATAAAGGCCGGCATCCCTCCCAAGGAAGAGTTTGCTTTCCAGCTCGTCCTCCAGGCGCTTGACCGTAGGACGGAGGGAAAGCTGCACGAACTGGGTGTTCTGCTCTTCAATGTTGGAATAGGTGGCGTGGGAGAGTTCCCCGAGGAGGTGCGGGGGAAGGTTAAGGATGCGGGCCACGTCTTGAATGGAAAGCACCTCGGACTGGATGAGCTGGGCGGCCACGGGGTCCACGGAGAGGGCCTTGTATTTCACACCATATTCCAGCAGCGGAACGTCAAAGTTCTTGGCGCTGTTCTTATAGTGCTTCATCCAATTCAAATACGTGTCATCATCCAGGTGGCCGTCCGTCTCCATGATGCCCTTGATCTGCCCACCCTTCTCGTAGAATTCGGAGGCGAACTTCTCCTGGGCAATGGATTTCCCAAGCGCCATGGCGTTCCGAATGATGGGATTCTCGCCCTTGATGCCGTCCAGCGTGAGCAGCATAAAGTGCAGCATATTCTCGTCAGAATAGGTGCCGGAAAGCCACTGCAGGTTGGGGTCAATCATCTGGACGTTGTACCACTTGCGGCCTTTCACAAGCGTAATGCGAACACAAGCGGGGTGAACCTGGTACAATGCTTCAGGCACACCGCCAGCACCCCACTTGATAATCGCATAGGCATTACCCCAACCCACCAGCCACGTCACTATGCAGTTCCAGAAGTCGAACTTATTGGTGTAAGAGTTGGGGCGCTGGTTAATCAACGAGAAAGCCGGGTGCAACTTATCGTTCACCCAGCCCTCTGCTGTGTCTTTCTTGATGTATTTGGGGAAAGAAGCTACGTTCTCAGAGATGATGCGGATGCCGGCATAAAGGGCCGTAATGTTCAGGGCGCTGTGATTGTTCACATTCACCCCGAAGGTAGGTGTCTTGAGCGCTTCCCCCGTGAAGGGGACAACGTTCACGTCAGCGCCTCTGCGCTGGCTCAACCATCTTGACAAACGTTCAAATACTGGCATTTTGCGTCCTTTTGCGCAAAATTACCCTCGTAAACTTCGAAAGTTTGTAACAAATGTTAATATCTTACTGATGCCGGTAAAGATATTGTCGGAAGGCGTCGAATGAGGGCCACAGCGGCCGGCCGTATTCATGCTCATAGCGACGCTCCATTTCCTCGTACACCTGCCGGAAAGAGTCCATCCGGCCGATTCCTCGATAACCTTGTACCTTGCGCCAGAAGACCTCCAGGAAGCCTTCGCGGGTTGCCATCTGTTTGATTTCTTCCATCCTCAACTATATTTCGGGGTTCCAATTTTCAATTTCATCTATTTGTTCCTTCGTCAGCCCCTCACCGCCTATGGTACGGAGCGAATGGTCGCGGTATATCTGCCCGTCATCCCCATTCTCCTTGATGAGCCAGAGACCCACGGCGTCGCAGAGCGCCACAACGCCGTCTATCTTGTTCCGGCTCTTGCCCTTGTCGGGTTTGTAGTTATTGTTCGGGTCCATATAAATGACCACGTTTTTGAACATCCAGCGAATGATTGGATTCCCAAGAAAATTCAGCTGATGTTCCTTCACCATCTCAAAGATTTTCTTAGACGGAGGGTACATATACTTGATGCCCTGGTTATACGCCTCCATCACATCCTCATACCGGCCCATCTTACCCTTGAGCTCCCAGGCGTTCCATGGGTCGAAGGCTACGCCCTTTATCTTGTAACGTGGAAGGTTGTTCATCAGGTAGGCAATGTACCAGTCCTTGTCCAGAATCTTTCCTGGGCACACCACCAGCCAGCCTTGCTCCACCCATAACCGATAATCCACAATGTCCTGTCGCCTGTCATCCTTCAGCTTCTCCTCTGGCACAATGAAGATGAACTTCGCCACGCGGAGCTTGGGGAAAAGGAGCGCCGTGGCCGTAATATCCCCGGTGGCCGCGAGGTCAATCCCCACATAACAATCCGCGCCTTCAAGTTGAGATTCATCGAATTCAGCATTATTGGCGGCCACGTCGTCATCCTGAATCCATACCTCAGGCGCATCCACCCACATATTGAGGTTTTTTGTCTGGAAGGCGGCAAGGGTGGAGCCGCCTTTCTCGCGCGCCTCTGCACATTCATCCTCCATATACTTGCGCCCCAGGGAGACGCCGAAGTTCGGGTTCACCTTGGCCCATGTGGCCGGATCCTGCCAATCATCCCCCTCGTCGGGCTCATAGAGCATAATGAAATGGTTGTCCTTCTGCTTGATGCCAAGCATCACCTGGCGTAGGAATTCAAGGTCACGAAAATATGGATAGGATGTATCAGTGCCGGCCGTTGAGATGGAGAAGATGAGGGGCTGTGACCGGGCGCCAACGCCGGTCTTCAGCACCTCATAGATTTCATTGGTCTTCCAGGCGTGCCGCTCATCGCAGATGCCGCAATGGATGTTGAGACCATCTTTGTTCTTTGTGTCCTTGCTCAGGGGCTTGTAGGCCGATGCCGTGTCCTCTACTACAATGCTGCCCTTACGGAAGTGACGGATTCCGCTACCTTCTTCCAGAAGGCCGGATGCTTTGGCAATTTCCACCGACGCATCGAAGCAGATTTTCGCCTGGGCCTTATCTACTGCGGCCGCGTAGACCTCAGCGGCAGGCTCTCCGTCAATAATGAGCATTATAAGGGCGATAATGGCGGCCAGAGTTGTCTTTCCGTTCTTACGGGGAACATACACATCGGCATAGGTATATTTGCGCTTCTTTGTGGCCCTGTATTTGATGCAGAAGATGGAAAGCAGCACAAACCACTCCCAGGGCTCCGGTTCAAATGTCCGGCCGGCCCATTCTCCTTTGTAGTGCTTCAGTCCCGTATAGCCAGAATCGGCATTCCCACGAATAAAGAGGGTGATAACCTGCATTGCCTTTCGGTCGAAATACAGGTCACCGCCTTCCTTGCACCGGTCCATATCCCGGTACCAGCGCTCAACGGCCTTGCGTACCATCAGGCATGACGGCAGCTCTCCGCTCTGGACCGCAGCGGTGTATTCATTCACTCGTGTGATGGGAGATTGAAGCATTTAGCGATTCTTTAGTATAAGTTTCAGCGCGAAGTCTGATTCTACTTCGTAGTGCCACCACTGCTTATACCTTCCGTAGTATTTAACTACATAGAACAAATCTCCGCAGTCGGTGAAACTCATTACTACGTGATAGAGCCGGTCGTGCGCTCGGTACTTGAATCCATCCGGAAGTGTTTCAGGAATATGTTTCATGTCCAGTGACTATTCAAATAGCGATTGTTGTTTAATTGTTATCCCTCCCGGTAATATTTCTACTCCATTGCATTCAAGCTCAAAACGCGCACAGCCTTTGTCGAAGAATTCCTTACTTAGTTCACATCCAACGTAATCAAACCCCATCTTATAGGCGGCAATTCTGCTTGACTGACTACCCATCATCGGGTCAAATATTCTCGCTTTTTGAGGTGCATAATTCTGGTATAGCCAGGCGTATAATTCAACGGGTTTTTGAGTTGGATGAATCCTATGTAGGCCGGTTACGGAGCTTGGCGCACGGAACAACTTTGAAACCGTTGAAAGGTTTTCTGAAAGGGATGCTATTTCGCATTTAGACATTGTGAACTTATCCGGAATGTTTGTTTTATCCCAAACAATAAAGCCCTTAAATGGGAATCCATAGTTGTTCGCACCAAATATTATTTGTGACCTGCTTACCCTTCTGAGCTCGGTGTATAGTTCCATGTCCAGCTTGAAACCAAGGTCAAGCGTTGTTTGAACATTCCCAGAAACACGGATCCTTCCCGTATTCTCTTCTGGATTCCAGTATGGAGGATCTGCAACTGCAAGGTCGAAAAAATTATCTGGAAGATTTCGCATATAGTCCCGGCAATCGCAGTTGAAAACTTCGCTTGCCGGCATACTATTCTACCCCCCCCCACTATGTTAATAATATTTAGCTGCTTCAGTAGCTCCTCTGCTTCTGCTATTGAATTCAGCCTTCTCTGAACCATACCCCTACGAATGGCATTAGCCTCTTGATTGAGGGGGTCAGACTCTATCTTCTTCAGGATGCACTTTATATTCTGATTTTTGTGCTTTATTAGGCGGGCAAGACCTTTTTTAAGCCCATTGGCCTCTTGGGGCGTTACTGTCAGTGTCATATTGTTCATTTAATTACCGGCTGACTTTCCTGCCTCAAGAATAGGAAGTCCAGCCTCAGTTGGGATGTAGATTATCCGGTTGTTTGAATTCGCATTCTGCTGACGTACCCATAAATACTGAATATAGGTAGGCGTAATGGAGCCGTTTTCAATTCTGATAGCCTCAGCAGCCCCCTTAGCGCGCTCAACTTCTGCCTGAGCATTCAGCTTCTCTGCTTCAAGGTTCGCCTTTGCTTCCTCTACTTTAATTTTTCGGTTCTGCTCGGCCCTCATATACTCAGCCTCACCCTTCTTTCCTTCTGCCCAAACACGGTAGTTCGGAATTATGAGCATACAAGACGTCGCAATGGATATTGCAATAAGCATTGATATTGCAATCCACATCCAGGTTAGGCGCGCTTCGCGCTTCCATTCAAGTTCAAGATTGGTTTTTTGTTCCATTGTACAAGGTTTTTATTGTTAAAGGTTATATTTCTCAGGGTGCAGGTTCTTATCAAGTTCAAGTCTTGCTTTCCGCCTCTTCCAGGCGCGCTTCAGTGACTCTGCTCTCCTTGCGCGCGTCTCGGGACTCTCCACATGGCCTGGCTTGAATTCTCCGGACGGGTTGTTCCTAATACCCTTCTTGAAGCGGGTTTGGACATTCTTTGCATTACGGAGCCCCTCAGCGGCCAATGCCTGTATGTCATTACGACGCTCATTAAGGAAGCCAGACTTTTTTTCAAGCCCAAGCTCTCTGGCCTTCCGTATCATTGTCCGCATGGATACGCCAATCCACTTTGCAAGTGGCTTGTTGAACATTGTCGGGAAGAAGTCACGTAATAGTTTTAGCTGCTGCGGAGTCCAAACTATTCCATAGTGCTCCTTCTTTAGCCCCATCTTGCTGGCCTTAACGGCCGTTGCCTGATAAGTTCGACCTACCATCTTCGCCACTTCGTCTATGGTATGACGGCTCCACTCGTTACGAAGGATCTGCTCCTCCATTATGGTCCACGGTTTTGCTTTCATATCCTATTCTCCTATTGCTCATCTATATCTTGATCCATTACGGCCATAGCCGCAAAAATCGCCTTGATGCCTTTTGCCTTTGGCTCCTCCGCCTGTGCTTTGAGTCTTTGCCTGTCAATGGGCGTCATTCCAAAATTGGACTCAATCTTTCGCAGGTTTTCCTCAGCTCTATTTCGCTCTATAATGGCAGGGTTCGGCACGGTGTATTCATTCCCCTCTTTATCAAAGCGCGTCATAAACATACCGTCTTCTCTCACTCTTCGGCAGCATTCAAACCACAAGTCCAGATATACAGCATAGCGCAGAAGCTGTGGGCAATCTTGCTCTTGCAGTATGCCTATCGGCGCAATTCGTCTACAAATGCCCCAATACAAGTCCCTTGCAGAGCGAGATACAGCCTTTAATCCTGACGTTTGGCACCTTGCGCCAATTTCTTCGGGCTTAATAGGGCTGCCGATGACGCTGCTTGGGCGCTCACGGTCTTTTCTGAGCGTACCACGGAGCGCCAGCTGCTCCCGTGAAAGTCTCGGTCTTCCCTTTGTCATTATTTCCGCCTTGTTACGCTTCTTTTCCTTGCCTCAGTGCGAAGGCGCTCCATCTGGGCACGGAATCGGTCCTGTTGGTCGTCGCGGAGTTTTATAATGGGATTCACAACTACCTGGGTGGAGCCGTCCCTTCTGAATTCGTCTCGGGTGGCTGAAAACTCTGCGCTTTGCATCTGATCCGTGAGCTGTTGGGCCAGCAAGAAGGTATCGGCCAGAAGTTCAATTTCCTGGTCTTGCCCATCATAGAGCCCTTCATCTTGGAGCTGGGCCGTGAGCTTACCTATTGCGGCTTGCTTCGCGGTCTCTGCCTCTTTCCTATGTGCCCTGTCTGCATCAGAATCTGCCGCCTTGGTGATATTCTGAATGAAGGCAATAGAGGCAATGTCGCCTTTCATGGCGTTGTTCACTACGGACATGACCATTGCCTCCAAGGCCGTGAGGTGTTCGCCGGTGTCTTTGTTCACTATCTCATTTCCCTGCTTGTCTTTGATAGGAGCCGCCAGGCGGGCTCTAAGCAGTTCATTAAAGTCTTGCATACTACACAAATGAGTTTATTCCGTCAAAGTATTGTTTGTAGAATTCATAGATTCCCTTGTGTACGGTGATTGACGCTTGTTCGGTACGTGGATTGGTGTTGATGTTTGCGCTGGACTGAATCCCAAAGAAAAACTGGTCTTTCTCACTGAATCCCGCGTATATCTTGGAATGATTACGGAAGACAGCTACCCTGCCGGCCTCCGGGTGCTCATAGTAGAACTTTTGCACCATTCCCCACTCCACCTTGTATGTGGATGGAAAGATTTCGCCCAGATACATATCCAGTTTATTGATTCGGCCTTCATTGTACCATTCCGTGAATTGCAAAAGGTCTTCTGCGGCCATGCACCATGTGGAGAATAGCAGATGATCCAGAGAATGCTGGTTTAGCACTATCTTCAGGAAGGTGAGAGAATCGCAGTCTCCGCCGGTAATGAAGTTGTATGTATACCCTTCCTTCAGGGGCTCATATTTCATTGCTTCAAGAAGGTTCACCTCGGAAAAACCGCGCCGGTACAGGAATCGCGTTGAAAGCTCAATGCACTCAGTATGGCGGCGTTTGTCTTTCCTTTGCTCGGCCTCTTTTTCAGCCTGCGTCTCCATTAAGTCTTCCAGTCCCTGGACTTCAAGGTTTCCAAATATGTCGTATGAGGGCCCAAACATTATTATTGAATCTTGGTGATTTCCTTCTTGATTCTCTCCACCTTCACCCACACGGGGAAGGTGGTGCCCTCTACGATGTCCGGGAAGTGGTCCTTGTCGCACCACTGCTCGATATAGACGGAACCGTTCTTAATCTCCGCAATTGTAGAATCCTCGCCCCGCTGCACGTTCCTTGGCTCATACTCCGTGATGCAGCGGCTGCGCCCCAGGAAGCCGAAGACGAACATCTGCCGGTAGCCATCCTTCGGCTCACGGCTCACGTGGAAGTTCACCGCGATGCCCTGACGTGGCGACCGGCTGCCGTTGGGGTTCTCCATGTCCGCCTCCCGAGGCCCCAGGCCCGGCAGTAGGTCAATGACCCATAGGCCGTCCACGCTCTCAAATGTTTTTCCGCCCCGTGAGCGGTTCGGAAACCCGCTCGTCAGGAACTGGTAGCCATCCGCCGCTGTGCAGATGCGCTTCCGTACTGTAAATTCTTGGTCTTGCGCTTTCATTGCTCAAACAGGTTAGGGGTTTCAAGTTCAATCAGTAGCTTGTCTATGTACTTCTCAACGTCCTTGGACATCTGGCATACCCTATTGTCCCGGGTACGGAAGTATTCCTTCTGGAGCCGGCGCATCTCTCGCACCTTCTCAATAATGTGGTCTTTCAGGTCTTCTTTGTTCATTTCTCGTCCTCAACGTCGTTAGCATTCATGTATTCGTACTCTTGGAATTCCTTATCATTGACTACCTTCATCAGCTGCTCAACGTCAATCTTCTTGTGGTTATAGTAAATGATGATGGTTGCCATAAGTGAGAGCATACTTGCCTCAGTGAGGTGAATCTTGGCCTGCATTCCTCGGCCGGAGCTGGATGGATTCTCCACTACCAGGCAGAAGGTGTTCTTTGTGGACCGGGCAACGGTAACCAGACGGTGGTCAATGAAGGTGGCACGGATGATGTCGGTGAACTGGTATCGCCCAAGGAGAACACGCCTATCCTCATCGTATTCCTCAATAAATCCAATGTCTTTCATATCGGAAAATAAGTTTAAACTGTGCATAATAGCCGTGGGTATCAGTCGCACGCGCGCGTGCATTGGCAAGATGGGAAAAACCTAAAAACCTCCCAATTTCGACAGCGCGCGCGTTTGAC
>Ga0310786_10011990_pt1 | contig 10771 bp, 8 predicted proteins | sample AusTroGonzalo_MG_FD_203881 | JGI IMG/M metagenome (GOLD analysis project Ga0310786, IMG submission 203881) | Bovine rumen microbial communities from tropical cattle in Woodstock, Queensland, Australia - Gonzalo_03 (v2) (version 2) | ecosystem: Host-associated > Mammals > Digestive system >...
TTTGACTGTTAAAAAGAGTAGCCCAAAAAAAGATTTTAATTTGTATTTTACCGCAATTGCCTCAACTGACAATTATATAAATGCTTTTGACAGAGTGGTTAACATTGAACTTGTTGGCTTGAATGATTCGTTTCAGTCAAGAATAGCGAGTACAAGACATGTTAATGTTTATGAACCCGCACCTGTTTATCAAATAAATGATGTAGATGATGATTATTTTTTGACACAAAATGATTACAAAGACAAGTATGTCATTTCTTATAGAATAGGCTACTATAACAGCGTCGATGATGATAATTATAATATGAAAAACTTTAATGGATGGGGAAAACTTTTGATAAATTCATCTAATCAAATATATTTGAGTACAAAAAATTAATTTTTTTAAAATTGAATAAGATAAAAGACAGCAATTATTGCTGTCTTTTGTTGTGTAAAAATCTAAAAATTTTTATATTTTATTTTTAGTCATTTATATTCGTTACAATTACATCTACATCTTGATCTAAGATGTTTTTTATTAAAACGTCGCCAATATTAATTTTTTTTGTTATTTTGTAAGAGGCTATTTCTTGCAAACATTTTTTTATAAGATCCTTTGCTATTGGTTTTGATAATTTAAGCGAAATGGTTTTTTTGCGATATTGCTTAATCGTTGTGATCATTCGTTTTGGCAAAATTGCCTCTTGTTCACCATAAGTTGCACCCCTTGGGCAATTGTTTCCCTCAACAACAATTTTTTCTCCAACTTTTTTTATTTTCAAGTTACATCCAACAGGACACATTATACAAGTTATTTCCATTATTGTACCTCACTTGTTTCTATTTTTATTGTTATATCACTTTTAATATCTTTTTTTTGTATAATTACTGTTTCCATTTCTGCTGGGAGTATAATTTTTTTATCAATCTTTTTGATTATTTCATTTTTACACAAGACTACTATGCTAGCATTGTGAAATATTTTTGATACTCTAAAGTTAATTGTTAAAATACCCTCATTTTCATAGAAAAATGTTGGATTTACGTAATTTATTCCTTGCTCTTTATTGACATAAAGCATTTTGCCTAGTTTTAATTTGTTTTTGACATACAAAGCGGAATTTAATCCAGCACGTTCTGCTTCTCTTGTGACGTTGTCAACGATATCATGAACGTGAAGCACATTTCCGCATGAAAACACGCCTTTTGAACTCGTTTGCAGGTATTCATCAACCTCAGCCCCATTAGTGACTGGATTTTGTTTTAAATTTAATGTTTTTCCAAGTTCGTTTTCTGGTACAAGTCCAATACTTAGAACAACTGTGTCACAAGGGACAAACTCTTTTTTTTCAAGGTCAAAAGAAAAATCATTTTTTACAGGTGCTACATATACGCCTTCAACTCTATCTTTGCCTACTACTTCTACTACTGTTTTGCTTAAATGTAGTGGAATATTATAATCCTCTAGACATTGCACGATATTCCTTTTAAGGCCTGATGGATATGGCAAAATTTCATAAACGCCTATTATATTTGCCCCTTCATAAAAAAGCCTTCTTGCCATAATAAGACCTATATCTCCGCTACCAACAATGACAATGTTTTTGCCTATTGACTTTCCATAGATATTAACTATTTTTTGTGCACAACCTGCAGATATAATTCCGCTAGGGCGTGAGCCAGAAAGCGATATTGCACCAGCGGGTCTTTCTCTACATCCCATGCTGAATATTATAGATTTTACAACAATATTTTGTAAGCCAATTGGACTAATTGCAGTTATTTTGTAATAAGGTTCAACTTGTTTTGAATTATATATTTTTTTTATATTCGTTACTGTTGTATTTAGTCTTATATCAATATCTGTTTCTTGTATTTTTTTTGCGAATTTATTTGCATATTCTGGACCTGTTAATTCTTCCTTAAAATAACTTAAACCAAAACCGTTGTGTATGCATTGGTTGAGTATTCCACCAAGTTTATTCTCTCTCTCAAGTACTACAACTGTTGCATCGTTTTCTCTTGCTTTTATTGCAGATGCCATTCCAGCACTACCACCGCCTATAACGGCAATATCGAAATCTATGTTAATCTTGCTCATAAATACCACCTTTTTTGATATTTCCAACTACAAGACTCTCTTTGCCTCTGGAAATTATATTTGACATATCTGTTTTGTAGCAGTTTGCCATTATCTCTAACAATTTTGGGTAACAAAATGAACCTTGACATCTGCCCATAGTTGTTCTCAGCCTTCTTTTTATTCCGTCAGTTGTAAGCGGTTTTATTGGGCCATTTAAAACCTCTAAAATCTCTCCCTTTGTTATGTTTTCACATCTGCATACAATTTCGCCATAATTTTTATCTTTTTTTATAAGTTTGTTCAGTTTTGATGGTGACATGGTGATTGTATTTGTATAAGGTTTTCTTTTCTTTAGTTTAATTTTGTGTTTTTTTAGCCCTCTTTGTTCAAGCATAGACAAAACATCCTTTGCGATTGCAGGAGCGGAGGTAAGCCCTGGAGAACAAATTCCACTTATTACAAGGTAATTTGGATTTTGATCGCTAAATTTTATATAAAAATCACTTCCTTGTTTTACCCTGACTCCAGCATAAAGTTTTATTGTCTTTTTAAAGTTTATATTTTTTATCATGTTTGATACTTGAGTTTTTATAATATTAATACTGCTATAATTTACGGATGTATCATAATTATCAACATTTATTGCAGTAGGTCCAAAGAAGATGTTACCATTCACAGTTGGACATGCCAAAATTCCTTTGCCCTTTTCTGATGGCAGAGGAAAAATTGGTCTTGAAACAAGACCTTGTTCACTATGATCAAGTAGAATATATTCTCCTTTTGTAAATGATATATCAAGCAAATGCTCGTTTAACAAACTATTAATTTCATTTACACTATTTGCACATGCATTTATTAAGTATTTTGTTTTTATTTTTTTGTCGTTTGATGAAAGAATAAAATGCTTGTCTATTTGTTCTATCTTTTTTATTTCACAATTAAGCAACAAATTCCCACCATTTAAAATTGCTTCCTCACATAAACTTATGCAAAAGTGGTAAGGAGAAATAATTTTTGCAGTTTTTGCGTATAGTCCATATTTAATTTCATCACTTAAGTTTTTTTCAAGTTTTTTTAGTTTTTTCTCCTTTAAAATTTTCAGTTTTGGAACCTTGTTTGTTCTGCCTCTTTTTAGTAATTCTTTCAAAACACCCAACTCATTTTCTTTTGCTACTACAAGAGACCCACAATTGCAAATTTTTTCACCCAGCCTTTTTGCAATTTTGTTATACATTTTATTCCCAATAACGTTGTATTTTGCTTTTAAGGTTTTGCATTCACAATCATATCCAGCGTGTATAATACCACTGTTGGCTTTGGTTGCACCAAGTGATACATCTTCACCTTTTTCTATGAGAATTGTTTTTATTCCATTTGTTGTTAAGGTGTCAAAAATAAAGGCTCCTATTATTCCGCCACCCATAACAACTACTTCTGTTTCTATCATATAAAGCCCTCTTTTTTATAGGATATGTAATTATAAAATTTATGTCAAATTATTTGGGACAAGCAACTCATTTAAATTGTTTTGATAAATGTTGTTTTGGTGTTAAAATCTATTAAAAGAGGGAAGACTATTGAGGTATATTATAACAATCGATGAGGGAACAACATCACTAAGAGTTGTTTTGTACGATGTCAAAAAAAATTGTATAGCAAATATAGAAAGACGTAAATTTAAGCAAATTTTTCCTAAGCCATCTTGGGTAGAACATGATGCAGAAGAAATATACCAAAAAACGTTAGAATGTTTTGACGCAATTTTAAAAACTATAAAAATAGAAGAGGTATACGGAATAGGCATTACAAATCAAAGGGAAACGGTTGTCGCTTGGGATAAAACGACTGGGCGTCCTCTTCACAATGCTATTGTATGGCAGTGCAAACGAACTAAAAAATTTTGTGAAAAACTGAGAAAAGGAAAATATGGAAAGTATATTTATAAATCAACGGGGCTTATACCAGACGCATATTTTTCCGCTTCAAAAATAAAGTGGTTGATAGATAATGTTGATGGTGTGAAAAGAGAACTTCAAAACAAAAATCTTTGCGTTGGCACCATAGAAAGTTTTTTGGTATACAGGCTTACAAAAGGCAAACATTTTGTCACAGATGTAACAAACGCAAGTAGAACTATGCTTTTTAATATTAATACGCTTTGTTGGGATGAAAAATTATTAGATATTTTTAACATTCCAATTGAGATTTTGCCTACAATTGTCAACAATGATCAAGTGGTGGGTGATGCCGAGGTTTTTGACAAACCCATTAAGATTGCTGGCCTTATAGGTGATCAACAAAGTTCTCTTTTTGGTCAAGGCTGTTTTGAAGAGGGAATGGCAAAAAACACATATGGTACTGGTTGTTTTATGTTGCTCAACACTGGTAATAAGCCTTTAAAAAGCAAATTTGGTCTTTTGACAACGGTTGGATTTAAAACAAAAGACATGGTTTGCTATGCCTTGGAGGGCAGTGTTTTTAATGCAGGAAGCGTTGTAAACTGGGCTATAGATAATTTGAATATAGCAAAAGACACAAATGAATTAACAAATCTTGCCTATCAAATTGATAGCAACGACGGGGTATATCTTGTTCCGGCTTTTTCGGGTATAGGAACGCCTTATTGGGATATGGATGCAAGGGGAATAATTTGTGGACTAACAAGAGGTTGTGACAAAAGACATATTGCAAGAGCCGTCTTGGAGAGCATGGCATATAGTTCTTATGATGTATTGGTTGCTATGCAACGTGATGCGCATGGCAGAATAATAGAATTAAATGTTGATGGCGGAGCAAGTAAAAATGAAAAATTGATGCAATTTCAAAGTGATATTCTGGGTGTTAAAATTAACAAGCAAAACGATGAAAGCACATGCCTAGGAGCGGTCTTTATGACTGGACTTGCAACAGGTGCTTACAAAGATATTTTTGAGATACGAAAGTGTATAAAAGTTGAAAAAGAATATTTGCCTAATAAAAATTTGTTGGTAGAAGTTAAGAATAATTTGTTGGGATGGAATAAGGCAGTAAAAAGAAGTTTGACAGAAAAATAGGAGGTAAAAATGGATCAAGGGTTTTTAAAAAGTTACGATGGTGAAAAAATTTATGTTTATGCATGGAAAGATGTAAAAAATCCAAAAGGCATAGTCCAAATTTTTCATGGTATGGCAGAACATGCAAAAAGATATGACGATTTTGCAAAATTTTTGAATTCACAGGGTTATATAGTTTTTGCTGATGATCACAGAGGACATGGCTTGACAGCGGGTGATCCTGAAAATGTTGGAAAATACAAGTCTACGTCAAATATTTTTTATGATACTTTGCTTGATGAACTTTTTATTTCAAAAAATCTTGTTGACGAATACAAACTGCCCCTTTATGTGTTTGGTCATAGTTATGGTTCATTCTTATGTCAGGCATATATTGAAAAAAGTCAATATTATAAGAAAGCAATAATGTGTGGTAGCGCTCTTATGAAAGATAGATTTGATGTTAAGATGGGAAAGTTGTTTTCTATTTTGACAAAAAAATTTAAGGGCAGTGATGCACCAGCAAAATTAATTGCAAAAATGAGTTTTGGCAAATATGATAAGCAGGTAAAAACTGGCAGTTGGCTAAACACAGACAGTATTGAAGTTGAAAAATATTATGCTGACAAATATTGTGGAAAGATATTAAGTGCCAAATTTTATGTCGATTTTTTTAGAACTTTTGACTGGATATACAACAAGGAACACATAAGAAAAATAAACATAGATAAGCCACTTCTTCTTATTGCAGGAAAGGATGATCCTGTTGGAAGCATGGGCAAGTCTGTGCAGAATTTATATAAGTTTTATTTGGGGCTTGAAGTTAAAGATGTTGAAATGAAACTATACGAAAATGCAAGACATGAAATACTTAATGAACCTATCAAAAAACAAGTATATAAAGACATTTTAAATTTTATTGAAAAATAATAAATCAAAAAGGGCATATGAAAGAAAAAACAAGGAATATAGAAAAAAATATAGCAAATTTTTTTGAGTTAAAAAAATATTTGCATAAATGTTTTGAAAATCTTGAAGATTATTCACCAAACGAAGAAACAGAGTTTGTATCAAAAGCATTATCTTTAGAAAAAGAAAAATTGCTCCTAAACTTTGTCAAAAAAACAGGTGAAAAAAGTTTTGGCGTTATCAAAAAAAAGATTAGGTGGAGAACCAACAGGCAAGATTTTTCACAATGCTTTCTTTTTTTATGATGAATTTTATATAAATAGATATGTTTTATGTCCTAGAAAAGAAACTGAATTGTTGGTAGAAAAGGCATTGCAATACATAGAAAAGCAAGAAAAGAAAAATTTGACTGTGCTTGATTTGTGTTGTGGAAGTGGTGCAATAGGTCTTACGATAGCAAAATATGCGAAAAAAACATTAAGCGTTTTGTTGACTGATATTTCAAAAAAGGCTATTAGAGTATCGAAAATAAATCAGAGAAAGTTGAAAGTAAAAGAGAATACAAAAATATTGAGATCTAATATGTTTTCAAACTTGAAAAAGGGATTATTGTTTGATATAATAGTGTGCAATCCGCCATATATAGAAACAGATAATCTAAAAAATTTGGCTCGAGGCGTAAAAGATTTTGATCCCAAAATCGCTCTTAACGGTGGTAGTGATGGTCTAAAATTTTATAGGGAGATTGCAGTTGAGGCAAAAAAGTTTTTGAGTAAGAGTGGCAAAATTTTTTTGGAAATAGGGTATAATCAAAAGGAAAGTATAAGAAAAATTTTTGAAAAAAACGGATTCTCGATAGAAAGTTTTAAAGATTATTCAAACAATGATAGAATAATTATAGCAAGTCAAAATTAAAGGATATAACAATGATAGAAAAACTAGAAAGTATAATGGCCAAATATGAAGAACTTACGAAGAAAGTGGTTGATCCACAAGTCATTGCTGACAATAGATTGTGGCAAAAATTAGTCAAAGAGCATAGTGACATGACTCCTATTGCTGAGGGATATACAAACTTAAAAAAATGCATAAACGATTTGGATCAGGATTCAAAATTGTTACACATTGAAAAAGACCCAGAAATGATAACTCTTTTAGAAGATGAGATAAAGAGTTTGAAAATGAAAAAAGAAAAACTTGAAGAAGAATTAAAAATTTTGCTTTTGCCAAAAGATGAGAATGATGACAAGAACGTTATTGTTGAAATACGTGCTGGTGCAGGTGGTGATGAGGCCGCATTATTTGCAGGTGAACTTATGCGTATGTACATGATGTATGCAGAAAAACATCGTTTTAAGACGGAAGTTTTAAATCTCAATGATATTGAACTTGGTGGAATAAAGGAAGTTGTATTTTCAATTTGCGGTTCAGGTGCGTATAGCAAACTTAAATATGAGAGTGGTGTTCATAGGGTTCAACGTGTGCCAGAAACAGAGAGTCAAGGCAGAGTGCATACTTCAACCGCCACTGTTGCAGTTTTGCCCGAACTTGAGGAAGTTGAATTTGAGATACTTGATAAAGATTTGAGAGTTGATACTTACAGAAGCAGTGGTGCAGGTGGGCAACATATTAACAAGACTGATAGTGCAATAAGAATGACTCACTTGCCAACAGGGATTGTTGTTACTTGTCAAGATGAGAGAAGCCAACTTAAAAATAGAGAAAAAGCCATGATGATTTTAAAGGCAAAACTTTATGATTTTTATCAAGGGCAGAAAAACAAAGAATATGCTGACAATAGAAAGTCTCAAGTAGGAACTGGTGATAGAAGCGAAAGAATAAGGACGTATAATTTTCCTCAAGGTAGAATGACGGATCATAGAATTGGCTTTACCTCATATAATTTGCTTGATTTTATGAATGGTGATTTGGATGAACTTATCTCAGAACTTCAACTTGAAGATCAAAAGAAAAAACTAGAAAATTTGCAATAAATATTCCTTGACATTTTAAAAAACAAGTGGAGGCATTAAATATGGCAGATGATTCCAGAATAAAAGATATACTTTATAAGCGAAAAAACGGTGAAAATATCATAGATGATTATGATGTTTTGAATGCATGTAAAACTGAACAAAGCAGGGATATCATTGATAATGCTAGGCTCGGCAGTTATGACAAGTTTGGAAATTATATAATAATTCCAGAAATAAAAAACGAACTTATTGATTTACCAAAACTTATTTACAATGTAAAGACTCAAGACGGGAACATTGTCTATGACTTGAGAGCAAATATTCCTGTTTTTGGTGATATATTTTTCAAACTAAGTTTTTCGAAGCATGAGGCAGTGCTATCGCTTGTTGAGACTGTTTATCGTGAGGCTAATCAATATCTTGAAACATACACAGAACCTCTCGAGGCCCTTGCTTTTGGCGAAGGGGCTTTGTCTGAAGATATCATCATGAGATCATTTAATGTTTTTGATAGTCCGGGGGATTTTGGTAAAAATCTCAAATATGTTGACCTTAATGGAATTCTTACTAGAAAAGTTTATTTGACTCTGTTGTCGCGTGAGATAAAAGACATAACAAAGTTTGATGAACATGCTGCTTTTGATAAGATGATATCAACTTTAAAAAATAGTGGCGAGTATGGAAGGCGAGTTCTTAATGAATTTTTGGAAAGGATTAAAGATAGACCTGCAATTTTTGAAATTGATATGACGGAGAACTATAACAAGGCTGTAAATGAAATTCTTTTGAGTTCTCTTGATATAGCAACTACAGCAGAAGATAAAGAAAATTTTGAGACGCGACAGGCATATCTTAATGTTTTAAATGCTAGGAATGAAAACATTAACGAAAGTCTTGTAGAAGCCAACAAAAACATAGATGAAGATTATGTTAGAGGTGCTGTTGAAGATATAACAGAGGATTATTATAAGAACAACAGAAAAAACAATGAAACAATTGAAGAATTTTTTGAAAGAATTAAAGATAAAAAATCTGTTCCTACAAAAAGAAAATTAGACAAACCTGTTTTGAAACAAGGCAAGGAAGAAAAAGAAAAGACAAAAGAAGAAAAAATAAAGGAATTACTAAACAAAAAAGAAAAGAAAGATCAAGTAAAGCGAACTGCAAAAGGCAAGAAACTTTCTCCTGCAAAAGCAAAACAGAAATCTTCAAAGTTAAAACCAAAAAAGGCAAAGAAATCTGCAAAAAAGAAGTTGCCTTCAAAGAAGAAAATTGCAAGAAAAAAGGCAAAAAAATCTCTTGGTAAGGGCAAGTTAAAATCAAAAAAGAAAAAACAGAAAAAAGCAAAATCACCAGCAAAAGCGAAAGCAAAAGGTCAAAAATTACAGACAGTCAAGAGTCAAGCGCCATCAAAAAGTGGAAAGGCGCAAAAAAATCCTCTTCAAATGACGAGGCTACTTTTTGTAAATAAATTTTATGATAAAATCGAGAAGAACGATCTCGACAAAGCCTTTTATGGCAAACAAGATGAAAAACTTCTAGACAAAGGACAAAAACATAGTTTTAATAACAATACTAAATACGATACTCACTTATTTTCTCATAATCGAGAGGAGATTTTTAATAGTTCTTTTGGTAGACATGAAGAAAGACTTGAGGTAAAAAATGGCAAAGAAGATAATTTAACAGTAAGAAGAAATGATCAAAGGGAAGATTTTGGAGGCTTTAGATTTGACGACTCAAAAGCAGATAATATTTCTCAATTCAATTTAGATAATAGAGGTGGCCAAGTTACTACTGAGGCAAAAGGCGAGGGTACAGTTCAAGATGGATTAAATCAAACAGAGATTAATAACACTTATATAAATGATCCCAATGCTTTAAAAACTGATATACCTCAATTTGCACCAGATACTAATCCTGAAGTTTCACTAGACAACGATTTGAATAATTAGCATGACAATTTGTTTAAGCAAAATTCGCTATTTACATTAAAAAAAATTTATGTTAATATTCAGGTATAGAAGGAGAAATTTATGCTTGGTGACTTTGAGGAAAAAAAACCTTTTAGATTGGATGGTTATACTTATAAAGAAGGAGAACCTTTGGATTATATTCAAAATAATCTTTCAAAACCTTACAGTGAGGCAAGAAGCAAAGTTGAGGTAATAAGGTGGGGGACTTTTGTATGCAAAAAAACTTTTCCAAAAGATGCTGTTAAAACTCCACAAGGCATTAATCCACCTCACCCACAAAAAGGATATCCAACTCAATATAGCCTTTATGAAATAAGAGATTGGGGAGATACTTCACATCACAGAAATTTTCCTGGCGAAAGAATTATGCGAACAAATGACGGAAAATTGTTTAATAGAGGATTTATGGTGGTTCCAAATATAAGCACGATAGAAAAAAATCCTAATGTTCTTGATCCATTTATTTTTGATGAAACAAAAGAAAATTATTATGGTCCAAGCATAGATCCAGGTGTGTTATACTTGTACTATCACACAAAAGAAGAAGATGATGTAAATACCATTTCTCAAGTGTATATGTATGATGCATTATTTAATCGTTCAAATAATGTAAAATTTCTTTCCTTTGAGGTGGAAGAAAGTTCACTAATAAACGCTGAACTTCCAGTCTTTGTTAAGTTTGGATGTGCAGGCCACTTAATTCACCTAGTTGATGATTGTCTTTACCAAAGTTTTCCTAATGAATACAAAGGGGCTGAGGGAGAAGTACCAAAAGAGATATATTATAGCGTTAATTGTGTTTTGCCTAATAGT
>Ga0310786_10011991_pt1 | contig 10770 bp, 9 predicted proteins | sample AusTroGonzalo_MG_FD_203881 | JGI IMG/M metagenome (GOLD analysis project Ga0310786, IMG submission 203881) | Bovine rumen microbial communities from tropical cattle in Woodstock, Queensland, Australia - Gonzalo_03 (v2) (version 2) | ecosystem: Host-associated > Mammals > Digestive system >...
TTGCAAAGAGCATCGGTCAGGAAATGGGCCGCAAGGGCATCCGCGCAAACGCAATTGCTCCCGGTTTCATCGAGACTGCAATGACCCAGGCTCTGCCTGAGGAGGTTCGCAAAGAGTGGATGGAGAAGATTCCTCTCCGTCGCGGCGGTACCCCGGAAGACATCGCAGATGTTGCAACCTTCCTTGCAAGTGACATGTCTTCATACGTTTCCGGCCAGGTTATCCAAGTTGATGGTGGTATGAACATGTAAGATGTTTCTTCGCAAACATACAGAATCAGGGATCGGATTTAATCCGGTCCCTTTTTTTGTAAACGTTTTCACAAACGTTTGTGATTTGATGATCCCCCGGCGATGCGTGGTTTGCGGGCAGAGGCTGCTTCAGAACGAGCGGCACATATGCCTTAACTGCCTGGCCGATATGCCTTTTACGCCCTTTGTGCCTGGGCGGCGCAATCCAATGGCGGATTCCTTTAACGAGTGGATCCAAAAATCTTTGGACGATGACGCCCCGTACGAGCCCTATTCCACGGCAGTTGCCTTGTTCTATTATCAGGGTAATTACAAAAGCCTTACGCCGGCTCTTAAATATGGCGGGAATATACCTCTTGGCAGGCAGCTGGGCCGGATGCTTGGAGAGAAGCTTCTTGCCGGAGGCCTGCCGCCGGTAGATGCTGTAATTCCCGTGCCCTTGCACCGGAAGCGCCGGCGTCACCGTGGCTTTAATCAGGCAGAGGTGATTGCGGCGGAGGTTGCGCGCTGCCTTGGCGCGCCGTTGCGTACGGATATCCTAAGGCGTGCTGGCGGGAGCGGAAGCCAGACTAAGCTGGGTAAGCAGCAGCGTTCCACCAATGTAGCACACGCTTTCGTGGCTTCAATTCCAACACTTTGTGCTCCCACGCTTGAAGGTAAAGTGGTTGGGAAACTTACGCTCCCAACCACATTGCCTTCAAGCTACGCGAAGCCGACGCACTTGTTGATTATTGACGATGTGTTCACGACGGGAGCTACGCTGTTTGCGTGCCGGGAGGCTATAGTACAGGCATACAAAAAAGCGGGAGACCGCAAGGTCCCCCGCATATCTGTGGCTACGTTAGCCTATGCTCCTTAAAAGCGATAACCAACGCTGATGTTGAAGCCTTTCATCTTTTTTGCACCGGAGACAAGTTTGGTAAGATAGAGCTCGTAGTCAGCCCTTAACATAAACCTGCCGATGAAGGTGTGAACACCGGCCTGGAAACCAACCTGATACCTGTTGGCATCAAGTCCGTTCTTAGAGAACCACTTAATGTCACCCACTCCGTCAACTTTTGTTTTTCCGTACCAGAAATCACGGGTTACGATACCGATGAACGGGAATACAAATGCATCATCTGAAGCGTCAATCTTGTAAAGCAGGTCAAGAGCTATTTTAGAAGAAATAGCCTTTTCCTTCACGCCGGTCGCTGATTTGAAGTGATATGAAATATCAATGTTGTAATCCCAGAAAATGTTACCCATATTGATCTGGCTCAGGTCGCCGATACCAATATGAACACCGTTAAGGCTGGACTCGCTCTTCATTGAGCTGTAACCACCATAAATGTAAGAAGTTACTTCTTCCTCGCCCCAATACTGAGCGGATGCAGTTGTTCCAAAGGCAAATACTGCCAATGCAGCAACGATAAGTTTGATTTTTTTCATAATGTTATAAAATAAGTGTTAATGTTTTTAAAGGTTGAATCGCATTTTCCAAACATTGAATGACCTATCCTTAGAGCCACGTGAAGAAATGAAGTACAGTGACTTGCCGTCAGCACCCCATACAGGGTTGCAGTCGATGGCCGGGTGATAGGTAAGCTGGATGAACTGTGTTCCGTCAATCCTTACTGCAAAGAGGTCAAGATTCTTGATCTTGCCCTTAGAGCTCTTTGAGCTGCCCTGAACAGCAATCCACTTGCCGTCAGGAGAAATTGCAGGAGCAGAGAAGCCACGCTCTTTATCTGCAAGGATAAGGGTCTCGATTCCGGTAATATAGTTAACCATCCAGATCTGGCTTACGCCTTCTTCGGAGTTGCGGGTGCAAAGGAACTCTGAGCTACCATCGCCGATAGGGCAAACGTTGTAGCCCTTGGCGCAGGAAGTCATGGTACCGTCCACAAGGTCAAGGCACCAGATAGAAACGCCTGAATTGTCGTGACGGGTGAAGAACAGGCTGCGGCCGTTCTTTGCAAGAACAGGGTTCTCGTCGTTATTATTGCTGGTAAGCTGGCGCATTACGCTGCCGGCCTTTGCATTAACTGAGTGAATCTGCCATTTGCCGTTGCCTACGAAGTCTGTGAAATAGATGTTTCCGTCCGGACCAAGATTGAAGTCGTAAACGTCACGGAAGGTACGCTGAACGCTGTTTCCGGCGGCTGTAGCCTTGCGAACCATTACGTTGCGCTGCCTGTTGGAAACTGTAAGGTAACCAAGCTCCTGACCATCGTCAGAAAGGCTCAGAACTTTGGCTGTGCCCCAATACATGCCACCTTTCTTGTAACCGGCGATAGAAGAGTTTGCAAAGTTTGCGGGTGTATTTGAGAAAGTGTTACCAATTACGGCATTTTTGCTTTCGTCGGTAATTTTCTGGATATTGAGACCACTCTCTTCTGCTACATAAGAGTCTGTGGTGTAAGTAGGACCACCACAAGAAATAACAGCAGCAAATGCTGCAAAAAACCCGAATAATTTAAGTGCTTTCATATGGCAATAGTTTTTTAATATGCTTTAACACCTCAAACATAAAAATTTAAAACGATAAAACCAACAGTTATTCCAAATAATGCATAAAAATTATGCAGAATTGATGGCAAATATTAAAAAAAATAAGGGATAATATTGCTTAAAACGTATTAAATACCTATATTTGGCCCAGAAACACACATTACAAACCATTTAACACTATTAATTTAACACTATTCGTTATGAAAAAATTCATGCTTGTAATTGCTGCCGCACTCGTTTGCGCAGTAGCTTCTGCTCAGGTTGGCAAGTTTGCCGTTGGCGTTAACGGTTCTTATTACACCGACAAAGACCTCAAAAACTTCGGTATTGGTGTAAAGGCACAGTATTCTGTTCTTGAGACCCTTCGTGTTGACGCTGGTGCAACATATTTCTTGAAGAAAAATGGTTTCAAAACCATCGACCTCAACCTGAATGTTCACTATCTCTTTAACCTCCCCGGTGTAACTATTTATCCTCTCGTTGGTTTGAACTACACCCTTGGTAAGTATAAAGCAGGTGGTATTAAGTTTGACAAGAACAAATTGGGATTCAATGCCGGTGCCGGTGTAGAAGTACCTCTCACAGAGTGCATAGCTATCTTTGCTGAGTGCAAATATCAGTTCGGCGGCAAAGAATACAACAACTTGTATAAACAGTTCGTTCCTTCAATCGGCGTTACCTTCGCTCTCTAATAAGAACGAAATACAATACACAGGAGCCTTTCGGGGCTCCTGTTTTTTTGTTATTCTCACAGATAATCATTACCTTTATATGTTTAAATCACATAACCATGTTCAGCAAAGATACTTATGTCAATCGCCGCAAGGCACTTATTCAGAAAATGGAAGCTGCCGGCCAGAAAGGCCTGCTGTTCTTCCTTGGCAACGTAGAGGCTCCGGCCCAGTATAAAGACAACTGCTACAAATGGCGTCAGGAGAGCTGCTGGCTCTACTACTTCGGTCTGGACGACCCACGCTACGCAGCCATCCTGGATATAGAAAGCGGTAAAGAAACCATATACGCCGACGACGTAGAAATTGGCGACATCATCTGGATGGGACCTCAGCCTACCGTACAGTCAAAGGCAGAACTTGTGGGCGTTGCCAACAGCGAGCCCTACCAGAAGGCCTTCGACGCAGTTAAGGCTGCCCAGGCTGCAGGACGTCCCGTTCACTTCCTGCCCCCGTCCAGATACTATAATACCATGGTTCTGGAAAAACTCTTCCCCGGCCAGAAGCCGTCAGTAGAGTTTATAGAGGCCGTAGTAAGCCAGAGGCTTGTGAAGGAGCCCTGCGAGATCCAGGCTATTGACGAGGCCTGCGCCCTTGGCTACGAGATGCACTCACTTGGCCGTGACAGCATTAAGATTGGCATCGTAGAGCAGGAGATTGTAGGTAAGATGGAAGGCCTTACCCTTAGCAAGGGATGGGGCGTATCCTTCCCTACCATCCTCACCCAGCACGGAGAAACGCTGCACAACCACCTGCACGACAAGATCATCGAACCTGGTAAGCTTATGGTTATTGACGCCGGCGCAGAAAGCAACATGCACTATGCGTCCGACTTTACCCGCACCTACCCTACCAGCGGCAAGTTCACCACCAAGCAGAGGGAGATTTATCAGATTGTCTGCGACTGCAACGAGCACGCATTCAGCATTACCCGCCCCGGCATCACATACAGGGATGTCCACCTTGGCGCAATGCATAAGATGCTTGAGGGCCTCAGCGCCCTTGGCCTGGTAAAGGGCGATATCGACGAGATGACGGCAGATGGCATTGCCGGCCTGTTCCAGCCTCACGGCCTTGGCCACAACATGGGTCTTGACGTACATGACATGGAAGACCTTGGAGAGAACCTGGTTGGCTACGACCGCGGCCAGATCCGCGCAAAGCAGCTCGGCCTTGGCAGCCTGCGCATGGCCCGCAACCTTAAGCCCGGCTTTGTAATTACCGACGAACCCGGTATCTACTTCATCCCCGCCCTCATAGAGGAATGGAAAGAAAAAGGCCTTGGCAAAGGTATCATCAACTTTGAAAAACTCAAAGACTACTACGACTTCGGCGGAATCCGTCTGGAAGACGATGTTCTGGTTACAGAAAACGGCGCCCGCCGCTGCGGTCCCAAGCGCCTGCCCATCGCCCCGGATGACGTAGAAGCCGCAATGGCAGCAGCAAAATAATGATTGGGGATATACTGATGGCCTGCCTTGCGGTGCTTCTTGGCATCCTGGGCATCATCGGAAGCATACTTCCGGCAGTGCCGGGCCCGCCTTTGAGCTGGCTCGGCATGCTGGTTATGTATCTTCATTTCGACGGCTGCATCAGTCCCCAGAAATTATGGCTCTGGCTGGGTATTACAGTTGCGGTAACGATCATTGATTTCATTGTCCCGGCCAAGATCACAAAGTTCACAGGCGGCAGCAAAGCGGCCGTCTGGGGCTCTACCATAGGAATGATCCTGGGTATTATCTTCACCCCGATAGGAATGATTCTGGGCGGCCTTATAGGAGCCTTCGTAGCAGAATACAACTGGGGCAGCAAAGACGGCCTCAACTCTACCACAGCTGCACTGGGAGCCTTCCTGGGCTTCCTGGTAGGCACCGGCCTCAAGTTGTTTACCGCCGTCTGGATGATCACCATCATCATTGCGGCGATCTAAACTATTCGCAAGCTTCTTTTACGATAGGAGCAATAATGGCCTCCATCTGGGGGAACTCAATCAGGAAGCCGTCGTGGCCGAAGTGGGTCTGGATCACGTGGAAGTCGGCTCCCATCATGCGAGCCATGGGCTCCATGTCAACGGGCGGGAACAGCAAATCCGTACTTAACGAAATAACTGTTGCAGGGCACTGGATCATCTTCAGTGCCTTTTCTACGCCCCCGCGGTCGCGGCCTACATTTATGCTGTCCACCACATAGGTCAGATACCAGTACGAATAGGCATCAAAATCGCGGACAAACTTGCTGCCCTGATACCTTTGGTACGATGCTGCCTTGTCTGCAAAAACAACGTCCTCTGTATCTTCCCACTGCTTGATGTTATAGCCCTCCTCGCACCTGTAAGACATAATGGCGATGCCGCGGGCGCACTTCAGGCCGGCAAGACCGCCCTTCAGGTCCCTCTTCATGCGGAAGGTAGGATCTGCTTCAAGGGCCATGCGCTGCGTCTCCTCAAAGGCAGTGAGCCAGGGGGTTACGCGGGAAGTGGTAGCCATGAAAACAGCCCTTTTAATAAGCTCCGGGTGCATAATTGCGAACTCCTGGGCATGGAAACCGCCCATGGATGCACCAACAAGAAGGTCTATCTTGCTTATGCCAAGATGCTGGCAAAGTAGGTAAAATGCATTGATGGAATCGCGCACCGTCACCTTAGGGAAGTCAAAATAATAAGGCTTTCCGGTAAGTGGATTGATGCTGGCGGGGCCGCTGGAGCCAAAGCAGGAGCCAAGTGAATTTGCACAAATTACAAAATACTTCTCCGTGTCGAACATAAGGCCCGGACCGGTAATCTGGGCCCACCAGTCACGCGGATCCGCGCTGGCGGTAACGGCATGGCACAGCCAGATGACCTTCTGGCCATGATATCCACCTTTGGAGCAAACATACCCAACTTCAAGTTGCGGCAGCACCTGCCCGCCCTCTACCGTAAACGGTTTATCGTATACAAAAACTCGCTTCTCCATAATCTGTTACACCCCCATACTGGGAATAAAGCCCGCAAAATTAGTCATTTTTATCGAGAAAAGAGTACTACTATCGTGGAAGAATCAGTCAATCAGTATGAAGCCGGCCCAGTATTTAGGGTCGGGATATGTGGCGCGCACTGCAGCCTTTGCTTTTTCAAGGGAAGTATGATTGTCCAGGCCGGAAAGGCGGCTGCGATAGAAGTTAGTCATAAACATCTCTGTTGCAGCGTCATCAACATCCCACAACGTCATCAGCACACTCTTACAGCCGGCCTTCTTGAAGCCTTGCAGCAGACCGTAAGACTCGTTGTAATTTCTTATGTTAAGGCCTGTTCCGCAGGCCGACAGCACAACCAGATCCGTCCCGCGCAAATCCATCTGCGATATTTCCAGCGCAGTTAGCAGTCCGTCATCGATATCATCCCTGCCGGACACAGGTGTATTTGCGCCCGAGAAGGCCAGATAACATTTGTTGAGCATATCGTTCTCTTCTACCCAGAACGATGACATTGACTTGTTAACCAGATCCTTATCATAAGCCCCGTGCGTTGCAATGTGTATTACCGATGGCGCCTTGCCGGACAAGGATTTAAAGGTTTCCTCAACGCCGACATCGTCTGTATAAACCTCACAGGGAACATTCTTGAAGAGCTTTTTGATTGAAGAAACCTCGTTCAGAGTTCCAGGCAGATAGCCCCAGCGCTGCTCGTCACTTATGCCCCTGGACGTTGCCTGATCGGCATAATACTCCTTGTTCTCTGACGATGTGTTATAATTCAAACCTCCGTACAGCACGGCCGATGTCCACTTTTCCGTCTTCTCCTGCTTAAGCCGCAGTATCTCCCGCGTGGAGGACAGGCGGACCATATTGAAACGCTCAGAAAGCCGCTTGCCGTCCGACATCAACAGGTTTTCAATTGCGATGGAAGAATATAAGCCCGATGGCGAGAAATATATTGTGTCGACACCCTTCAAATCATAGAGCAACTGATTGAATAGCAGGTAGTCTTCGTGGTTGTAAATATAGTCGTTCGGAATCTTTTCGGTAAACGTATCATCTATTCCCAATCTTATATTTTGAGGCACTTGTCCTGAGCGTAAAATTGATGCAGCATACTGTTTCTTACCGTCCGGATCAGCATACGACACAAATTCAATTGCGGCTTCGTTTGGAGAAAGACAATCCGCGATCTGGGAATAAGTGAAATCAATTATTCTTTCGAATTCTTCATTTAGCGCGCCGGCCTCTTTAATTTTTGTTTCAAGGCTTCGGATTCTTGAAAGATCCTTTGCCATATTATTCATATTATCCATTTTTGCGTCACCCCAGCGTGAATACTTTTTCTGGAGATTCTTCAGTTCTTCGTAGTCACTTTTTAATTCCTTGTTGGAAGATCCGGCAATAAATTTATCAATACTTTCATGATATGCCATCAAATAATCTTTTGAGAGTAATGCAGCATTGTAGAAGACTCCCAAGTTATCAAATACATTGGAAGAATACGAAAGTACTTTGTTTACTGTATTATTCCACTTGCTTCGCCAAAGATTCTCCCGCTCTACTTTTGTAGCATTGGACAACGTGCCTGTGATTTCATTTTTTAAAAGTAATAGAATAACGTTCGCTGAGAGTGCTGACCAATTCATGTCATTTATTTTCAAAGCAATCTCTCCTACTGTTTCATACGGTTTGCTATCAACGTTTATAGATTCCGCCACCATCCTTAAAGATAGCTTTGCCGCATCTAAAGCTATAGCCATAGCCAAAGAATCCATGCCTAATCCAGACAAAGATTCTGCGTAAAACGCCATATTTTTAGCAGCATCTAAAGTATCGGTTTTTGTGTCATAACTATTATTCTGTACTATAGCCTCAAATATCTTAGATGCTTTATAATAATCTCCTTTAGAAAGGTACAACTCTCCTAATGCACTTTCCGCCTCTTTCCCAAGTTTATTATCCGTGCCTAAATACTCATAAGATAAATCTCTTGAGGATTTAAGGAAACTCTCGGATATTTTGAAAAAATAATCACTATCCTCCTCCGTTACTACCATATTCTTCCAATAAAAAAAGTAGCTTCTCCCTAAATTGAAGATTATACCGGGAGAATCAACACTGTACCGACAACCCAATTCGTTATATCGGTCTTCCACAAGAGCTAAGTATAAGATAGAATGGAAGTGGCCTATTTCGGCCAAGGTTAATGCAAAATCGGACAAAAATGAGATTTCTTCAATTTTTGCCAATGTGTCTTTGCTGTCCAAGAATAAATCTTTACTTGATTCATATACACTAAATTCCGCCATTACATTAAAATGACGGAGTGCTCTAGCCAAATCGGACAATCCCCTGGTCATTTCAAATGAGGATAATACTTTATCAAGCGAGTCTGTGTCAGTAATGCTTGCTGCTTCAGCAAGGCTACCCATATCATAATTCTGAGAACGCAGTCTTGCAAGCCCAATAGAAGACAGTATGTATATTCTGCGATTCTTTCCCTTTGACATATCCTTGGCCATAGAGAAGTATTCTTCAGCAAGAATCGGCTTTCCCCCGGATAAATAAATGATATTCCCAACCAGATACAACGCTTCGGCAGCATCCGCAGTGTTTTTCTCCTTCATCAACTGCTCATAGGCCTGCTCCAGAACGGCCTTGGCCTTGGAAAAATCATTTCGGACATCTATATAACAATCCTTGTACATTTTGCGGCCCTTCTCCAGGAGATCGGTCCCGGGGCTGGCAAAAGAAAACTGGAAAAAGCCAAGTAATATGGCAAAGGATAGTATAAATCGTTTCATATTAAACACAAATATAGTATATTTGCGCTAATGAAGGTGCGTTTAAGCATATCGGCTATCATAGTTTTTCTAGCTTTATCCGCAATCGGCGGATGGGCGCAGAACGCTTACACCGTCTTCTCGGTCAAAGGAAAAGTCACTATCAGCAATCGCGCGGGAGAGCGGCCGGCCGTTAAAAGGGACACCCTAAAACTATCGGACAACATCAATCTGGCCAAAGGCGGATGCATCAGAATACTTGAATCGGCCACGGGCATTATATACACCTGCGAAAAGAAAGGCGTCCACAAAGTTAAACTCATAATTGATGAAGGCGCAGCCGAATCAAAAACCATAATCGGCGCCGTTAATTCCCAGCTTTTCGAAGAAAGGAACATCGGCAAAAACGACAACAAGGGCATTCTTGGGGCCTCTTTCAGGGGGGATCATACCGATGCCGCACTGGACAGCGCAGCCGCTCGCTTCCTTGTCATGGCAAAGTCCGGAGTGGTCAAACCCATCGTCAAGCCTAATGTCGACGGTATCTGCACCCTTACCCTTAACAACAGCAGTAAAGACATACTGACCGTAGCAGTCTTCGTCTTCAACAAAGAGAACAATACCTTAAGGCCCGCCTTACCGGACTACATTATCTGCAAGCCGGGGGCAACGGCTCTTTCAAAACCGGAATTAATCGCTTCTGATAATCTGGAAATTCTTGTGGCTCCCGTAGAAGAAACCTTCTATTTGCCGGATTTTGCTGCAGCCCTTCTGCGGAAGATTGCCGCAACTCCGTAGAATACGTCAAAGGCAACGGACGCAGCTGCAACAAGCAGAATCGTCAGCGAAAAGTCTATGTACAATCCAAATTTGATAAACAGCAGTGAGCCGGCCAGGTAAATCAAATACAGCATAACAAGCTGGCTAATTCTAAGAACCAGGTTGGCTATCTCTCCACTTATATGGCTGATTCTAACGTGAGCCCACATTAGCAGCAGGCTTATGCAGAAGGCAAGAATCAGGCACCAGATTCTACCCGCTTCTATAGGAGCGGAACCGTCGATTATAGTCTGGATGATATTTGCATGAATCAGCACGCCCGCCATTTCCCCTATCGGGGTAGGGTGACGGTCAGATATATCGGATAGATTGCCCACAAGAACGATTTTTCCTTCCAAGCTACCGCCCAATTTAGTAAGCTCCTCCGGAGTAATGACATCGAATTCATGTCCCTGAAAAACAATCAATCCACCATTGCCGATGCTGTCTGCTGCCTGTCCGGTACCGGCTGCAGAAACTGCGGCAAGGGACTTTTTGCCATCTTTCTCTATGCTGAATCGACGCACAATGGATCCGTGCTGCGTTGCCTCAAGGTTTGCATAACCCCAACAAGCAGGCTCAACATTAGAAAAAACCGGACCATGCTCCGGATTGTTCAAATCTTCCGGGAGCAACAGCGTAGAACAATCGCCTAAAACAGAAACTATAGATGAATCACTCTCCGAAGGATACTCCATGAAGACATCCAGCGCCACAACCTTGGGCTTGAAATAG
>Ga0310786_10011992_pt1 | contig 10770 bp, 13 predicted proteins | sample AusTroGonzalo_MG_FD_203881 | JGI IMG/M metagenome (GOLD analysis project Ga0310786, IMG submission 203881) | Bovine rumen microbial communities from tropical cattle in Woodstock, Queensland, Australia - Gonzalo_03 (v2) (version 2) | ecosystem: Host-associated > Mammals > Digestive system >...
GCCCAGTCGCTTCAAGCGCATGGGGGTTGATGCGCAGGCTGCACATTCAGATCCCACGGTACCAGCGCCATCTGCACACGCAGAGGCGACGGTAACGATGCACGGGCTCGATATTCATACCCACGCTCACCACCGCCTTCTGCACACGCAGGGGCAGCGGTGACTCGCACGGGTTCGATATCCAGATCCCACGGTACCAGCGCCATCTGCACACGCAGAGGCGACGGTAACGATGCACGGCTGCACAACAACGTTAGCTCAGCTCAGAGCGCCACCTTGCAACGGTGGAGGTCGCGGGTACCCAGTCCCGCACGTTAACAGTCAGAGATCCGATCCACAGCAACGCCCATTCGCTTCAAGCGCACGGGGGTTGATGCACATGCGATATCCGTGATGTACACGCGCGCAAGGTCCGGGACCTTCTAACACAATGTGTTGGTAGGGCGGTTCGACTCCGCCATCCTTTTTCTCTTGGTTTTTTAGTTCTATTCGTTTCAGTCCAGCATTGCCGTCCACCTTTGGCAACCGTTCCTTTTTTTATCAGAAGAAAGATACTCAATTCCCGTAGCGGCAGGGGTTAGTCAGGGAGTTTGTCAGATGGACAGTTTGATCACCACTACAGCAATTTTGACATTGCTCGCAGGCGTCGGCGTCTTCCTTACCGCTTGCTTATTGCTCAGTTCCAACATGGAGTCCCTCAGCAGCACACGTCTCAAGAAGATGTTCGCCAGGGCCACAAAGAGTAAGCTTTATGGAGTGGGCATTGGGGCCGTGGGAACTGCCGCAATACAGAGTTCCGGAGCTATGACCGTCATGGTCATAGGTTTCGTGAATGCAGGTATCATGACCCTCCCGTTGGCCGCGACCATCATCTACGGGGCGAACATCGGTACCACAATCACCGCACAGATCGCGGCTGTCGGTATGTTCAGCGAGGATTCAATCTCCCTCGCTCTTATTTTTTCTTCTATTTCTGGTATCGGCGCATTCATCATGGCATTTGCCAAGAAGGATTCCGTCAAGGCCTGGGGCGGCGTCATCACAGGTTTCGGTCTGCTCTTCGTCGGCCTGACCATGATGGCCACTTCCATGGAAGAGTTCGCCCAGGAGCCCGAGGTCGTTAATTTCCTTGCGAGCATCGACAACATAATCCTCCTTCTCCTGATCGGAATTGTTTTTACTGCAATCGTCCAGAGCTCTTCCGTCGTGACCACGTTGGCTCTGACGATGGTCGTTACCGGGCTCATCAACCTCGAGCAGGGGATATACCTCACCATGGGATCCAACATCGGTTCCTGTGTCGTCGCCATCATCGCAGGATTCTCCAGCGGGCTCAACGCGAAGAGAACGTCCGTCATCCATCTTCTCTTCAACGTGTTCGGCGTGCTGATATTCGTGATAGCAGGTTTCGCTCTGGGCCTGTTCGGAATCCACTACTCCACGATATTCCAGGATGCGTTCCCCGGAGCCCCTTCCACGCAGCTCGCCATGTTCCATACCTTCTTCAACGTCGTCACCGTCCTCATAATGCTGCCTCTCACCGACAAGCTCGTCAATCTGGTGATCAGACTGGTGCCGTCGAAGGGAGAAGAGGAGGATACTGGGGAGTTCAAGCCCAAGCTCTACTATCTGAACGACTATATGCTCAAGACACCGCCGATGGCCGTGCAGCAGGTCATGAATGAGATCCTGAACATGTCCAGGATAGCGATGGAGAACTACCATACGGCATGCCACATGATCCGTACGCTCGATCTGACCGACAAGCAGAAATTCCTCGATAACGAATAGGAGCTGAACTTCCTCAACAAGGAGATCGCCAAGTATCTGGTCAAGCTGCAGGAGAACAAGCTCAGCGAGAAGGACCAGATCTATCTGTCCACCGCCTATCATACCATCTCCGATCTGGAGCGCATAGGCGATTATTCGAAGAACATCATGGGATACGCCGAGAAGATGAGCGAGCAGAATACCAAATTCTCCTCTGTGGCACTGGAGGAGACCATGAGGGTGGAAGCGCTTATATCGCAGCTCTACGAGAAGATCGAGCTGGCGTACAGCGAGGCCAACGAGATCGCGCTGGAGGCCGCTTACGACATCGAGGAACAGGTCGACCTGCTGACCGATGAGATGGCCGAGAACCATGTCAAGAGGCTCAACGAGGGGACATGCACCCTCGATGTCGGCTCGGAGTTCCTGGCGATGACCTCGGATTCGGAGAGGGTTGCGGACCACCTGATCAACATGGGTAAGGTCATCAGGCTGTACGCCTGAGACCTCGCTTGACATAGTCGGTCCTTATCCTTCTGCCGTTCTTCACGCGCCCGTAGAACATCAGCACCATCTCCTGGTCGTCGGGGATGAGGTCCCCCATCTTGTAGTTGAACCATTCCTTCCCGATGGTGAAGGTGCGGTCGGTCCTCACGGTGGAGCTGAGGTCCAGCATGACCTCGTAGGGGTCCACGAGCTTTATGTCCGTCTCAGGATGGTGGCCGTGGGATGTGACCATGAATGTTACGAACCCGTCCCCCTTCTTGTCCAGGACTATGACGGGGCGGTTCTTGGCACCGGCGGAGCCCTCGAAGGCGACCCTGGCGTTCCACACCTCCATGGGCCTTGGCTGGGAGCCGTCGGTCTTAATCTTCATGGATCACACCAGGAAGCTGTAGTAGATCGCGCTCAGGATGAACGCCAGGAGTCCCAGAAGCATTCCGATCTTGGCCTTCTTCTCGGCCGTGCGGGGATCGGAGAACACCTTGTAGGCGCAGTAGAAGAACACCGCATCCGCCAGGAACACGGAGTAGTAGAGGTAGTTGGCGGGGTCCAGGTATATGGGGTACCAGCTCAGGATCGGACCGGCGATGTAGAAGATGGCGGCCACAGCAGAGGCCTTCCTTACCCCTATGGACATGGGCAGGGTCTTCCTTCCGACGTCGGACTCCATATCCTCGATGTCCTTGGATATCTCCCTGCCGACGGATACCAGTGCTGCCATCCCGCCCACGGCTATGTTGGCGGTCCAGTCCCCGACCAGCGCTCCGGCCAGGAGGAACACCATCCCGGTCAGGACCGCGATGGTGAGGTTGCCCACGAAGCCCCTCTGCTTGAGGAACATCTCGTAGCCGAACATGAGGAGCACGGCGATGATGACGATTACGATACAGGGTATGTCCATAGTCAGGAGGGACAGTATCGCGGACAGGGCCAGCATAATGATCCCGACGTTGCGGGCCTGTATCGGTGTGATCTCCCCGGACGGGACCGGACGCTCGGGATGGGCGGTCTTGTCGATCTCCGCGTCAACATAGTCGTTCAGCGAGTTCCCCCCGGCGATGAATGCGAAGACGACCGAGAAACCGATGATGAGGTTCACCCAATGGTCTATCATGGATGTGCCGGCCGCCATGAACGCGGCTATGAGGATCGCGCCGGATCCGATGAGCGCGTTGTTCAGCCTGAACAGCCGGAGGTACTTGTTCATGGACCTCGATTGCTGTGGATTATAATTTACTTGCCGATGACCGTCTGCCAATTGTCGAACATATCTTTATCTGTTAAACCCCGATACAAGGTCCATTAGAGTGTGTGCCCCGTGGGTCTAGAGGATTTTTTCCAGATTACTGCCAACGACATAACCGCCCTCGTTCTGGTCTATGTCCTGATAGCTGCAGTGCTGGGAGCCTCCATGGCGATCCAGAAGAGGTTCGGCGACAGGTTCGACATACGCAAGATAATCCACATAGGGATCGGTAACTTCGTGTTCATCTGGTGGATGTTCGAGCACGCATGGGTGATGGAGGCCTTCTTCGCGATCCCGTTCGCAGTGATCCTGTTCGTCGCCATGCTCAGGGATAACGCCATTTCCAATTCGGCCCTCGGCGACATATCGAACAACATGGGCCACAAGCCCGGGCTCTTCCTGTACGTGGTCAGCATCGTGATCCTTGTCGCGCTCTGCTTCGACTCCCACTGGACCGCCGCTTCCATCGGGATAGTGGCCATGACATGGGGGGACGGCTTCGGCAGCATAATCGGGAAGAAGTACGGGAAGCACAAGACCTTCAACGGAAAGTCCCTGGAGGGGACCCTGGCGGTGTTCGCCGTCACTGCTATCGTGTCCTTCGTGCTGCTGTTGTTCCTGGGCTGCATGCCGCTGCCGGAAACTACAGGCATAGTGCTTACCGGTATCATCCCCGGCTGGGCCTGCTGTATCGTCGCTGGATGCGTCGTAGCGATCACAGAGACCTTCTCGCCCGGATGGATGGACAACATAGTCAACTGCCTGGCGGTCACAGGCGTGATGATTCTCCTCGGATTGTGATATTATGACTTGGTACGCTGTGGATGGGATGGACGGGTCAGGGAAGACCACATCATCCGATTTCATCAGGGAGCAGCTCACAGCTGAGGGACGCAAGGTACTGGAGATCACGCATCCCAACAGCGAGACCTCCTACGGGAGGACCGCGGCGAAATACTTGTGCCTGCCCGGGAAGGGAGCGGTCATACTGTCCACCGTATACTACATCTTGGATGTTCTACATTCCCTCAGGTTCAAGAGGAAGCATGGCAAGGAGTACGACGACATCATATTCGTCAGGTACAGCCTTGCCGCTGCCTACATGCCAGAATCCCTGTGCAGGCCCATCTACAAGATCATAGAGATCGTCCTGCCTATCCCTGACGTCAAGATCTACGTCGATATCGATCCCAAGATCGCCCTCCAACGCATCTATGAGAGGGGGGAGCAGCTCGAGGTGTTCGAGACGGAGGAGGCGCTGGAGAAGACGCGCCGCAAGATGAAGCTCATCACGGACACATGGATCACGATCGACAATTCCGGCACTCCCGAGCATACCAAGGAACAGACCGCGAAGATCCTGGAGAGGGTGAGGCAAGATGCATGACCCCACCCATAAGTTCGAGGGGGAGGTATCCCCCGGCACCGAGAAGCTGGCGAAGGCCATATCGCTTCTCGGACAGCCCCCGTTCCTCGCCATAGTGCCGTTCGTCTGCATATGCATGGTCCTTTCGGACGATCTCCAGAAGGGGATCATCTGCTCGGCGGCGTCGGTCTTCGCGGCGACGGTACTGCCTGTGGTCAACATCATGTTCTTCTCGAGGAAGTACAACAACTCGGACAGGATGGACGTGGTCAACAAGGAGGACAGGATGCAGCCGCTCATCGCAGGCGTCCTGGGCTATCTGGTAGGCGTGATCCTTCTGTACCTTCTGGACGCGCCCTGGCCGGCCACCGTCCTGATGATCTGCTACACCGTCGTCACCGCGGCCGTGGCAGTGATAACCCCGTATTGGAAGATCAGCATCCACACATGCGGAGTGATCGGCCCCTCATTGGGTCTCGCCTTCGTATTCTGGCCCGTGGGACTGCTCTATCTGTTGATCCTCCCGCCTGTGGCCTGGAGCCGTTATGTGCTGAAGAAGCACACTCCGATGCAGCTGCTCATGGGGGCGCTGTTAGGATTGGTCCTTACCCTCATCATCTTCTGGCTTCTGCTCTGACGGTATCAGTTGGATAACAACGGGATTATCAGGTCGCTGAGCGCGAAGTATGCAAGGAATACGAATCCGATTATCTTCATGGTCAGGGACACCTGGCCGTATCTTTGGGTCGCGAGCATCCCCAGCAGGTACGTCAGCGTCCCGAGGGCTATGCCGTCCGTCACGGAACCGGAGAGTCCCATGAGGAAGATGGTGACGAACGCCGTCGCGATGTTCACAGGGTCATCCCAACAGATCCTTTTCATCCTGGTGACCATCACCAGCCCTACCAGGAACAATGCGCCTACCGTGCAGGCGGGAGTGATCACCGATAGTACCGGGGCGAAGAACATGGCCACGAAGAAAAGTACTCCGACCGTCACGGCCATCAGTCCGGTCTTGGCGCCTACGGCTATGCCGGTGCTGGATTCGATGAAGGATGTGACGGTCGACACCCCAGCGACCGAACCGAAAAGCGAGGCGAACGCATCGACGGTCAGAGGCTTGCCGATATCCGTCATGTTCCCATCCTCATCCGAGAGTCCCGCTTCCTGGCTCAGGCCTATGAGCGTCCCGGCCGTGTCGAAGACATCGACGACTATCAGCGATAGGATGCAGGCGACGAAGGCCGGCCACATGAGGACAGGTATTTCGGTGATCTCGGTGAAGACCGTTCCGAACAGACCGAAGTCCGGAATGTTCACAGCCCCGGAGAATGCGGCAGTGCCCACGCCGGGGACCAGCTGGTTCCCGTTGATGACGGTGTCCCAACCCAGGAACGCACCGCCCAGTAGGCCGATCACGACGGTGATCACAAGTCCGACGATGACCGCCATCCAGCTGTTCTTGAACCAGAAGATCAGCGTCAATACGACGCATAGCAGGCCCAGGAACACGCCCGGCTGGGCTATCTGGCCGAGCTGCAGGGCCGATGAGCCTGCATGCTCTATGATGCCGGCATTGAAGAGCCCGATGACAACGATGAAGAATCCGATGCCTGCGCATATCGAGACCTTGATGATATCCGGCATGCTCTCGAGTATCTTCTCCCTGAATCCTGTGAATGTGAGGGCCAGGAAAGCTAGGCCGGATATGAACACAGCCAACAGGGCCTGATAGTAGGTGAATCCCATTCCGTCGACGATCACGAATGAGATGAAAGCACTGACACCCATTCCGGGGGCCAAAGCGATCGGGAATTTGGCATATAATCCCATGAGGATGCAGGACACGCAGGCGGCCAACGCTGTGGCGGCCACGAGCTGTTGGAAAAGCCCTCCCGTAGCGTAGGATATGATCGAAGGGTTGACGGCTAGGATGTAGGCCATCGAGAGGAATGTGATGATCCCCCCTCTGACCTCGACACGGATGCTGGAACCCCTTTCGCTAATCATGAAATAACGGTCAATCGCTTCGGATACCGACGACATGTTGAACTTAACATGGGTTGTGCGCTATATAGGGGTTGGTATCCAGTCTCATGGAATCGGGAGATATCCAGGTGCTGTATGTAGTCGGGGATAGGCCCAGATGATGGTATAAATTAATGTACAATTCTGTCTAATAGAAGATATAAATAATGCACATTGCTCATTGACGAACATCGTTTATATCTAAGAAATTATAACTCCGGTATGGACCAGATCACCAGGCTACTGAAGAGGTATCCGTCGCAGAAGAAGGTCGCCATGAAGCTGATGGAGTACGGCATCAGGGTATCGGGGGGCGTCGCCTATTGCGGCGATATCGAGCAGACCGATGCGGGGATCGCACGCGCATGCGAGGTGGACAGGAGGGTCGTCAGGACGACCCTGGAGCACATCTCTTCCACGCCAGAGCTGGATCGGATATTCTCCAAGCTCAAGCCCATGCTGTCGATGGTCGATATGGCCAGCGAGATCAACTGTTCCGCCATAGTCATAATCCCTACGGACGCCAGGGTCCCCGGTATCGTGGCGGATGTCACGACGGTCCTTTACAATTCCGGGATATCGCTGAGGCAGGCCATGGTGAACGATGGGGGCGAGAGGGAGAAATCGACGCTACAGATAGTCGTGGACGGGAAGCTCCAGGAGAATGTGATCATGATGCTGAAGTCCTGCCGCGGAGTCGACAGCGTCCTCATAAAATGAATCCCGATGGCAAGTTTTAATGTGGGTTCTCCGATTATCGGAATGGCGATAGAATGCCGATGTCCAAGAAGCAGTTGGAGAAGAAACAGCAGGCGAAGAAGGCCGAGTTGGCCGAGCTTCAGAAACAGGCAGATGCCGGCGACGGCGAGGCCAAGAAGAAGATCGCTAAGTTAAAGAAGAAGATGAAGTGACATTTTCATACATCAGCATAATAAACTCTTTCCTCCATCCCTGTTCGGAGGAATCCAGATGGTAAACGCATGCCCCCCTCAGTCGGACCCGCGTCCGAACGTATCCAAATTCATATCAGACGACAGCACCAAGGCATTGGCCGGATTGGTGGTGGAGGGACTGGATACCCTTCTGCAAGTGGTCGTCGACGAGCTGAAGGTACAGGAGCCGGATTCCAATATCGTCCTGCTCGACCGCGAGCTTCTGGCCGAAGAGGACATCACCTTCGCCCGGGACCTGACCGCATTCATCGACAAGAAGTTGTCAGACGGCAAGAAGCTGAATCTTGTAATCAACGGGGATATACCCGTTGTGGGATGGAACGTCATCCTGGAGAAGTACAAAGGTTCCAACATGATGGTCTACTATGGCGCACCCGCCTGCAGGCAGGTGCCCCTCTGCACCAAGCTGGCCCTTTGAAGTCCATAGCGGCGATACCTCGCCTCTTGCTGCATTTTGAGACGTTATCGATAGCCAAAGCTATCGAGACCGTAGCTGATGTTCCATCGAACGGGAAGGATCGATCGGAGCTATCTCATTTCAGCTCGGCTTCGGAATCGTCATCGATGAATCTGATGGAGACGTCGCCCTTGAGGCCCAGGTCTCCGGCGTACTCTATCGCCTTCACCATCGCCGACGGCACGGGGCAGGCGGTGTGGGGTATGGGGGTCTCCTGTGCAAGCTTATAGATCTCCGATTTGTAGAATTCGGCCTCCACCTCTGCATAGGGGCTGATCGGTTCAAGGTTCCATGACATCCTGAGGATGTTGGGGCAGTCGCTCTTTATATCGAGCTCGACCATTCCAAGTTCATTGGTCTTGGCAGTGATGATTGTCCTCATCTTGCAGACTCCGGCATCTACGCAAACCTTGCAGTCAGTCATGATATCGAACGAAAAATGTGCTCCATCGTTATAATGATATTGCGGTCCCAGATTAGTCTGAAAGTGCACTTAGCCAGTATCCAGAAAGATACTATGGGCGATGGATGTTGGAAGGGGGACGGGCCCCCTTCGGATCAGTCATTTTTGGCGGGGATTAGGAATTCCGCTATCCCGAATCCGACACGGCCGTCCATGGTGGTCTGGGAGATGGTCTCGATGAGCATCATGTCCTTGCTGCCCTGCATCGGCAGCTGTGCGGACTTGAGGATCTTGGCATCGACCTGGTAAACTTTCCCGCTCTTGCCGGTCATGGTCATCTTGTATCCGCTGGGCATCCCATCGTTGTACTGGAGGTCCGCGGATATCTTTACGATTGGGTCGTTGGAATCCTTGGTCCCGACGTATCCCGCATCGACGTCACCCATTTCGGTGGACAGCTTCGTCGCGTTCCATCCGAGGTCCTTTCCGTAGACGGAGTTCAGCCAGAGCCACATCTTCGGAGATCCCCAGTCGCGAACGCCCTCGCTCTTGTCCCTCTCGCCGGTGGCGTCCACATCGAAGGAGCAGTCGCCCACGGTGATCTTGCCGGATACCACGCCGAACTGTTCGAAATGCTCGGAAGCGGTCTTGGATGAGAGCGCCGCACCATGGGCATCGACGCAGTCGTGGTAGTCCATCAGAGGGTTGACGGGATCCCAGGTCAGGTCCAGCGAGGACATGATGGGCGCAGGTTCCTTGGACATGTCGAACAGGGGGCCGTTGTAGGTGATCTTCCAGACGCCGTCCTTCTCCTCGAATCTGAGCCCGGAGCACATCGTCCTGTTCTCATCGCATTTCTCCGTGTTCCTGAGGCCGAAGATGCCGTTCTTGTTCATCACGAACAGGAATACGGACTTCTCGTCCCTGTTGGGTTTGTTGCCGATGCGCATGAAGGCCGTCAGACCCTCCTTTGCATCGAACAGGTTGAAGTAGTAGCTCTCGTTCCAATCCAATTCAGTGCTCATTGCGATTCCTCCAGTATGATGACCTCTCCCTTGCTTCCGTCCACGGACACGAGGTCCCCGGTGTGGAGCGAGGTGGTAGCTGATTTGACTGCGGTGACGGCAGGTATCCTGTACTCGCGGGAGATGACGGCTCCATGGCACAGGATCCCTCCGGTCTCGGTGATGAGTCCGCCGAGCTTTGAGAACACGACGGTCCATCCCGGGTCTGTGTTGCTGGTGACCAATATCTCTCCCTTCTCGACCTGGTTGAGATCCCTTACGTCCATGATGACACGCACCCTGCCCTGGTACCTTCCGGGGCTGGAGGCGGCTCCGACCAGTGTGTCCCCGTGGGATTCGGGTTCGTCGTCGAAGTCCACACCATTCAGCAGGAATTTGGGAGGCAGTCTGTCGCGGTACTTCATGAACTCCGCCTTCCTCGGGGCGATGGTATCCCTCGCCTTGGAGGCATCACCTCCCCTCAGTATTGCGATGGCCTCCTCGTCCTCCAGGAAGAATATGTCCTCGCGGTCGTCTATGAGGTCCCTCTCCTGGAGCCTCCTTCCCTGTTCGAGGAAGATGAGCCTGTTCCTGTACATTATGTGATCCAGGTAGAACCTCTGATTCTCCCTGAAGATGAGGTAGGTCCTGGCGTACTTCAGGACCTTGAACAGCATCTTCCTCCGGAAGAATCCGAGCTCCTTGTTGACCTTGGCCTCGGTCTCCTTCCTGCGGAGCACACCCTTCTCGAACTCCTCCCTGAGATCCACGCCGGATGCGCACATCTGGAGGGCCATGTTGATGACATATTCGGGATCCTCGGCCCATCTGAGTGCGTTGAGCTCCCTGGTACCGGACCTGTGGCCGAACTCCTTGATGAAACCGTTGTAGACGTCCTTGAACGGGACGTCGAATGACTGCAACCACTGGACGAACTCAGCCGGGTCCATGCTCTCGGCCTGCTCCCTGACGGCGTCATCCTCCCTCAGGGCGACGCCCATGTCGGAGAATCCTTTGTTGGTCTCGACGGTCTTGTTGT